>ERZ773031.1234-NODE-1234-length-13013-cov-21.808304_pt1 | contig 13013 bp, 7 predicted proteins | sample MGYA00511666_ERZ773031 | MGnify/ENA primary metagenome ERZ773031 (study PRJEB29015, sample SAMEA2738135) | human oral metagenome | biome: human oral; feature: human-associated habitat; material: saliva | place: China | collected 2250 ...
TCGCTATCCAGGAGGAGCTCGGCGTTCCCGTCAAGCTCATCGGCCTGGGTGAAGGCCCGGACGACCTGGCGCCGTTCGACCCGGAAGCATTCGTGGACGCGTTGCTGGACTAAGTTCCTTTATCTCTGCGCCGAGAAGCCACATGTGTTTCGAGAAGCCACCAAAGACGTGGCTTTTCGAAACACATGTGGCTTTTCGCTTGGGGTAAGAAGTAGTCCCTCGAAAACATTAGCTATCCTGAGGGACTACACCTTTTATGGCATTACTGCTATGCCTTGAACGGGAGAGTAACTACTTCAAGAGAGCTGTCAACGTTAGCCCAGTCAATACTTCCCGACGGAGTAAACCAACCGTGCTGCTTTCCGTAGTTGGCAAGAGCTGCAATGTTGGTTGCAAGAAGTTCACCCGAGAGAGTGAAGAGCTTTGCACCGCCGAGCTCAAAACACCAGCTCTTCGAAGCAGCAATCTGAAGAGCCAGAGTCTGATGACTCAGCGTCAGTTCTTCATTGAAGGCCGGAACAACTACAGGTACGTAGCCCTGGCTGTTCTTCTGGGTATTGATTACTTTATACCCTGCACCCTGGACGATTTTTCCCTGATCGTCAACCACCGAGAACTTGGACATCGAGCCCAGGGTGGAACGCTCAACGAAGGACCAGGAGATACTAGAGTGACCGAACCAGAAATGATCTTCGGCATATGCGGTGAGTTCCATAAGGTTCTTCGCGATAAGCTCCGGACCGTTAGCCGTAATGGCGTAGATGGACTCGCCGCCTCGTTCGATGACCCAGTTTCGGTGCTTAGCCACCTGCAATGCCAGGACCTGAGGTTCAAGGTTCAACCCCTGGTTAATCATGGGAACTGAGATGGGCTCGTATACAGGGGTAGGGTTTGCTGCCTTGGACTGCTTGATGAGCTTTGCAATTTTTGCGGTGAACTGTGCACTCATAATAGATGTGCCTTTCTGTTGCATGCCCAAAATAGTGGGTGGAATGATCATCTCCTTCTGCAACTCAAGAAGATGAGCCTGACATGTTTGCCTGACATGTTTTAGATTAGGTGCTGTTTTGAGCATGCCCCGATGTGTTTGATTTACCCCGGGGTAAGACAAATGTGCTGGATATGGACCCCTCACAGGTGTCTGGGGCACCCCTTTTTGAGGAGGTGTTTTCAGAAGTTGTTACCTAAGGCTTTATGTTGAGAAGCCACATGTGTTTCGAAAAGCCACTAAAAATGTGGCTTTTCGCGGTTAAATTTGGGGTACTCCGGCAGCACGCAGCACCTGCAGGGCCTGCCTCGGACGGTAAATAGCATCCTTAGCAGAAATACGGACAACGGCATACCCTGCGTGGAGTAGTCGATCCTGTCGGGTCTTCTCCCGAACCAGGTCCTCTTGGGCGTTGTATTTGATGTTGCCGTCTACCTCCAGAATGACGGGTCTGCCGTGGAGTCTAGTAGTGGGCAGTAGAAAGTCCGCTCGGTAGGTATGACCTTCATAGCTGATGGTTTCTTGCTGCGTGTAGTGGATTCCTTGGTCATCGAGAAGTAACCGCATGCAGGTTTCCGCAACGGATTCTGAGTGCGGGCTGAGCTCATGCCCAACGAGGCGGGCGGTGCGGCACCCGCGGCCAGCTGCGGATGAGAGCTCTTTCTTGAGCTCCTCGTAGGTGAGCTTATCCGGTTCCTGAGCGAAGCGTTGAAGGGCGCTTTCGGCCAGAACGAGCCCGTCGCGAAAGGGGAGCGTTTTTACGCAGGTGGTGATAGCTGTTAACGGCGTGACGGTGGGAATCCCCTCTGGCGTGTACATGATGGGGCTGTCCGCGGTGAGGGTGTCTTGGATGCGCTGGATGTTTTCTCGGCGGCCGCCTCCGGATCCTCGTACTTGAACGTGGCGTGGTGGGCTGAGGGAGGAGATGCCCCAGGCGATGGTTGCGCTTTGGGCGGCAAGGATATTGGCGGGGTATTCGTTGAGGTGCGCGAGGATGCACACGTAGTGTCGGTCGTTGGGGTGTAGGTGGTTCCAAGTTTGGGTGGGGAGAAGGTGCCCTTTTGAGACGCGGGTGAGTTCGCCGCGGTTGAGGGCGTGGCTCAGGGTGATTCGTGTGTGGGCGGCTGAGGTGATGAGTTCGGTGCGGGTGCGTATCATCGTTGATAGTTCTTCTCTGGTAAACATGCTTTAATTGCACCAAATGAGAGTGTTTGTGTTCAAATGTTACGTTTAGTTATTACGCCGAAAAGCCACATGTGTTTCGAAAAGCCACCAAAAACGTGGCTTTTCGAAACACATGTGGCTTCTCAGTAAGAGGGGTGTGGATAAGTTGAGTGAATACGGCCCGGCATCTTACCGCCGGATGCTACTTGTTGAACTGCGAAACAATCAGCTCAGCAAGCGCGGGCTGGCATGCTACCAGGCTCACAATAGCCAGGAAGAAGCTCATGCTTGCCTCCTGAATAGAGGGGCGAATGAGATTGCCGCGGTAGAGTGCGCTCAGAGCCTTAGCCGAGTACTTGAAGCACTGGAACAAAGCCACAGCCATGAAGACGACAGTAAGCAGGTTAAGCGCAATCAGGGTGAAACCTGCGGCACCATACGGCGCAGTCACTGCATCGATGAAACGCATAATCAGACCGCCCTGAGGGTGAGATTCGAAGTGTCCGCTGACGGTGGTGTAGATGGTCGCCATGTTGTACTTACCTGCCCCGAGGAGAGCGAGCCAGGTGCCGCCAACAATCGCCAGCAGGGATGCAGGGTAGAGCACATTCAGGATGGAATGTGCGGAGGAACTAATACTCTTGGCGCTAAGCAGCTTTACCTGCCAACCGACGAGTGCGAGACAAGTAGCCCAGCAGGCCGCGAGGGTCCAGCTGATAGTGGGCCAGCTGATGATGAATGCACCCGTGATAAGAAGGCCGCAAACAGCAGCAACTACGATGTTGGCAAAGGTGTCTTCATCGCTTTCCTGCGCATCCTTGGAGGGTACGTGGTTGTGCGTGTGCTGGCTGTTGTCGATGGTGGTGCGGTTGCCGTCGCCACTAATGGCTGCGGAGCCGTTACCTACCTGCTGGTGAGTGTTCTGCACGCGGTTGTCATTGCCGTTGATGGTGCCGACGCTGAGCTTCTGCGTGGTACCCCCGGTGCTGGTACCCATCTTAGCCTTCTTGGCTTCTGCGCGGGCAGCCCGGGTCTTGAACCAAGCGGTCAAGAGCCCCGCGATTGCGGTGAACAGGGGGATGAGAATCGGTGCGTACTTGTTGATAAACTCCATGAGTTTTTCTCCTGTCTTGAGGAATCTGCCCCGGCCCGTGTGGGCCTGCACCGGGGCAGGTGGGTTGGCCGTCGTGCAGTGACCTTATGCCTCCACAATAGGGGGAGGGTTTAGGGCAGCTGAGATTTTTTGATTTACCCCGGGGTAAGCGAAAAATTATCGGACTGGGTGCGGGGGAAAGGGAGTATATTCTTTGAATTCCTGCGGGCGGGCGCTTCTTAGCAGCCTCCAAAAGCCACATGTGTTTCGAAAAGCCACCAAACATGTTGCTTTTCGAAACATATGTGGCTTCTCGGCGGAGAAAGAGAGGGGGGAGATGACCAGCCCGGCAGTCGAACCTCCGGCCAGCAGGGATAATAGATAGTTAGACACTTACATTGAGGACATCTGGGGCCCACCCCCGGTGACGTTGAAAGGCACAATAATGGCGAAAGCGCCTGTATCTCAGGGGTCGGGCGCCCCTACTACTCCGGCTGAGTTGGCGGAGATGCTGTGGAAGTCCGCGGACATTCTGCGCGGTTCCATGGAGTCCGGTGGCTACCGCGACTTCATGCTGGGCCTGATCTTCTTGAAGTACATTGGTGACACCTTCGATAAGGCCCGCGAGGATGTTTACCGCATGCTGACTGTGGAGGATGGTCTGAGTGGCGAGGACCTGGCGGAGGAATTGGAGTACCCGCCTTACTACCATGCTCGTCATGCGTTCTACGTGCCGGTCGGCGCTCGCTGGTCTGACCTAGTGCAGCAAGCAAAGGGTGACCGTGTGGGGGAGCTAGTTGATGAAGCTATGGACGAGATTATGGCTCAGAACCCGACGCTGAATGGTGCCCTTGAGCCCATGTATGCGAGCGAGAAGGTGGAGCAGCGCACGCTGGCGCAGGTGATTGATCTGCTGTCGAATGCGAATTTCGCGGCGGTGCGTGATGGTGAGCATTCTTCGTCGAAGGATGTTCTAGGCTTTGTGTATGAGTATTTCTTGGGTAAGTTTGCTCGTGCGCAGGGTCAGAAGGGCGGCGAGTTCTACACCCCGACGACCGTGGTGAATACTCTGGTGGGTATGATTCAGCCGACGAGTGGCCTCGTGTATGATCCGTGCTGCGGTTCGGGTGGCATGTTTGTGCAGTCGAATAATTTTGTGCACCGTGCCGGCGGCGCGTTTGATGACCGCACTAAGGGGGATCAGCGTGTGCTGGCGTATGGTCAGGAGCGTAACCAGGCGACATGGCGTTTGGCGCGCCTGAACTTGGCGATTCACGGTATTGATGGTTCGGTGGGTGACCGTTGGGGTGATACGTTTGCGGAGGATTCGCACCCGGGTAAGTTTTTTGATTATGTGTTGACGAACCCGCCGTTCAACATTAAGGAGTGGCACCGGGTTGAGGATGACCCGCGTTGGGTGTTTGGTACTCCGCCGAAGAATAACGCGAATTTTGCGTGGTTGCAGCATGTGTGGTCGAAGCTGGATGTGAAGGGTTCGGCTGCTGTGGTGATGGCGAATGGTTCGTTGACTGCTGATACTGGTGGTCAGGGCGGTATTCGTCGTGCCATGGTTGAGGGCGATGCGGTGGCTGCTGTGTTGGTGTTGCCGCCGAATATGTTTACGACGACGAGCTCCCCGGCGTGTGTGTGGTTGTTGTCGAAGGACAAGTCTGCCGGTGTGAATGGTTCGGTGGACCGTTCGGGCCAGGTTCTGTTTATGGATGCCCGTTCGATGGGTCATATGGTGTCTCGTACTGAGCGTGTGTTCTCTGAGGAGGATATCGCGAAGATTGCGAATACGTGGTGTGCGTGGCGCGGTATGCCGTCGATGTATCATGCGGACGGTTCGCTGGTGAAGGCTGGCGAGGAGCCGACTGCTGGCGTGTATGAGGATGAGGCGGGTTTCTGCTTCTCGGCGTCGCTTGAGGATGTGCGGGAGCAGGATTTTGTGCTGACTCCGGGCCGTTACGTGGGCAGCGCTGTGTCTGATGGTGAGAGCGCCCAGGAGCTGGATGCGCGTATTGCCGGCCTGCGTGAGCAGCTGCTGGAGCAGTTCGCTGAGTCGGAGCGTCTGGGCGCGGTTGTGCGTGAGCAGCTGGCTTCGCTGGACCTTGAGGGCGGTGAGCTGTAGTGGCGGTACTAACGGATAAACAGCGTGAGGCGGGATGGACCGTCGTCAAGCTGGGGGATATAGCAACCGTTGTTACCGGTCAGACTCCCTCTAAAAAGTTTCCAGAGCATTGGGGTGAAAAAGGTGAGATTCCTTTTCTTACGCCTAAGGATCAGGCTATTGGTATTCGTTTGGTAGATACTGAGAGATATATTTCTAGAGAGTATTCAGATATCTACAAAAAAAGAATTGTTCCTGAAGGGGCAGTAGCACTTACGTGTATCGGCTCTTTGGGGAAGATATCTGTTGTTCAAACTGCTACTTTAACTAATCAGCAGATTAATTCAATCGTTCCAGATGGTTCTAAAGCTAATAATTTGTATATATATTATTATCTTATGTCTTCGTATGATTCGTTGGAATCATTGGCAGGCGGCACTGTTATGCCTATTGTTAACAAGAGTTCTCTGGAAGGAATGGAAATCCCGTTGCCTCCTCTGAAGGAGCAGGAACGGATTGCTGGGATTCTGGGCTCGCTCGACGACAAAATCGAAGCAAACACCCGCCTCATCCAGACCATCAAAGAGTATATGACCGCACTCTATAAGGCAGAAGCTAAAAATGGGAAGGTTCTAGAACTCACAGATATTGCTGATTTTGTAAATGGTAGGGCATTCACAAAAGATGCAACTGGCACAGGTCGAGTGGTCATTCGTATTGCTGAACTTAATAATGGTCTCGGCGCTTCTACCGTCTATAACGACATTGAAGTAAAAGAAGAAAATACTGCTTATCCTGGCGATGTATTGATGTCCTGGTCCGGTAGTCTGGATACATATGTATGGCATCTTCCCGAAGCAATTATTAATCAGCACATCTTTAAAGTGATACCCAAGGGTAATTATCCTAAATGGCTTGTTTACCATGCTTGTAAATCTGTGATTGAAGATTTCCAAGCTATTGCTGTTGATAAAGCTACAACCATGGGACACATACGCCGTGGCGATCTCAAAAGGGATATTTCTATTCCCGCTCGAGAAATGCCGCAGATGGAGAATCTCTGGAATCTCTGGATGAACCTAGAACAAGAGAACCTTCAGCTTGCTGAAACCCGTGACGCTCTCATTAAGCGCCTCATTGGCTAGACGCTAGGGGAGCGCCGCATCCGCCCTGCTCGGCCGGTTCACACCGACTGGGCAGGGCGTGCCATCCCGCTACCACGTAATCACCTACTTCACGACCGCCTCAGCAAAGGAGCTCTAGCACCATGGCACCCACCTACAGCCCGAATGACGACACGTATGAAACTCTTGCGGAACTAGTACGCCCATATGCCCTATCGCGCATCCAGCTCACCGAAGCCGTCGGTATCGCCACCAAACCCACCGTCAACAGCTGGGTCAAACAGTGCTGCCCCAACCTCCCGCAGGGCACCCCAGTGCCCCTCGCGCCCATCCTGCGCTACCTGCACGAGACGCACCTTCCTGACCCCAAAAAGTGGCCCGGCAGCTACCCCTACGACCAGTACATCCTCGAAAACATCACCGCGCGCATGCTCGCCCGCGTCGTAGCCGCCACTTTCAGCACCGACCACCCGCACAGCAGCAACTACCGCGAACTCCTCGCACTCATCGCAACCCTCGTGCTCCTTGCCCGCTACTGGCGCGGGTCCAACGAATCTTTCCTCACCCTGCTAGATTCCGAACCCAGTAACGAAACCGAAGAGCACCTACAACAGGTTATCGAGAACACCTACGAGGGTGTGCGAGACATCCTCAACAATTTGCTCCTCCCCATCCTTCATACCGCCCGCGGCACCTACCTCGCCACCCAAGCGCGTCTGCTCACCAGCTACGCGCTCGTGGCTGGATTCTACGCCAATGACCATCCCTATGAAACCCTCAACAGCATCCATACCTCACTTGCCGCCGCAGACCGAGCCAACGCCCTACCGGGTGCCGAGCTCATCCGCTACGTAGCCGACTTCCTCAACGCCGGCTCCTACCCCACCTACCACGATGCCGCCTTCGGATGGAACTACCCCAGCCAACGCAACCTTATCCTGCATGGAAGCTACGGTAGCTACGAAACTGCCGCGCACCTCGTTGCCTACCTGCCCCAAGCCCACCAGGCTATCGCCTTCAGCGCCCCTGAAGGTTCCACCGGTGCCCTGGCATCAGAAAGCCGCGACGCATTCGCTCTTTACCTCTGTTACCTGCTGCTAAACGGCGAAGACTCCGCCGAACGACAGGCCGTCGACCTTTACCGCGCCGAACTCTGGGCTACACAGCAGGCCCGTACCGCCAACCGTACGGTACAGACTGCCGCCCCCGAACCCGTGGCACCCCTGCCCGAGGCACCAGCCAACCATCTCATCATCCTGCCGCTTGACACCCCCGCGGGCCTCCCTGACGACCTCGCTGCGCAGCAGGAAGACGCCTGGGCCACCCTCGAGAACCTTGCCTACACAGTTAACGACGGTATCGGTACGGACGGTGCCATTACCTACCCGGTGCGCGCCGGCGAGCACCTCGCCGTGCTCGCACCTCTAGACGTATTCTCGGACTTCGGTCACCTCCTCAAAGTCAGCCATGAAAAAAAGTACAAGAAATTCTTTGAAAACTTCTTCAAAAGCTCTGAGGTGGATGACCACGGTATGCGCTTACGCGCGGTCATCGACCTCGGTCCCGGGCACCTCAAAGTCAACACTAAAACCCGCCTCGGCCTTGGACTCTTCAACACCTTCACGCCCGGAAGTGAACCTCAGGGATCCGTCTATCTCGGTTCCCTTGACGACGTCCCGCTCTACCAGCAGGCTGAAAATACTGGACTGCTAGAACTTAGCACCGTGGCTTCACAGATTCAAGAAACCGTCTGTAGCTACCTCGAACGAGGCGAAATCGGCCCCGAAGACATCATTCGCGGCGTCATCGTAGCCTCCGACGCGCTCAAAAATGCCTCATTCGATGAGTTGCACATCAACCCGGTGTCCACTAACACCCCCGAAGAAAGCCTCAGCCTACTCACGAGCCTCACCCGAGACCTGCCCGCACTCCTCGAAACCCTCCCCACCGGCCTGCCCGTAAGCGCGCCGCACCGTCGCACACCCGAAGATGAACGGTCCATTCCGCACGGCGAAGAATACGACATCACCATCAACCAGCTCATCAAAACCGAGAAGATACTCACCAAAATCACCGGCCGCCAGATCAGCGGCACACGCTACGGCGATGTCGAAAACAACAGGAAACGCATCCGTGTTCTCGACGCGCACGCCCTCGGCCACTACGCACGATACGGTGTGCTGCCCGCTGAGAGCCACTACCTGCGCGCCCCCGACCTGACCGAAGGTACTCAGCTCACCCAGGCCAACGACATTGTCATCTACCCCGCCTACGACCAGGCCTACGGTGGTCCCGCCGTCTACCTGAGCGAACGCGGGGGAGAGGCCATCGGCCAGGGCATAACCGTGCTCCGATTCCGCCACTACACCCCCGGCCGGTCCAGCCTGCGCGCCACCAGCGAATACGTTCAGCGCGCCCAGCTGCTCGCGAACCTTCTGCGAGCGCTCATCAACGGCCTAGCCGAAGGAACCGCCCTCAGGATTAGCCCCCACCTTGCCCCCGAAAAGCGTAAGACCAGCACGGACATCAAGGGCTGGGAGAAGCAGCCGCTGCCCCATATTGACGGCCTGGCCTGGGGCAATAACGACCTCGAATGGTTCAGTGAAAAGCCTGAGACCACTGAGGCTGCCGAGACTGAAGGCGACGCGCCCGAAAATGCGGATGCATATGCCACCCACCCCGTCGCACGCTACCTCGCCCAGGAACTCAACGCCTTCGACGAGGTAGAAGCAGCCCTGGCCGAAGCGCTGCAGCAGGTGCGTGCCGTCCGCGGACGCTACGAACGGGACCTCATGGCTAACCACCTAGACATCCGCTCCACCTGGGAGACTGAAACTGAACAGAAACGCCTAAAGGCAGAAGAAACCGCGCGAATCCTACAAGCCGTGAAAGATCTGGCAGCTGAAAAGGCCGCTTCAGGAGAACTCGACGAGGAACAACCCCGCTAATCGCCCGGTTACTCCTCTCAACAGTGTGCCCCCGGGGTAATCAACCCAGCACTTCAGCCCGTTTGCTTACCCCGGGGTAAAACACGATAACGACATTTCCCCTCGTCATCAGGCATTCTAGAGATATACAACGTCGCAAATCTCGTCACAGAAGGCGAGCATCCGGCTCACAAGCAAATCATTTATACAACATACAGGATGCATACGTGTCCGCAACGAAAGGAATAACCATGGCTGAAAAGGATTGGGAACTGACCGTCCTCTCCCAGCTCAACGACCTCGGGTGGGAACTGACCAACGGCACCGGTATTCAGCCCGGCACTAGCTACACCAAGCGTGAACATAACACTCGCAAGCCTGACTCAATCCTGCCCACCTACAGAGCTTTCCGTCACTGTCGCGACTCCAACGAATCGCTGCTCATTCCCGGCGAGGTTAAGGATGCTTTGCGTCGCCTTAATCCGGCTGCTACTGAAGATCAGGTGCAGAAGGCCTACACCACCCTAACCCGTCGTAGTAGCGGCAACACTATGGCTGAGAACAAGGAAGCTCTCGGGTATATGAGCACCGGCATCCCCGTGGAAATGAAGGCACCTGACGGAACCCAGCGCACCCGCAACCTGCACGTCATCTCCGCAGACCCCGCCCAGAACACCTACCTGGCGGCACAACAGGTCCCCGTTAGCTCAGGCGAACGTTCCTACCGCTTGGATATCGTGATGTATTGTAATGGCCTGCCCATCGGCATTATTGAGCTCAAGGACCATGACAAGAATCTCAGTGAAGCATACAACCAGATGGCTACCTACCAGCGTGAAATCCCGCAGGCCTTCACCTACAATGTCGTCACCATTATGGGCCAGACTCACGAGGCACGCTACGGCACCATCGGCACCCCGCTCTCGCACACTGCCCAGTGGAACTATGACTCTGAGGGCGTAGAAGCTCCCAATGGTACCTATGAAGATGAATGTGGCCAGTTCAGCACCCCGCTCAGCCGCATCATCCAGGCCTTCGGAACCCCCGAAATTCTGCTCGACATGATGCGTCACTTCACCCTCTTCGTAGGCACTGGCACCGAAGAAGGTAGCAAGTCCTACGTCAAGATCCTCGCTAAGGCACACCAGTACTACGCCGTACGCGAGGCACTCGACCGCGCCGTAAAGACCCACACCGGCAGGGGACAGGTAGGCGTCGTCTGGCACACCCAGGGCTCCGGCAAGTCCTACTCCATGCTGTTCTTCGCCCGCGCCGCCATGCGTGAGAAGGCCCTGTACAACCCCACTATCGTTGTGGTGACCGACCGCACCGACCTGGATAGCCAGCTATACATGACCTTCAAGAACGCCGAGGACATGCTCCCCGACACCCCTGTCAAGTTTGAGTCGCGCCGTGAATTGAAGAACCGACTCAACGACATTCAGGCCGGCGGTATCTTCTTCACGACCCTGCAGAAGTTTGGTCTGGCGGAAGGTGAAGAGGAATATCCGCAACTCTCCGACCGCTCAAACATCATTGTGATGGTGGACGAGGCTCACCGCTCCCACTACGACACCCTGGAAGGATACGCGCACAACCTTAACACCGCTCTGCCCAACGCTAAGTACATCGCGTTCACTGGTACCCCCATTGACAAGGATAGCCGGAGCACTCGATCCATCTTCGGTGACTATATCCATACTTATAGCTTCGATCGCGCTGTTACTGAAGGTGCAACGGTCCCGCTACTGTACCAGCTACGTCACGTCAAGATGGAGAAGTCTGATGGTATCGATGGGATTAGCAAATCCTTTGATGAACTCTCCGATTTGCTAGAGGCAGAAATTGCGGCGAAGACCACACTCGAGCAGACCACGGTCATGAAGATGCTGGCCTCCGACGAGCGTCTGGACGAGGTAGCTAGGAACATTGTCGAGCACTGGGAAGAACGTCGCGAACTTATGCGAGAGGAGATGGGCGACAATACGGGTAAGGCTATGGTCGTTACCTCCGGTCGTGAACACGCTGTACGGCTCTTCAACAAGATTATCGAGCTACGGCCTGATTGGGCCCCTGAAGATGGGCCCCAGGACGTTAAGACTGGCCGTGTACAGGTGCTAATCTCGGGTACCCCCAGCGATCCTGAGGAACTCTCTCGCTTCCGCCGCAATGGGGTAGCAGCCCGTGAGGTGGAACGTCGCATCAAGGATCCCAATGACCCGTTGGAAATCATTGTTGTGGCCGACCGCCTGCTCACCGGCTTTGACGCCCCCGTACTGCACACCATGTACATGGACCGTCTGCAGAAGGAACACAACCTGATGCAGACTATTGCCCGCATCAACCGCACCTACAAGGAAAAGCAGTCCGGCCTGATTGTTGGATTCCTGCCGCTGCACACTAACCTGCGTAAGGCACTGAGCAAATATGCAACCGGTCAGGAGGACGTTAATTTTGATCCCTCAAACCGTGCTCAGAAGCTCTTGGAGGACCTTCAGAATATCTACGCTCAGCTCACCGAATACCTGGGTAATGACTGGTGCGCCGTGGCTGAAGCCTATAGCAACGGTGTTGGTCGTTCTCAGGAATACACCGATGCATTGATTCGAGTGCAGAATAAGGTCCTCAGCTACGAGCAGGATGCAGAATGCTCAGCCCAGGACGGAGGAGCTCAGGTGTCTAGGAATCTGGGCGTTGTGATCGACCTGTACCGCCAGCTTGTTCCCGTTCGGGATATGCCTGGCATCGCTGAGGTGTTGACCCCGGCCATGATTGCGCGGCTCAAGTTCCTGCGTGACGTGCACAAGGGCGTGAAGAACCGCCGCCTGACGGAGCGCGCCCATGGTTATGTTCCCCACCCCGAAGAAATTAGGCAGCAGATGAGTCTGCTTTTTAACAAGGCGGTAGAGAGCAACGGCACCAGTATCATTAGCGTGGATGACGAAGGTGAGACCACTATCGACCTGCGTATGTTGACTGATGAGAACATCGAGTATCTTTCTCAATTGGAAGTTGCCTCTCTTGTTGCTCAGAATATGGCGGATATAGTGACCATGCAGATCCAGAACTCCCTGGAAGGTCAGCAGGCACGAGTCGTCTACTTCATGAAGCGTCTGGAAGAGCTGCTCAAGCGCTACAACGCCTTTGAGAATAAGAGCAGCAAGGAACTTGAAGAGCTGTTGCTCGCTGTTCGATCGCTGGCTACCGAGGCTGAGAACGATGCCGAACGTGGCCGCCGCCTGGGCCTGTCTGCTCGCGAGGTGCGAGTCTACGACGAGCTGTGCGCAATCGATATTCTGCCTCAGGTGCTAACGCAGGACGAACTGGTGATGCTGGCTCGTCTGTTGAATGATTCCATCATGGGCGGCGCATCTTTGGATGCAGCAGATCATTCCGGTAAGTCAGCTCTTAAGGGACATGTTCGTCGTAATCTACGTAAATTCCGCCCGGTGATTGAGCGCGCCGGTGCTGTGTTTACGGATGTTGTGGATGAGGTTGCTGCCCACCTGAACAAGTTGAGCCTCTAACCCCCTCCTCCATCTCTGCGCCGAGAAGCCACATGTGTTTCGAGAAGCCACCAAAGATGTGGCTTTTCGAAACACATGTG
>ERZ773031.1240-NODE-1240-length-12979-cov-3.880842_pt1 | contig 12979 bp, 9 predicted proteins | sample MGYA00511666_ERZ773031 | MGnify/ENA primary metagenome ERZ773031 (study PRJEB29015, sample SAMEA2738135) | human oral metagenome | biome: human oral; feature: human-associated habitat; material: saliva | place: China | collected 2250 ...
ATTCCCGCCTGTTCAAATTCATTTTTATAGGCTCTATAATATATATGGGGGTGGAAAAAGAAATAAAAAAACTATATTTCAAATTATCTAAATTGCAAAATTTAAATAATTGAAGAAATATAGTTTTTTTGTTACACTTTGTATGGTTTAGCTCAAATTATATTAGATTTCTTTAAGGTAAGCATTTAACATCCACAGATTTTTTTCATAGTTAGATATGTATTCATCTACCATTGCTGATGTTCCATAGTCATTTTCTTCATCTGCAGCTACTTTAATTTCTTTTACAAGGTTTAGCATAGCTTCAAATTCAGCTTTTACAGAAACTAAAACTTCATGTACTCCGATTTCTTTATTTTCAGCTTCTTTAATTGTAGTTAATGCTAAATAATCCTTTAATGTACCGTATGGTCTTCCTCCGATTGAAAGTATTCTTTCAGCTACATCATCTATCTGTCCGTTAAGGTCATCATAGAATTCTTCTAATTTACTGTGGATAGTAAAGAATCCTTTACCTGCTACGTTCCAGTGATAATTTTGTACCTTTCTGTATAACACGTTTAGATTTACTAAATATAAGTTTAATTTTTCTACTGTTTTGCTCATTATAATTACCTCCTAAATAAAATTATTTCATTTTTATAGCAAATACAATCAATTTCTTTTTTGTATTAATTACAAATTTATTATAATATAAAATATAAAAAATGTCAATACTTTTTTGCAAAAAATGAAAAAAGTTTTACTATGACCAGTAAAATAGTCAATGAAACAATAATCGAAGGTCCTGATGGAATATTGAAGATATATGAAAAATACAGTCCAAACAGAATCCCGAGAAAGGAAAAAAATACAGATAAAAACAGTATTGATGAATATTTCCTTGCAATAATCGAAGCAGTAGCCTGAGGTATTGTAAGGATTGAGATTATCAGTATGATTCCTATTGTTTTTATATTTATGATAATGGCAGAAGAAACAAGTATAATCATAAAATAATTTATGAAGGTAACAGGTATGCCATATATTCTATAAAAATTTTCATCAAAGCTTGAATAAACTATACCTTTATAAAATACAATGAAAAAAATTATTGTTATGCTGTTCAGACCGACCAGTAAAATTATATTCAGTTTATTTGATAAAAGTATATTTCCAAAAAGGTAGGTAGACATATCAGCCTGATATCCAGGAGTCATAAAGGAAAAAATAATTCCCACTGCCATTCCAAGAGACATCATAATACCAATACCAAGGTCACTGTCTACATTAAAAAAATCCTTTAAAACAAGTATCAGTATACCTGAAAAGATTGAAAATATCAGTCCAAAAATTAATGGATCTTTTACTTCCAGCCTAAAAAAGTAAATTAAAAATATTCCAATTCCAATTCCTCCGTAGGAAGCATGACTGATGCTTGACGATATAAAAACCATTTTTTTATTAACAATGTATGTTCCGATTATACCGCAACATATACTTGAGAGTAAGCCGACAATCAGTGCATTCTGCATGAAGGAATATTTAAAAATTTCCAAAAAGTTCATTTTTCCCCCTTTTAATGTTTATGTGTATGTTTTGAGTAGTATTCTTCCTTATTTTTAAAAATTTTTATATTATTTTCCACAATAAATATAGTATCAATATAGTTATATATTTTTTCCATTTCGTGGGAAATAATAACAAGTGTGGAATCTGAAAGCCGTTTTATCTTTTCAAAAAGCTGATATTCAAATTTCTGGTCGAGAAAAGATTCAGGCTCATCCAAAAAAATAATATCAGGGGAAGAAATAAGAGCCCTTGCAATTAAAGCCCTCTGCAGCTGTCCTCCTGAAACTTCGCTTATAAGTTTATTTTTTAGGTTATCAATTCCAAATTCCTTTAAAAGAGCTTCGGTTTTTTCCTTTTCCTCCTTGTTAAACCTACGGAAAAGATTCTTTCTGCTTGCCAGTCCGGATATTACAAGGTCAAAAATATTAATCGGAAAGGAAGCATCGAATTCTCTTATTTGAGGAAGATAACCTATTTTGTTTTTATTAATAAAGAATTCCACACTTCCTGAATTTTTCTTTAAAAATCCAAGTATCACTTTAACAAGTGTAGATTTTCCACCACCGTTCCTACCTAAAATGGCTACATTTTCTCCTTTTATAATATCAAAATTAATATCAGAGAGAATGATTTCCTTATTATATTTAAAATTTAAGTTTCTTACGCTAATCAGTTTTTCCTGGGAATTATTCATTTGCATCCTTTCCGTTATAATAGTGTCAGTTATTTCTGTTTCTGAAGTTTTTAGTCAAGATAATCTACAAATTGATTTAAGTTTTCAAATACATTTTCCTTGTCAACGTTAAATTCCACAATTTTAGCATTTGGAATTTCTTTAGCGATTATTTCTATACTCTGTTTAGGGAACTGTGGTTGAACAAGTATTGTAGTTATATTGTGCTCCTTAGCTTCATCTATTATTTCTTTAATTTGCTGTGCTGTTGGTTCTTTTCCTTCATATTCCACTGAAACTTCCTCCACATTGTAATCTTTTATAAAGTAGTTCAGTGCAGGGTGGTAAATCATGTAGGCTTTCTTTGTTTTAGAAGCCATTTTCTTATCAAGATTTTCTTTTTCTTTTGCAAGTTCTTCTAAAAAGGCGTTGTAATTTTTTTCAAAAACATCTTTTTTATCAGGATAAGCCTGAACCAGTTTGTTTTTGATTTCAAGTGCGGCTGAAGGCATCAGCTTTAATGAGAACCATACATGCGGATCGATTTCCCCATGTTCGTCATGTTCATCGTGCTTATCATGGTCATCATGTTTATCCTTATCTTCGTGGTGGTCATGTCCTTCCTTTTCATCTTCGTGATGGTGGTGATGTCCTTTAAGAAGCAATGCAGGATCGGCAGAACTTAGGACATTTACAACTTTATCTGAATTATTAAGACTTTCAGCTATCTTTTTTTCGAATCCCAAAAGATTATATGTGAAAAACAGTTTTGAATTTTCCAGTTTTTTCAAATCATCCGGTTTTGGCTCAAAAAGTTCATGGTTTGCATTAGGTGGAACAATTGCAATTACATTGTAGTCCTTACCGGCAATTTTCTCAACAAGCCATTTAAGCGGTGCTGTACTTGCCACAATAGTTTCTTTGTTTTCAGCGGCAGCTTCAGTTTTTCCATTTTCTTTTGGAGCTTTTTCTTCTTCCTTTTTTCCACATGATAGGAAAAGTAATCCTAAAAGTAGAACAGTTAGCAGTTTTTTCATGTTTCCTCCTTAAATAAGTGTATTTGTTTTATAGTATTATGAAATCTTTACTATATATGATAAAATTTTATAATAAAAAATTAGGGCAATTGTTTTTTATCCAAATCAGTCGTTAAAGCTTAAATATATTTCGTTTTATTATCAAGTAGACAGTTTGTCTTTACTACACAGGCGTAGCGGACTACATCAAGTTACAGAGACAAACAAGATGTCGATAAAAAAATAAAAGATGTTAGGAAACAATACCATAGTAATAAGAACTATACATATTGTGTTTAATGACCAATTTAGTTTTAATGGCAACACCTTCTTTTTATTTCCAAATTTTGCCATAAGAAGGTAGACCATAACTAATTCAAGCAAATTTTAATAGTTATAGAGTTTATAGCTCGTTATATAACATTCGTAGTAAAAAGTTATGGCATAAAGTTCTTTTATAGATACGATAGTTATAAATTGATGGTATATTTATGACTACTATACTAAATCATTATTTTTAGGTATTGCGAAAAATGTATATTCTTGTTACTTTTGCCTCGCAAATAAAAGAGGATGACTAAATTTTTATATATTATAGGCCTGCTTCTGCTTACAGCAATGTCTATAAAGGCACAGCAAACCCCAAAAATGTCTACATATATTTTGCGTGGTTCTATTACAAATGGCGATGATGCAACAGCTGTAGTGGGTGCCACTGTACGTTTGTTTCAGCAAAATAAATTAGTGGGGGGAACTATTTCAGGCGATTCAGGCAATTTTAGTGTTCAATGTTCCTTAAAGGGTAGTGCGCGTTTTCGCATTTCTGCCATAGGTTTTCAGGAAGTAGATACCATTATACAAGTTCCTCTTGTAAAACCTTTATATATACGTATGTATACAGGCAATAGTGCAATGAAAGAAGTGGTGGTTACAGCTTCGGAAAAGAAAGGAATAACAAGTACAACCATTATTGGACAAACAGCAATGGAGCATTTACAGCCATCTTCATTTACCGATTTATTAGCATTGTTGCCTGGCGGAATGACAAAAATACCATCTTTAGGCAGTGCTAATGTAATTACATTGCGTGAAGCAGGTTCGCCAAGCTCACAATATGCAACTTCTTCATTAGGAACCAAATTTATAGTAGATGGACAACCCATAGGTACAGATGCTAATATGCAATATATAGCAGGAGCTTTTCAAGGAGATGCCGATAATAGTAGAAATCATATAAGTTATGGCGTTGATATGCGCGAAATACCTACCGACAATATAGAACGAGTTGAAGTGGTACGTGGTATTCCATCGGTTAAGTATGGAGAATTAACAAGTGGACTAATAAATATTACACGAAAGCGTAGTCAAACACCTCTGCAAATTCGGTTGAAAGCCGATGAATATGGTAAATTAATATCAGCAGGTAAAGGCTTTTTGTTGGCAGAAAAATGGAATTTAAATGTAGATGGAGGCTTGTTAGATGCCAAAAAAGAGCCACGAAACCAATTTGAAACTTATAAGCGACTAACTTTCTCTGCCCGTATACAACGAAAATGGAAATTAGGAGAACACAACATATTAGAATGGAATGGAGCAACAGACTATGCTTTAAATGTAGACAATGTAAAAACTGACCCCGAAATACAGATACATAAAGAAGACCGTTACCGTTCATCGTACCTAAAAATAGGTATGAATAATAGAATTGTATATAGAAGACTGTTGCCACTTGGCTTGCAAAGAGCCTCTTTTGCTTATACAGCGAGTGTAGCTTTCGACAAAATACATCAGACAGAAGCTGTTGCTTTGCAGCGCGATTATGTAGTTCCATTAGCTTATGAAAGTGGAGAATACGATGGGTTATTTCTTCCTTTCCAATATATAAGCAACTATCGAGTAGAAGGAATTCCATTTTATACTACTTTTAGGGGCGAAACCGAATGGACAGCACAAACAGCACTTATAAATCATCGTATTACAGCCGGAGGTGAATTTATGTTGAACAAAAACTATGGTCGTGGACAGATATTTGATATTACACGTCCGCTACATGCTTCAACAGCTCGTAGACCACGTTCATATAAAGAAATTCCAGCAACAAATATTCTTTCGTTTTATGTGGAAGATAATGCTACATTACCATTAGGAAAACATCAACTAACAGCAATGGCGGGATTGCGCACAACACAAATGCTCAATATTCCAGCAAATTATGCTATACATAGAAAGTTGTTTGCCGACACACGCATTAATGTTCAATGGGATTTTCCACAAGTTTCTGGCTTTAAATTCTTTGTTTCTGGTGGATTTGGTATGATGACAAAGATGCCAACAATACTCGATTTGTATCCCGATTATGTATATAAAGATATTACAGAAATGAACTATTGGGATGCTCGTTCAGAATATAAACGCATTCATATACGTACCTACAAACTTAGTCCGGTAAATCCTAATCTTCAACCAGCACGTAATAAAAAATGGGAAATACGTTTGGGCTTAGATAAAGGTGCACATCATTTCAGTATAACCTATTTCCAGGAAGATATGAAAGATGGTTTCCGAAGCACAGCACGAATGCGTCCATTTGTTTACAAAAAATACGATACTTCAGGTATTAATCCATCTACATTAACGGGTCCACCCTCTCTAAGTACATTACCCGTAGTAACCGATACAATATTAGATGGTTATGGAATAACAGAAAATGGGTCGCGAATAAAGAAACAAGGTATAGAGTTTCAATATTCCTCTCCACGAATTCCCCTAATTCAAACCCGAATAACAGTAAACGGCGCGTGGTTCCGAACTATTTACGAGAATAGTATACCTTTGTTTAGTTCAGCTCCAAATGTAGTTGTTGGTGGAATTGCTATTGCCGACAAGTATGCTGGATATTATATGAACACCGACAAATATGATAAACAAATATTTACTTCCAACTTTATTTTCGATTCTTATGTAGATAAGTTAGGTTTAATTTTATCGGCAACTGCCGAATGCTTTTGGATGAGCAGCACTAAACGTCCAGCTACATCAAGTGTTCCTATGGGATATATGGATATTACGGGAACAGTGCATCCATATACCGAAGCCGATAAAAATAATTCTTATTTACGGTGGCTTGTATTGAGTGGTACAGCTGGACAAGATATGAGTAGTAGGGAACGAAGTTATATGCTTTTAAATTTTAAAGCCACAAAGCAGTTTGGAAAACATCTATCTCTTTCGTTTTTTGCCGATAGAGTGTTTTATATTGCTCCCGATTATAGCGTGAATGGCTTTATAGTTAGGCGCACATTCTCTCCCTATTTTGGTATGGAAGTAGGATTAAAGATATAGAAAACAATTAATAAGAAACAAAAAAAATGAAGACATCAATTAAATTATTTTTTACAGTCGCTTTAACATTGCTTCTTTTTGGTAGTTGTGTCAATGACGATGTTCCAAATGGAGGAAAATCAGCCATTAAATATGCTCGAATAGCGTTGAATGCTAATTTACCTTCATCGTTTAACGATGTAGATTCGCTTTCGAACATTACAGTAAAATTACACAATGTATCAACAGGTAGAGACACACTGTTTGTAGTTTCAGCAATAAAAGTACCCAATAATGGTACCGAAGCAGCACAAACAATAGCTTTAGATACTATTAGAGTGGCAGAAGGTTTATACAATATAGACCTTGAAGCAAAAGCTTGTTATAGTAACAAACTAAAAACTCGAAGCATTGTTCGTGGAAATCTTATGAATCAAACATTAGTGCAAGGTGGCGGAACAGAACTTCCCGTTGTAGGAATTGATATGTTTTTCCCTAATATGGGCAATGGTTTTGTAATAGCAGAAATATTTGCAGCTCGCACTATACGTGATAGTGGAGACCCTTATACGGGAGATCAATATTTCAGAATAACCAATAATTCAGACGAAGTACTCTATGCCGACGGATTGTTTATTGGTGAAAGTGCATTTCAACAAATGATTCATCAAGATTATAAACCATATATTTTAGATAAAGAGACACCTGTACAATATTTAACTAAAGTACCAGGTATGCATGGTAAAGATCATAAATATCCTGTTCAACCAGGTGCTTCTCTCATTATTTGTGATAATGCAATTAATCATAAAACTCCCGAACGTAATCCTAATTCTTTCGATCTTTCAAAAGCTAATTTTGAATGGTACGATGAGTCTACCAATCCAAAAGTTACCGATATAGATAATCCAGAAGTTCCAAATATGGAACGTCTATATACTTATTCTCGCACAATATGGGGACCACACGATCGAGGTTTCTATTCATATATAATAGGTTTTTTAGGTGTAGACAATCAAACCTTTACAACCGACGAATCTTATCAGTACGATTATTCGTATAAGTTTACGTATGGAACAACTGTAAAAGATATGAAATTCCACGCAGTAAAAGTACCAAACACATGGATAACCGATGCTGTTGTATTAGCAATAAAAGACCAAAAGAAGTGGAATGTTATAAGTTCTACATTAGATAATGGCTATGCATGGTTCTCAAAAGTAGACCACGATAAGCAACGTTATGGTAAAGCAGTACGAAGAAAATATGATTCGAAAGCACATAAACTAATTGATACGAACGATTCACAACGCGATTTTGAAACGGTAAAGGCAGATCCGTGGTATGTTTTTAAGTAAGCTATATAATAGCATTATTATTGCAGGCGTTAGTTGTCTGCCAATTTTTGGAAGTGCGCAGAATAATATTTCTGCCACTTCTGTTTCGGAGTCGCTAAATTCTGTGAGAGAAACAGAAATATATTTGCAGTATTTCAAACGCTTAACTCCGTTTAATGTTATATCTACTTTGAACGAGTATAATTCTAATTTTTCACAAGTACAAACTGGCTATCAACATAGCGAAGCATCTCTTCCAATTGATGCACAATTGGGAACAGGCGTAGAACAGATGTTTTTTAAAGCACAATCGCACATAAAAGTTGGTAAAAACTCAATTGCTTGGGGCGAAGCGTACTATGAAAATGGCAAACGATTGGGGGTATCATGGAACTTAAATAGCGATTATAAACGTGTGTTTCCATACGTAACTGCCGATACTACTACCGTATCTATGCTACGTGAATACTATCGTTTTAGAGGAGGATATGCACATAAACAAAATAAACTTACATTGGGTGCAGAATTAAGCTATCAATCTACAATAGAATATCGTAACCGCGACCCACGTCCAAAGAATACTTCGCTCGATGTTCAATTACGTTTAGGATTGGGATACGATGTTTTGCCACAGAGAGTTGTTGCAATGTATGTAGATGCTGGAAGATATACGCAGCAAAGTAATGTTATTTTTATGAATCCTCAAGGTAATCGTGTACTTTATCATCTTACAGGACTTGGTATGCAATATTTTCGCTTTAAAGGGTTACAAAATGCTGTAAAGTATGAAGGAAACAATTATCTAATTGGAATTTCTACGCACACAAAAAGTGGGAACGGATTGCAGGCTTCTGCCGATATGTCGCACGAAAATATACAAAAACGCCTCGCTTCGGAACGAGATATTCCTATTTGCGATATATTTCAAACAAAGTGGCGAGGAGATATTTCGTGGATTAAACAGCAAAAACTATGGACTTATAAGTTAATGCTTAATGCTGAAATAGTAAAACGAGAAGGACAAGAACGCTTTTATGATAGTGGATTAACCAATTATAAGCAGATAGCAAGCTCTAAACCTTTTCTTTTTCAGCAGCAAATTGTACAATTATCATTTGCAACTTTGCATCAATTTTCGCCTGCAACATGGTTTGTTTTACAACCAAACGTGGCTTACGATGTACAAAATACACAATATTTAATGCCTGTAAGACAACTGAAAACAGCATTTATTGTGCCTTCTTTACAGCTGAAATTTTCGCAAATGTTCTCTAAAAGTTTGTTGGCTGCAAGTGTTTCGTCGCATTTTGGTAAGGCTACACATCATCATTTTGTATTCAACGAACCAGAAGTTTTTGATAAACCTGTAGAAATGTTCCGTAATAATGCAGCTATGCAACAAGCAAATTATTGGGATTTGGAGATACAATTGCGCTACGATATTCGACTAATTAAGGTGCTTTCGTCTGTATTTGTGCAATTACAAACTGGACACCGATGGTATAATAACAACCAGAATTGGAATAATATAGAACTGTCTATGGGAATAACTCTCTGATAACAGTTGTTTTTTTAGACTATCAATTTTAAAAATAATAGATTATGAAGAAAATTTTACTAACAACATTCGTTATTTTGTGCAGTGTGATGACTGTTTTTGCACAAGACGATTACAAAATTAAAGAAGATGCTTACTTTAATCAGCGAGTAATAGAACTAACAAAAGCTGGAACTTTAGAGGCACAAGTTATGGACGTCTTCGAAGATGAAGATGTACAAGGCATAAAAGTTATTGGTCCAATGAACGATAAAGACCTTCGTTTTCTGGCTAAATTAGCAAAAGGTGGTACGTTACGCGACCTTCATTCTGCCAATCTTCACGAAGCAAAGTTCGAGAGTATTCCTGAAGGTTGCTTCCAAGATCTTACGTATTTTATGTATATTTACTTTCCAGAAACCTTGAAAACCATAAACGACAATGCTTTTAAAAACTGTAATTTACGTGCTGTGGTGCTTAACAATGGGTTAGAAACAATAGGAAAGTATGCTTTTTATGGAACACATAGCAAATCTCTTTCTATTCCTGCTTCGGTAAAAAATATTGGAGATGCAGCTTTTGGAGGCAATAAAGACTATACAGACGTAAAAGTTGATGCCAACAATGAAAACTTTAAAGTAGAAAATAACTTGCTTTGCAATGTAAAAGAACATAAAGTGCTGCAATGTTTTAATATGGCAGAAGGTGCAGTTGAAATACCTAACGGAATAGAATGTATCGGAGATGGTGCTTTTTCTCCACTAAAAAAAGTTACTTCTGTTAGTATTCCTGCTTCGCTAAAACAAATTGGTAGCGAAGTTTTTAGCGAAACTTATGCCTTAAACCATATTGATGTGTCTGCCGAAAATACTACATTCTCTGCAGTTGATGGTGTTTTGTTTAATAACAATCAGTCTGTTCTTTACACATATCCAGCTTCAAAAAATGGAAAAACTTATACAGTTCCTTCTACAGTAAAGCAAATTGCTGATGGTGCTTTTGCTCAAACCGGTGGACAAAATGCACATGAAGGAATGACATCTAAGGAGAAAAAAGAGTATAATTTAACTAAAGTTGTTGTGCCTGCAGGTGTAGAAAGCATTGGAAATAACGCTTTCCTCTTTAGTGGAATAACAAGTATAGACCTACCTTATACGCTGAAAAGTATTGGTAGTAGCTGTTTTTATTATACCGACCTTACTAAAATTACTATCCCAGAAGGTATAACACGATTGGAAAATTCTACTTTTGGTGCATGTGCGTCGTTAGAAAGTGTAGTTTTACCAAGCACATTAAAGTATATTGGCAAGGAAATTTTTGCTGTTTATAACTCTTCACTCACCGATATTTCTATTTATGCTACAGAAGTTCCAGAGTGTGATGCTGATGCTTTTTCTACATTCGATAATAGCGTTACACTTCATGTTATGGGCAACGCAAAGCAAAAATACGAAGACGATAGTGTTTTTGGCTCTGGAATTTTCGATTCTATTGTAGGCGATTTAACACCAACAAACGTTACAAATGCTCAACAAAATGCTACAAATGTAGTTGAAGTTGGTATTTATAATACCAATGGCGTTAGATTACAACATAAAGTTCGTGGCTTGAATATCATTAAAATGAGCGATGGTAGCGTACGAAAAGTAATGGTAAACGCACAAAACTAATAGACTATAATTAGAATATAATTCTAATATCTGCTGGTATCTATTCAACTTTTGTTGAGAAATGATACTAAAACAGGTTACAATTATTGAGTAAAGAGAGTGGAGTCTGAAAAGGTTCCACTCTTTTTCTTATTTATGGTACTCGAATGTTTCGGAGCTATTGTTTTTTTGCCGGCAGATATGCCTCATAACAGAAAGGAACTATTGAAAATGCATAGAAGTTAATCAGGCAATACATACCAAAGCTGGCTAATCTCGATAATTTCACAGAAAAAGATTGCAATGATACAGAAGAAAATAAATAGAAGACCGAGACAAAAACTAAATTTTCAAACCCCAAAATACGAGTTCTACAAAAAAATATCATAATTTTGCACCTGCTGGTTTACTCTACGGACAAACTATTTGGATACTGCAAATTCTTTCTTAGAAAAGAATAAAGTTATTTGTAGTTGATGTCTTATAATTTTATAAATAACAAAAAATGTATATTGGAAAGAAAATAAAATAGTATACTTATAAAATGGAAAAAACAAGAGATTGTCAGTTGTTTATGACCTCTAAAGATGAATTATTATTCTGCGAGGCTTTGAGGACGTTTAATTCTAATATATTTTTTTTAGATGTTAAACCCTCGTTCGAAGGGGATATAGAGAAACGTTTAGCAAAAAATGTTGCTAATTTGAAAAGCGAATTTGTTTCAATTGTCAACTTTAATCTGATTAGTAAAGATGAACTAAGTAAGTGCTATAAGATACGCAACGGATACTATCACTTTTATCAATTAGGTCGTGCTCAAATGCAATTTCTACGTTCCTTACCAGATGTAAATGTAGAAGACTGTTTACAGCATGGGAGAATCGCAGATTCGTATGATGTAAATGATATTGAAGAAAAAGTATGGAAGAATAGGGTGTATAATATTCTTAAAAAATTAGGACAGAAAGTATATTGGTACTATACTTTACCTGACGGAACAAGAAAAATTGCGATGAAGGCACAAAGTAAATTGATTGCGTTACCAGATGCCGTTGCAAACTATAATGGTAAAAACGGCAATTTTATGATTCATAATAGAGCTATGTTTGTTCCAGAAGGGATTGCGCTTGATGAAATAAACGACAATCCAAAACTTATTTAATAATCTTATAATAATATTTTTGGATAAACTAATATTGTTTTCGAACAATAAAACGGAGACTATAAGATGAACCTTAATAGAACATCTTGCAGTTCTTAGTATTCTATGTGTATAGGTTGCGCCTTGTAACGATAAATTGATTTGGTATTTTTTGAGTTGAGGAACAAAATAATTGCAAAAGAATCATCTAAAATACAGAACATGTATATTAAATTTGTAATACTCATAGGAGAAATTAGGCTCCTCTAATTAATTGATTTTAAACTATAAAAGCACGAAAAACATATAACTCTTACAAACAACTTTTAAAACTATATTTCCTTATACCGAATTCAAATAAAAAAAATAAATTTTATAATTATAATTTTCTGTTTTTATAATTACAAAAATTTATCTTGTAATTATGTTTTTTATATAATTAAAAGTTTAGATTCTATGTTCCACCGTAAGATATTATTACTTGTATATAATTTCAGAAAACAATCAAATAATTAAAGACAAATATTTATCTTTGTAAAAAATAAGTATATCGTTAGCAGAATAGATTTCTAAAAGCTGAATATTATGTTTGAAAATCAATGGGAAGTAATAAAATATATAGAAGATAAGTTTGGAAATAAACTTTCTTACGTGTCAGCCCCTTATCAGAATGCAAATTTGCCATATTTTAAGGATATAGATACTGGTATTGAGTTTGTTTATATTCCAGGAGGAGAATATAATATGGGGTTCT
>ERZ773031.1243-NODE-1243-length-12955-cov-14.033101_pt1 | contig 12955 bp, 3 predicted proteins | sample MGYA00511666_ERZ773031 | MGnify/ENA primary metagenome ERZ773031 (study PRJEB29015, sample SAMEA2738135) | human oral metagenome | biome: human oral; feature: human-associated habitat; material: saliva | place: China | collected 2250 ...
GGCACGGGCCAATCGGGCCCGGGAGATGCCGACGAGAATCGTTGTGAGGAGTCATTTGGGAGAACGTGCACTGTGTTGATGGGATACGCCGTGGGGCCGACCGCAGGGTCGGCCCCACGGCGTATCTGCGCCCGCGGTGAGGCATCCCGTTAGAGGTGACGATCGGATGCAAGTAAGAGTGGTCAGAGTCCGCATTGCTTGGGGTGGTCGCACGTGGGTGTCGTAGCGCGGCGAGAGGTGTGAGCGCTTTGTTGTTGGTGGCGAATGGTACTGTGGGTGGGGTGCACACTTCGGTGATTGCCGCATCGTGAGAAGGATTGGCGTCACAAGCGGGTGACGTGAGTGTGCGGAGTAATGTGTGATGCGCGTTCGTGTCGCATGGTCCGAACCGCCGTTTACCGAATTGTCAACACAGGGAGCATAGTCATGTCTCATCGACACATGGCGGCGCTTGCAGTAGCGCTGACCGGGGTTGTTTCTTTCTCTACGGTCAGTGTTCCCGCAGCGTTCGCGGCCGACTCTGGGGCGGTGTCGCACTCCAGCGTTGTCGCGCCGGCCGCGCAGCCCAATCCGTCCGAAGATTTCGAGATCGACAAGAACGGTGTTCTCACCGCCTACACGGGAACCGCCACGGAGGTCACGATCCCCGACGGTGTCACCGAGATCAGCAGTGAGGCGTTCGATAACGCGCAGTTGACGAAGCTGTGGATCCCCGCGAGCGTACGTGTCATCGGCGATGATGCCTTCGTGAGCCAGGAGCTGAAGGAGCTCACCTTCCAGGATGACAAGGAGCATCCCTCCCAGCTCACCACGATTGGGGATCGTGCGTTCCAGTCAACGACTCTGACGACCTTGACGCTGCCGGGCTCCGTGGTGACGATCGGCTACAACGCGTTTGCGGGGATGAGTAGGCTCACGTCGATCCGCCTGGGAGCCAATGTTGGTGCGGACCAGCTGGTGGCGGCCTTTGTGGGAACAAGCGCGCTCACTTCCATCGAGGTCGATGCTGCCAACACAAACTACGCGAGCGTCGACGGTGTCTTGTATTCGAAGGATCATTCGCACCTGATTGCCTATCCGCAGGCAAAGAATAGGGGAGGGGCCTACGCAGTCGTTGGTGGGGTCACGCAGATCGATGACTACGCGTTCGCGGGTGCGACCATTGCGACGGTGACGCTGCCTTCCTCGGCGCGCACGATCGGTGACTACGCGTTTGAAAGCTCTCGGCTCACGTCTGTGACCCTGCCGGATTCGTTTGAGACGATTGGTTCCTGGGCGTTCTCGAACGCCTCGAGTCTCACTCGGGTGGACTTGGGTGGCACGACCACGGTGTCGGATAACGCCTTCCTGAATGATCGTGCGTTGACCGAGGTGAACATGCGTCCCGAGCTGGGAAGGCTCACGGCGGTCGGTGACGATGCGTTCGGCGGCTGCACGAAGCTGACCAGCTTGGTTGTGCCTGCGTCCGTCACCTCGTTCGAAGGCGTGTCGAATACCGGCGTGGACACGCTCGAGCTGGGCAATCGGGTCAGCAATCTGCGCATGGTCACGCGCGGCATCCGCAACGTCCGCCACATTGTCGTACGCGGCGGCGTGGACGGCGAGTTCTACTCCGAGGGCCGTGCCTCGAACGGCCGCCCGGAGAGCGCATTCTTCGGCGAGGGGATGACGACGTTCTCCTTCTGGAGCGAGACACCGCGCGTCATTGTGTTGCCTTCGACCGTGACCTCGCTGCAACTTGACGAAGAAGCCGACGCCGACACGAAGGCGAACACCACCATCTACGTTGCTGGGGCCAAGGGATCGCAGGCCTGGAAGACAGTCAAGGCAGCGATGGAGAGTGCCGGATACAAAACGGCGAACCTGTTGGAATACTCCGCGCCCACGCTCGCTCTGTCGGGCACTGGCATCGCCGAGGCCGGGGAGGGGTACGCGCTGAACGCTGGCCTGGGTGCGCCGACGACGGTGACCGTCACCGCTACCGGCGGTACCCAGGACGTGCGCGAGGTGCGCTTCGTTCAGGTCGGGCCGGGCCATGCCGAAACCGTCCTCCAGGATTGGAGCGCCCTCGCGTCTCGCACGGCATCCTTCGTGTGGACCCCGACCAGTGCGACTGTGGGCCTGCGTGTCGACGTGCGCGACGCCTCCTATGCCCTGCATTCGACGAGGCTGAGTGTCGGATCTTCTCCGGCTCCCGAGCCGCAGACCGGTGGATGGAAACAGGACGCTCGCGGCTGGTGGTATGTCAACGCAGACGGCTCCTATCCGAAGGACCAGGCGCTGACGATTGGCGGAACCGTGTACCGATTCGATGCCTCTGGATACATGCGCACGGGCTGGGTGAAGGACGGCGGATCGTGGTACTACCACACCGGCTCGGGCGCTCAGGCGAGTGGTTGGGTAAAGGATGGTTCATCCTGGTACTACCTGGACCCGGCGACCGGACAGATGGTGACGGGTTGGGTGCAGGTGGGCTCGACCTGGTACTACCTGAATAGTGCCGGTGATATGGCGACCGGGTGGCTCAAGGACGGCGCCTCCTGGTACTACCTGAATCCCTCCAATGGGGCCATGGCAACCGGGTGGCTCCAGATCTCGGGCACGTGGTACCACTTCTCGACGAGTGGCCAGCTGATCGGCTAGCCCGACGACAGACACGACGCCCTCAATCCCTGCGCCCCCGGAAGAAATTTCGGGGGCGCAGGTCTGTCTTCGCGCGTCAGCGCCGCCCAGCGCGGTGTTGGCTCCGGGCGATTGTGGGGGAGCGTGGGCTGGGAATGAGAGAAAGACGTGATTCCTCATACGTGAGGTGACAATGCTAGACATTGCTCCACATGTCGTGAAAATGCGGGAAACACCTGTTTGATAGATGGTGCGATAGATTCGTGAAAACTGCTGTGGTCCTCCCTCGATAGGGTTACTCTTGTTCAGTGGAGCTGCACGTGTGTGCATGCCGATTTGTCACTCGTTAAGAAAGTGGGCACAGATGTTCCATCGAAGACTATCAGCGGTGGCGTTGGTTGCCGTCGGCGCTCTCGCCGTAACGGCTATGAGTGCGCCGTCCTCCGTCGCGGCGGACACGGAGCGCGCCGAGGCCTCGTCGACGAACCGAGACTCGGGCGAACGCTCGGCCACGGTCATCGTCCAGCTTGAGGAGGGTGGCGGCGACCATGCCTCCCGCTACGCCGACGTCAAGAAGCGTATCGGTGAAGCTGTGGCGCAGGCGAGTCCCGGCGCGACCATTGAGGACGTACGCGACTATCACCACGTGTTCGAGGGCTTCGCAATCAAGGTGCCTGCCGATACGATGGCGGCCATCAAGGGCGTGCAGGGAGTCAAGGGGGCTTTCTTCGAGGGGCGTCACGAGCCTGTCACAGACCCCGACTTCTGGGACATGCGCGACCACTCCACCGACAGCTCCCCCGATCATGGCACAGCCTCACGCATGACGGGCGCCGCGGCGGCCTCCCAGAGGGGTCAGGGGCAGGTCATCGAGGTCATCGACGTCGGAGTCGACACCTCGCACGAGGCTTTCGCCGGCTCCCTGGATGCTGCTTCGGCGCGCCTCACGCGCCAGGCCATGACGTCACTTGCCCCCAGCCTCGGCGCAGGCAAGGACGGCGCGTGGGTGAGTGACAAGATCCCCTTCGCGTACGACTACGGGGACGGGGATACGGACGCGACGACAGGTAACGCGAGCAGCCGAGCGTCGGAGCAGGGCACACACGTCGCGTCCCTTGCGACCGCGAACGGCACCTCCTTCACGGGGGCCGCGCCGGGAGCTCAGCTCGTCGTCGCGAAGGTCACCAGCGACGGCACGTACACGGCCTACGACACTGCGCTCCTGGCGGCCCTCGACGACGCGGCGGTCATCAAGCCCGATGCCCTCACCGTCTCCTTCTCGACGCTCGAGGGGATGAGTAGCGACTCCGTGGCCCTGTATTCGCAGGTGTACCAGCGCCTGACCGAGGCCGGGGTCGTGGTCAGCGCGCCCGCCGGCAACGATGGCAATTCCAGCTATGGTACCGACCCGGATACGGGCCTCCTCGGCTTCCCGGCGTTCTACTCCTCGACTCTGGCCGTCGCCTCCGTGAATGAACAGGATGCAGCGGACCTGGGCACGGGGGCGATCACCGTCTCCGATTTCTCCGGCACGGGTGCGACCTACGACCTGCGCCTCAAGCCGGAGGTCGCCGCACCCGGCGGCGAGGTGATGGCGGCCAGCCCCGGCAACTACTACGGTCGCCAGTCGGGCACGGCCGAGGCCTCGGCTCAGGTTGCCGGCATCTCCGCCCTCGTGCGCGAGCGGATCGCGACCGATCCGGCCTTCGCGGCCTTGGGTAGCGCCGAGAAGAACGCGCTCGTCGGTAACTTCGTGATGGGCACGGCTCGCCCGATCGCAGACGTGACCCGCAATGACGGCGCGTACTACTCGCCGCGTCGCGTCGGCGCAGGCATGGTGGACGCGGTGGCGGCCACGACCTCGTCCGTGTACCCGACCGTCGTGGGTGCCCCGGATCCCTCGCGCCCCAAGGCCGACCTGGGCGACGGCACGAACGGGTGGACCTTCCAGGTGCGCCTGACCAACGTCTCCGACGCCGCCCACACCTACACGCTCGGCGGCCAGGCCCTGTCCGAAGACGTCGAGAGCATGCTCTTCACCGGCCACTCGACCAACTGGGCGGGAGCGGGCATTGACCTGTCCTTTTCCGCCGACTCGGTGACCGTTCCCGCCGCCTCCAGCGCGACCGTGACCGTCACCGTGACCCCGCAGGCCGCCTTCACCTCGTACGTGAGCGACAAGACGCCCAACGGAACGTTCGTCGACGGCGCCGTGACCTTCACGAGCGCTGACGGGCAGCCGAACCTGACGGTTCCCTACATGGGCTTCTACGGCTCCTGGGGACAGGCCAATGTGTTCGATCAGCAGGCCCCGAACAACCACATGGTCGGCTACGGGTCGACGCTCATGAGCGGCAACCTGCCTTTCGGACAGTTCAACCCCTACGAGATGGAAGACGAGCGCGCGCTGGACGGCTTCCACCCCGATCGTTTCGTCATCACGCGCAACGGCTCTCGCACAAGCGTCACTCCGGGCACGATCCTGCTGCGCGCCGTCCCCTCGCTGACCTACACGGTCACGAACGAGGCCGGGGCAACCGTGCGCACCTACACCTGCGATCGCGCGGACAAGGGCTTCTACGACGACCACTGGCGCGGCGTGCACAACGCCGAGTTCATGTCCCCAGGATGCGACCCGAGCTTTGATAGCTACGACGCGGACGGCAATGAGCTGCCCGACGGCCGCTACACGGTCACGATCGAGGCCGCCACCTACGGCCCCTCGTCGGCGACCCAGCACACCAGCTACAGCTTCGCGGTGGACACGGTCTCGCCCGTCGTCTCGAACGTCACCGTTTCCGGTGAGGGGGAGGAACGCATGCTCTCCTTCGACGTGACCGACGCCTCACCGATCGCCGGCTACGGATTTAAGACGGATCCGGACGGAGCGCTGACCCTGTGGAGCGTCAACAGTTATCCGAGCTCCCGCTCAGACGACGGACTCTACCACGAGCACTTCGAAGCCAAGCTCCCGAGCGTCCTGAGCCAACTCGGCGGCAACCCTGCGACCATCCAGCTGGTGGTGTGGGACTGGGTTGAAAACAGGGCGACATCGTCGGTTTCCCTCAAGGCCGATGACACGCCCGCCCCCACGCCGAAGGTGGGGGAGTGGAAGTGGGATGGTCGTGGCTGGTGGTACCGCTACGAGGATGGTTCGTTCCCCGCTGATGCGGTCCTGGTGATCGATGGTGTCACGTACCGTTTTGACGCTGCCGGTTATATGCGTACCGGGTGGGTATTCGAGGGCGGTCAGTGGTTCTATCACGCTGCTTCGGGTGCTCAGGTGAGCGGTTGGGTGCTGTCGGGCGTGAGTTGGTACTACCTGGAGCCCGCGACCGGGGCTATGGCCACGGGCTGGGTGCAGGTGGGGGCGACCTGGTACTACCTGAGCCCGGCTACGGGTGCGATGCATACGGGCTGGCTGAGCGAGGGTGGTCACTGGTATTACCTTCAGTCCGGTAGTGGCGCGATGGCGACCGGTTGGCTGCGTATTTGGGGTACCTGGTACCACTTCGCCGACAATGGCCAGTTGATCAGCTAAGCGCCTGGCTCCAGGCTCACGCCTGACCTCATCGGCCCGCGCCCCCGGTCAGTTTTCCGGGAGGCGCGGGCCTTTTCGTGCATCCAGCGCTCCGCGGCGTCGCCGATGCGTGGGACTGAGTATGCGCACACGTCGCTGCCTCGTTACGCAGTGGTCAGGGGCGTCCCCCTTCTTTTCGTTGAAATGTTGGGCAATGGGTAGGTTTGTCCGACAAATGCGTGTGATAGCGTTTTGACAGATTGCGTGAAAATTTGAGAAAACTAGTTGTCGATGAACGGGTCTAGGTTACTCTTGAACGGAGGGATCCGAGCAACGATGCAGGCACCCATTAACCAGTTGTGAAGAAAGTGAGTCACAGATGTTACCCCGGAAACGGTTGGCGCTGACGCTTGTAGCGGCAGGTGCCCTTGCTTGTACGACCGTGAGCGCGCCGCCCTCGTTTGCGGCCGACGCGCACGATGCCGAGGCCGCCTCGAACACCGGGGTCTCCCTGGACGCACAGCAGACGGTCATCGTCCAACTCGAGGATGGTGCTGATCGTGAGGGGGCGCGACAGCGCATCGATCAGGCGGTAGCGGCCGCCACGCCCGGTGCGAGCACCGAGTATGTGCGCGACTATCACCATGTGTTTGAGGGCTTCGCCGTGAAGGCGCCCTCCTCCGCCCTCGCGGCTATCAAGGGCGTGCAGGGCGTCCAGGCAGTCGTTTCCGATGGCGTGCGCGAGCCGATCGTGTACCCGGAAATTGTGGGGCGGGCCGACGATGAGATCGATGATCCGTCGGTGCTCACCCGCGCCGACCAGGCGTCTGAGCGGGGCCAGGGGCGTGTCATTGAGGTCATCGACTCGGGATTCGACACCTCGCACGAGGCCTTCTCCGGGACCCTGGATGCCGCATCCTTGCGCGTCACCCAGGCTGACATGGCGGCGCTCACCACCCAGCTCGGTGCTGGGCGGGCCGGCGCGTGGGTCAGCGACAAGATTCCCTTCGCATACGACTACGCCGACGCTGACACGAATGTGCTGGCCGACTACGAGTATGGAATTGAGGACTACACGCGGCACGTGCATGGCACTCGCATGGCTGCCCTTGCCGGCGCCAACGGGACAACGTATCGAGGTAGCGCGCCCGGCGCTCAGCTCATCGTCGCCAAGGTCGTCTCCGATTCCTGGAACGTCGTTCGCGATAGTGTTGTGTTGGCGGCCCTGGACGACGCGATGGTGCTCAAGCCTGACGCCCTGGTCGTCTCTGTCATGGCGGCTCGCGATGTGAGCGGCGACGCCGCGAGGCTCTACGCGCGCGCCTACGACAAGTTGTCCGCGGAGGGTGTCACGGTTGATGCGCCCGCCGGAGATGATGGGCGCGCTGCGTGGAGCACGCGAGCGTCTGATCCGGGCGCGATCGGCGTGCCCGCCGAGTACTCGTCTGTCCTGTCGGTGGCGGCGCTGAGCGCGTCGGGTGCCCCCGGCCAGCCCAGCTTCAAGCCGTGGGATTCCTCCTCGTGGGGACCTGCCCCCGATCTGAGGCTCAAGCCCGAGATCGCTGCTCCTGGAGTGCTCGTCAATTCCGCCGCGCCTGGCAACGACTACGTGACCATGTCGGGCACGGCCGAGGCCTCGGCTCAGGTCGCGGGCGCGGCGACCCTCGTGCGCCAGCGCATCCAGACCGACCCGGCCTTCGCCGGAATGTCCGACGGGGACAAGAGCGCGCTTGTCACCAACTTCCTGATGGGCACCGCCCACCCGGTCGTGGACGCGAGCCAGGCGAATGGGACCTTCTGGTCTCCTCGCCGAGTCGGCGCTGGCATGGTGGACGCGGTGGCGGCCACGACCTCGCCCGTGTACCCGACCGTCGTGGGTGCCCCCAACCCGTCGCGCCCCAAGGCGGAGCTGGGTCAAGGCGCCGACGGGTGGACCTTCCAGGTCCAGCTGACCAACGTCTCCAATGAGGCCCGCACCTACACCCTCGGCGGCCAAGCCCTCTCCGAGAACGTGATCGACCTGCTCTTCCGAGCCAACTCCACGAACTGGGCCGGAGCGGGCATCGACCTGACCTTCTCGGCCGACTCTGTGACCGTTCCTGCCACCTCCAGCGCCACCGTGACCGTCACGGTGACCCCGAAGGCCGAGTTCGCCTCGTGGGCGAAGGAGAACACCCCGCAGGGCACGTTCATCGACGGAGCCGTGACCTTCACGAGCGCCGACGGTGCCCCCGACCTGACCGTGCCCTACCTGGGGTTCTACGGCGAGAGCGATGAGCTGAGCATCTTCGATAGCCCCGTGTACGGCGAGGCGAAGCTCAGCCCGTCAACGATGACCTTCCACGGCCTGCCCCTCGGCCAGATCAACCCCTTCGATCCGGAAGAGTCCATGGCGATCAGCACGAATGACCGCGACCTGTACATCATCACGCGCTCGGCGGAAGAAAACGCCAGGACGTACGCCACCCCGGGCACGGTGCTGCTCCGTGATGTCGATTCGCTGACCTACACGTACACGAACGAGGCCGGGGACACCGTGCGCTCCTACACCTACCCGGGCGCACCCAGGAGTCGCACCGTTGGCAGCGGGCGTTTTTCGGAGGTAACCACCGCCGAAAGCACCTTCGACAGCGCCCCCTTCTTCGACGGCTATGATGAGGCGGGCCGCGAACTGCCTGACGGCAACTACACGCTCACCATCGAAGGAACGAGGGGCGGGGCGAACCCGGCGACCGAGCAGCTCACCCACGTGATCCGACTGGACACGCAGGCGCCCACCATCTCGAACGTGACCATCACGGGCGAGGGGGACGACGCCGCGCTCTCCTTCGACGTCACCGACTCCTCGCCCATCGCGGGCTACGGATTCTCGATGGCGGCGAACGGCGAGGCCTTCATGCAGGAGAAGGAATACGGCTGGGGCGAGCTCGGAGGCGACGGTGCACGCCACTACCACTACGACATCAAGCTCTCGGACATCGCGCAGCGCGCGGGCGCTGACCCGAAGGCTGTCTACCTGCAGGTGTGGGACTGGCCCCTGAACCGGGCTCCGCTGGCTGTTTCCCTCGCGGCCGATGACACGCCCACGCCGAAGGCAGGGGAGTGGAAGCATGACGGCCGCGGCTGGTGGTACCGCTACGAGGACGGCTCCTACCCAGCTGACACGGCTGTGATGATCGACGGGACGACGTATCGTTTTGACGCCTCCGGCTACATGCGTACTGGCTGGGTGAACGAGGGCGGTCAGTGGTTCTACCACGCCTCCTCGGGAGCCCAGGTGAGCGGTTGGGTGTACTCGGGCGTGCACTGGTACTACATGAGCCCCGCGACCGGGGCCATGGCCACCGGCTGGGTGCAGGTGGGCTCCACCTGGTACTACCTGAGCCCGGCTAGCGGTGCGATGCATTCGGGCTGGCTTCAGGAAGGCGGGCACTGGTACTACCTGGATCGCTCCTCCGGGGCCATGGTGACCGGCTGGGTCAAGATCTACTGGAAGTGGTACCACTTCGCCGACAACGGCCAGCTGATCGACTAAGTACCTGAGTCGATTCGCGCTCACCCGCGCCCGCGCCCCCGGTCAGACGTCCGGGGGCGCGGGCCTATGTCTGCGTGACGTGCAACGATGACTCGACACTCGACAGTCGTGCGTCATCCTCCCTCATAATGATGGTCAAATTCTGAACACGCTGGCAGGCAATGTGGCCCAAGAGTTCGCTTGTATGTTTGTCACAACTAATACAAATTGCCAGAAAAGGCTTGTCACACATGCTGAACAGTCTACGCTTGGATGTGAGGAGCCTCGCATAGTGGCAACCTCAACATTGGTCAAACCCTCCGACAAGTGAGCCAGACATGTCCCATCGAAAACTCTTGGCACTGGCGCTGACAACCGTCGGTGCGCTCGCCGTAACAACACTCAACACACCTGCCTCCGTCGCTGACGACACCCGGTCGACGGAACCCGCCCAGGCCTCGTCCTCGGAATACTACGAGGACTACACCACGACGATCATCGTCCAGCTGGCGGACGACGCTCCCGCGCTCGCGGAGATGAAGGAGCGCGTGTCCGCCTCCGTGGCGGCGGCCGTCCCCGGGGCTAACGTGACCGGCGTGCGCGAGTACACGCACGTCCTGCGCGGCTTCGCGATCAGAGCGCCCATGTCCGCCCTCAAGGCGATCAAGGCAACGCCCGGCGTGAAGGCCGCGTTCAAGGATCGCTACAGCGCCACGGTCTACGACGAGTACGGGCCCAGCAGCAGCGGCAACAAAGACAAGGACCACGACCCCGCGCACTCGGCTGCGATGGACATGACGGCGGCCGCCCAAGCCACCCACAAGGGCTCGGGGCAGGTCATCGAGGTCATCGACACCGGCTTCGACACGAGCCACGCCGCCTTCGCGGGTCCCGTGGAGGGCGCGCGCCTGGCTCAATCGGACGTGGCCTCCCTGACGGCCGGACTCGGTGACGGGCGGGGCGGCGGCTGGGTGAGCGCGAAGATCCCCTTCGCCTACGACTACGCCGACGGTGACGCGGACGTGAGCTACCCAGATCCCGGTCAGTTCCCCGACCAAACCAGCGATGCTCGATACACGCACGGCACCCACGTGGCGGCGCTCGCGGCCGCCAACGGCTCGGAGTTCCGGGGTGCCGCGCCCGACGCGCAGCTCGTGATGGCGAAGGTTCTTGGCGACGATGATCAGGAGATCAACGATTCCGTTTTGCTGGCCGCCCTCGACGACGCGGCTATCCTCAAGCCCGACGTCCTCATCGTGTCCGTCGGTGACAACGCCGGGCAAAACGGCGATGCCTTGGCCACCTATGCCGACGTCTACGCCGCCCTGACCGCCCAGGGTATTGCTATCAATGCGCCCGCCGGTGACTACACGTCCTCCGCGTGGGGCAACTGGAATAAGGGAGACCAGCCCTTCGCCACTGACGCCGACTACGGCGCGATTATCTTGCCCGCGCTCGACTCGAACGCCCTGGCAGTCGCCTCTCTCGACGAGGTCGACAAGCGCGACGGTCAGCCCCTTGCGGATCCTTCCCCGTCTCGCTTCTCCTCCTGGGGCGTGACACCGGACCTGCGTCTCAAGCCTGAAATCGCCGCCCCCGGCGGCGACGTCATGTCCGCGCTGCCCGCGGGCTCCTACGGTCGCAGGGCTGGCACGGCCGAGGCCTCGGCTCAGGTGGCGGGTATCGCCGCCCTCGTGCGCCAGCGCGTCGCCACCGATCCGATGTTCTCAGGCCTGAGCGCTGAGGAGAAAAACGCTGTGGTCACGAACCTGCTGATGGGCACCGCCCACCCGGTCGTGGACACGACGCGAGGGGGACATACCTTCTACTCCCCGCGCAAGGTCGGCGCAGGCATGGTGGACGCAGTGGCGGCCACGACCTCGTCCGTGTACCCGACCGTCGTGGGAGCCGCGACTCCATCGCGCCCCAAGGCCGACCTGGGTGACGGCACCGACGGGTGGACCTTCCAGGTGCAACTGACCAACGTCTCCGATACCGCCCACACGTACACCCTCGGCGGCCAGGCTCTCTCGCCGACCATTGAGGGGAATTCCTTCACGTTCGGCTCCACCGACTGGACGGGTACTGGGATCGACCTGGTCTTCTCGGCGGACTCCGTGACCGTCCCCGCCCAGTCGCGCGCCACCGTGACCGTCACCGTGACCCCGCAGGCCGCCTTCGCCTCGTACGCGAACACGAATGCGCCCTCCGGCACCTACGTTGACGGCGCCGTGACCTTCACGAGCGCTGACGGGCAGCCGGGCCTCACGGTCCCCTACATGGGGTTCTACGGCTCCTGGGGTGCTTCACCCGTCTTCGATGGCAAGTGGGATGGCAGTGAGAATGCCGGCGTGCACCTGTACGGATCTACCTTCAAGAACCTGATGTCGGGCATGCCGCTGGGCGACGTCAACCCGCTCTACAATCACAATGACATCCGTGAATTGCGGCAGTCGGACCCTGCCCTGTTCTACGTCTCCCGGTCCGACGAGTTCCTGGCCCCCTCGCACGTTGGTCCTTCGACGTACACGCTGCGCCCCATCGACACCCTGACCTACAGCTACCTCAACGACGCAGGACAGGTCGTGCGCTCCTACACCCGCTCGCACCGACGCGCGTCCCTGCATGACCACGAAATCCCCTACGGTTTGTTGGGGGCCAACGTCGAAGACTGGGGAGACGAACCCGTGTTCGACGGCTACGACGAGGCAGGCAACCCCCTACCCGACGGGGTCTACACGCTGATCATCGAGGCGGAGACCTACGCTCCTTCCAGTACAAAGCAGCAGATGACGTGGTCCTTCACGCTGGACACGCAGGCGCCGGTCGTCTCCAACATGACGATCGTGCCCACGGGCGAGAATACCTACTCGCTGTCCTTCGACGTCACCGACTCCGCGCCTATCGCCGGATGCGGTCTCTTCCCGGACTCGGGCAAGGACTATGTCCAGCGCGAGTACGAGGAGGAGCCCGCGCAGAGGGGAGAGGACGGGCTCTTCCATGCCCACTACGACCTCAAGGACGTGCCGCTCACCGCGACCACGGGCGCGGGTGACGACCCGTCGACGCTGTCCCTGCATGTGTGGGACTGGGCCAAGAACAAGGGAACGACGAAGCTGCCCTCGTCCCTCGTGCGTATGACGTCGCTGTCGGTCTCGCCTGCCTCGGCGTCGCTGGTGGCGGGGGAGTCTGTGACGCTGAGCGTCACCCGCGAACCTGCGGATGCGACCGTGACCTCCGTGGTGTGGTCCTCGTCGGACGAGGCCGTGGCGACGGTTTCGGATACTGGCGTGGTGACG
>ERZ773031.1246-NODE-1246-length-12909-cov-4.787537_pt1 | contig 12909 bp, 9 predicted proteins | sample MGYA00511666_ERZ773031 | MGnify/ENA primary metagenome ERZ773031 (study PRJEB29015, sample SAMEA2738135) | human oral metagenome | biome: human oral; feature: human-associated habitat; material: saliva | place: China | collected 2250 ...
AAGACTACGAATTTCTCGAATGTCACGAATGGTGGACAGAGAGGGAGACGGTGCAGGCGAAGGGGGGGAGGGGACTGATTGTTTGACAAGGGGGAGGGGAATATATATGAAAAACTACGAATTTCACTAATTGCACGAATGGTGGGTAGAGATGAAGGCGATGTAGCTGAAAAAAGGAGAAGGATTTTTTTTTCATCATTGAGCAGGGAATTATAACAGAAAAGGGATGATTTTTCATTAAAAAAGCTTAACTTTGTGGGTAATATAACTAAGCAAAGTAAAAGTTACTCTACCAATAATTATCATTGCAATGCCAGTCAACAAGAATGCCTACCTGCGCTATCAAATCTTGGATCAGTGTTTCAGTAATAAGCATCGGAGGTTTAATATAGATGATTTAGTCGACTTTGTTAGTGAGAAGCTGGGCTATAACATCAGTCTGAGACAGATACGTGAGGATATTGCCAACCTGCGTTTGAGTCCTTATCATGCACCGATTAAGGCACGGCAATACGACGGAAAGAAGTGTTATTACCATTATTCTGACCCTGACTACTCTATCTTTAATAACGAGCTGACCACAGAGGAGGTGGCTAACCTCCGTTCAACAATCGACATGCTCAGCCGTTATCGTGGCATACCAACCAACGCTTGGCTGGAAGAAGTCATCTCTAACTTGGAATATCGCTTCGGTGTTAAAGCCAACTCCGAGAACCTTATCGCCTTCGAACAGAATGATATGCTCAAAGGGTTAGAGCATCTGGCAGGCATCATCGACACTACAATCAATCATCAGACGCTCGAGATAGCTTATCAATCCTACTGGGGTGAGAAACGAAACATCGTGGTCTATCCCTATTATGTCAAGCAATACAATGGTCGTTGGTTCCTCTTTGGGCTGAACGACGAGAAGGGGAGGATAGAAAGCTACGCCTTAGACCGTATCGAAAGCTACGCCAGTGGCACTAACCCCTTCGTTGAGAACATCACAACCGATTTCGCATCTTACTTCGATGACGTCATTGGTGTGTCGGTTCCATACGGTGATGTAGCCACCGAGGAGGTCGTCTTGCGGTTCTCGCCCCAGCGTCTTCCTTACGTCCTTTCGAAGCCTATCCACTCCTCACAGCGTGTGTTGTCCGAACCCAACACAGTCAGTATCCATGTGAAACCCAACCGTGAACTGTCCCAACAAATCCTCTCCTTCATCCCCGATGTTGAGGTACTCTCCCCCGAATGGTTACGCAACGAGATAAGAGACAAGCTAAAAGATAATTTGCAGAAATATCTATCAATGCACGAAGACTGCACAGATAATCATTAACTTTGCAGCAAATAAGAAATAAAAGAACAAATATATATGACAGAACAAGAATTAGCTAATGTGATATGGGACATCAAAGAAGTTATACGTAACTACTATGATGATTCTGAGGTGGAAGATGTTATCTTACCTTTCACCCTGCTCCGAAGACTTGATTGTGTGCTTGAGGATAAGTATGAGACGATACTCAACACGCTCAATGACACCCCAGAGGAGATGAGAAAGTATAAGTTACAGTCGTTGATGAGACAGCATGGACTCACTTTCTTTAATATGTCAGGTCTTTCACTGAAGAAGTTACTTAACTCTCCCGACCAGATTGGCGATGCCTTTAAGACCTATATAGAGGGTTTTACATCCAATGTGAAGGACATCCTTGCTAACTTTGTACACGAAGATGGCGACAGTGGCATTGTCGACCTATCGAAGATATACGCCCGTCTTGAGCGTGGCAATAAGCTCTTTGCCGTAGTCCTTCAGTTTGTAGAGAAAGCCGACTTACATCCAGACAGGGTGAGTAATGCTATGATGGGAACAATCTTCGAGATTGTTATCCGTCGTTCGAAGGAGTCGACGAACACGAAGGCTGGTCAGTTCTATACGCCACGTGAGATTGTTAAACTCTTGGTGGCACTGACCATGTCGGGGAAGGAAGAAGAGCTGTTTGTCCCTGGTAGGGCTTTCACCATTTATGATCCCTGTTGTGGTACGGGTGGTATGCTCACCGTAGGACGCGAACATCTGCAAGAGATGGCACAGAACAAGCATCTACAAGTGTTCCTTTATGGTCAGGAACTTAGCCAGAAGACATACGCTATCTGTAAGGCGGACCTACTCATGAAAGGCGACGATCAGAACCTTGACCAGCAGCTCTATCAGGGCGACACCTTGGCTGATGACAAGCTCTTTGGTAAGCATTTTAACTTTATGTTGGCTAACCCTCCCTTTGGTGTAGACTGGGGTAAGGACACAAAGGTAAAGAGTATAGTGATGCAAGACAACCGTCCCGGCGGACGTTTCGAGGCGGGACTGCCTTCTACGTCGGATGGTTCGTTGCTCTTCCTGCAGCACATGATCGCTAAGATGGATAGCGAAGCAGGGTCACGCATAGGCATTGTTCTCAATGGATCGCCCCTCTTCAATGGTGATGCAGGGACAGGATGGAGCAATATTCGTAAGATGTTGCTCGACCGTAACTTGCTCGATGCTATCATAGCCCTGCCTAAGAATCTCTTTTATGGAACTGACATTACCACCTATCTGTGGATACTTGATAACAAACGACCAGCAGAACGCTATCGCAAAGTGCTCTTTGTTGATGCTGCCCATAGCGAGTTTACCACCTTACTTCAGAAGAACTTAGGTAAGAAACGATTTGAGATAAGCGAGGAGGGAACGCACGACATCATTAGTATCTATAAGGATTACGAGCCTTGCTGCCGTGACATTGTCTACGACAAGACAGGCGAGACGGAGCACTTAGAGATTGCGAAGCTCATGGACTACGATGATTTCCTTTATACCAACGTGGCAGTACGACGTCCGTTGCGCCTGTGGTTTAGTGATATCCGTGCTACGTATGAGGCTTTATGCAGTAATGAAGACTTTAAGGCAGACGACAAGAAGAACCTCATCTTGCAAGAGGTGGCAGCGATAGACGGTGTGGACGAGCAGCGTAGCGACCACGAGTTCTTTGTGTTCTTGAAAGAGAATCACGTGAAGACTACCAAGGTACAGAAGAAACAGTTGCGTGACGTGTTCGGTAGAGTTGCTGAGGATGCCCCCGAAGTGTTCGACGACCCTATAAAGAACAGTGGCGAGCGTGTTGCTGATACCAATCTGAACGATACCGAGAAGATACCAATGAAGGAAGATATCGACGACTACTTCCGTCGTGAGGTGCTACCTTTTGCGCCCGATGCGTGGATGGAGCGTGATAAAGACAAGGTAGGTTGTGAGTTCCCTTTCACCCGACTTTTCTATAAGTATCGCCCTTTGCGTAGTAGCGAAGAAATCCTTTCAGAATTAGCAACATTAGACAGTGCACTCAACACCGAACTCTCACAGCTAAAGGAGGACTAAGACGTATGAAGAAATACGATGAGTATAAGGATAGTGGAGTGGCATGGATTGGGGAAGTGCCGAAGCATTGGGAGGTGATAAAACTAAAGTATAAATATCATTTTCAAACTGGTGCAACTCCAAATACAGGTAAGAAGGAGAACTTTGAAGGTGATTTGAGATGGGCAAATATATCTGATTTAAATGGTTCTGTAGTCTATGATACGACAAAGCATATAAATAAAGAGGCTGCTTCAAAATGTAGTATGAATATTTCTCCAAAAGGAAGTTTAATGTATTCTTTCAAATTGTCTGTAGGAACAGTTGCTTTTTGTGGAGAAGACATGTACACAAATGAGGCTATTGCAAGTTTTATCCCTCAAAAGAATGACTTGAAATATCTTTTCTATTGTGCACCAATATTTATCATTCATAACGCAAATAGAAATATTTATAATGCACCTTTACTTAATCAAGAACTTATAAAGAATGCATTGATTTGTCTGCCTTCATTGAATGAGCAGACTGCTATTGCGACCTACCTTGACACACACTGTGCAAAGATAGATAACCTCATTTCTATTCAACAAAAGCGTATTGTGCTACTCCAAGAACTGAAACAGAGTGTTATCACTCATGCCGTAACGAAAGGACTGAACCCTAATGTCGAAATGAAACAGTCGGGAGTTGAGTGGATAGGAGATGTGCCTAAGCATTGGGAGGTATGCAAACTAAAGCATTATTCTCAGGTCGTTCTTGGTAAGATGTTGATGACGAGTCCTCCAAAAGATTCAGAAGGTTTGTACACTTTGGAAAAGTATCTGAAATCTAAGAATGTAGGTTGGCTTCAACTGTTTCTTGACGAGGATAATATAGATGAAATGTGGTTTAATCAATATGAGAAATCAATCTATAAGCTACAAGAAAATGATATTGTTATGAATGAAGGGGGAGATATTGGTAAAGTGTCTTGCTGGAGAGGTGTTGATTTTGACTGTTATATCCAAAACTCCATTAATAAGATTACAGCTGACTATAATAGAGTTAATGCAGGCTTCCTATGTTATTGGTTATATAATCTCTCATCTTTAGGTTACTTTTGGTCTATAGTCTCTCAAATAAGTATTGCTCATTTGACGAAAGAGAAATTATCTAATAGTCCTGTGGTATTACCTCCTATAACCGAGCAAGCCGCTATCGCCTCTTACCTCGACCACAAATGCGCTACCATAGATACCTCTATCTCCAACGCCCAACACCAAATAGACCTTCTACAAGAGTATAAGCAGAGCTTGATTACGGAGGTGGTTACGGGCAAAAGAAAGGTAACTGATAACTGACAACATGGCTGAGTAAGAACCAAACAGAGGCTTACCACGTAATGTGCAAAGCTCTTGGAAAGGGTTTAAGGACAGTTCTAAGGGCTACAACTTAAGTTTCGCTCGGCTGCAACTTGAGTTTCACTTGACTGAAACTCTAATATCAGTAGACTGAAACTTGAGTTTCATAAGTATGAAACTGTCAGAAGGGTGGACCTTTGCCTAATGACAGTAGAACTGTAGCAGACGTTATATACACAAGAAAGAGAAACGAAACATTGACAATAAACAACAACAAAATATGCTAAATCCTTTAAGCGAAACAACCTTTGAGGCGCATATTGCAAACTATCTTGCAAATAGCGACCTATACAATCAGCGCAGTAGTGCACAGTTTGACATCGAACGCTTGTGCGATGCCGAGATGTTAGAACAGTTCTTACGAGCACAACCTATCGTGTGGAAGAAGCTGTCGCAACACTTTGCGGGGCGGGAGACAGAGACGGTTATCCGTGAGTATAACAAACGATTAGACCGTGGAGAGAGTATCTTGAACATCATGCGCAAGGGCTTCACGGTGAGTGGGGCTAAGGTGAAGTTCTGCCAGTTTAAGCCTACGTTGGAAGGCGAAGGAACAGAAAACTACAGACTCTATCGTGCCAATCGGTTTAGTGTGGTGCGCCAGATGCGCTACTCTATGGGAACTGACAGTGGTAACGAGCTGGACTTGTGTATCCTCTTGAATGGTATTCCCCTCTTCACCTTCGAGTTAAAGAATGAAGGAACAGGGCAGAACTACACGCACGGTATAGCCCAGTATCGCACGCAACGCAATGCCGAGAACCGAATGTTAAGAAACTGTCTGGTACACTTCGTGATGGATAACCAGTATGTCTTCATGACTACCAAGCTGAACGGAGAGGGAACAACCTTCCTGCCTTTCAACCGTGAGACAGTGAATCCGACGATAGAAGGCGACTATCCAACAGCTTATATGTGGAGAGACATTCTGCAAGCCGACTCCCTGCTCGACCTACTGTTACACTTCATCAAACGCTATGATGAAAGTTATGAAGACCGCAACACAAAGGAGATGAAGAGGCGTACGGTGGTAATCTTCCCACGTTATCATCAACTAAGAGCTGTACACAAACTGCGTCGGTTGGTTGAAGAAGAGGGAGTAGGACATAACTACCTCATACAACACTCGGCAGGAAGTGGAAAGACGAAGACCATGGCATGGCTGGCACATCAGTTTACGAACATGATTGACGCAAATGGTGCTGCAGTCTTTGATAGTATCATCATGGTGACCGACCGTATTGTGCTAAACCGTAATATGGCAGAAGACGTTGTCAACTTCGAGACAACGCTTGGTACGGTGATGGATATTCGTAAGCGTTCTAAAACCTTGGCTGATGCACTGAATGGTAAGAACAGAATCATTATCTCTACAGTGCAGAAGTTTGCATACGCCTTAGACTATCTGAAGCATGAGCAGCAGAAGCGGTATGCCGTCATCATTGACGAGGCTCACACGGCAGTAGGCAATGAGGCTGCAAAGGACTTAGTAAATGCACTCTCGACACAGGAAGACTTAGCCCAGATAGAAGACTATAATCCAGACGACTACGAAAGTCCGTTAGATGCATTGATGGCACAGCAGCAGAACTACCGTAAGATGATGAAGCACATCTCTTATTTTGCCTTCACCGCAACGCCAAAGGATAAGACCTACGCCCTATATGGTAAGGACGGGAAGGAAGCTCACGACCTTTACTCTATGAAACAAGCCATCGACGAGAAGTTTATCCTTGACGTCACGCAAAACTACATCAGCTATAAAACGATGTTTGAGTTGATAGAGAAAGACCCCGACAAGGATGCTGAAGTACAGTTTGAGAAGAAGAAGGCATTGAAGGTGATAGCTGCGATGTTGGGGAAAGATATGTATATCAAGTCGCGCAAGGCAAGTATGATGGTCGACCAGTTCATGAAGTTCACCATCAATAAGATAAACCATCAGGCAAAGGCAATGGTGGTGTGCGACTCACGACAGTCAGCTGCCGACTACAAACAGATTATCGATAGGATTATCGCAGAGGAATACAAAGGAGAGATAAAAACCCTTGTGGCTTTCTCAGGAGAGGTGACTGATAGTAGCGGTAAGAAATGTACAGAAGCCAACATGAATGATGATGGTGTGACAGACAATGCCATTGCAGAGAAGTTTAAGGAAGACGATTATAAGATATTGATAGTGGCAGAGAAATTCCAGACAGGCTTCGATCAGAAGCTACTGCACACAATGTTTGTTGATCGCTCGTTGGGTGGTATACAATGTATACAGACGCTCTCACGCCTTAATCGTACTTATTGGCCTTATAAAGAAGACACGCTGGTAGTAGATTTCCGTAATGATACTGAGTCGGTTCGTAAGGCGTTCAATCAGTATTATACCGTTACAACACTGAGCGGAGAAGTCGACCCACAACGTGTCTACACGATGAAAGAAGATGTAGAGCAATGGAACCTGTTCAGTGAAGAGGAGGTAAATGAGGTATGCGAACGACTGATAGACCCAAAGAAGGTGTCAAGTGTGCCATCAATCCTGTTAGACATTGTGAGAGAGAGGGTAGCCCCTTTAACTGATGAAGAGAAAGACAGGTATCGTAAGTTGGTTAATCGGTTTGTAAGACAGTATGGCTTCTTAGCACAAGTTATCGACTTCACCGACCCCGACTTGGAGAAATTCTATGTGTTCTGTAAGGTGTTCTATAAGTATTTGCCTTATACGAAAGAGACGCTACCAATGGAGTTAGCGAGCATGATAGACCTTGACAAACTACGCATACAGCTCTCCTACGAAGGAAGCATAAAGTTAGAGGATGAGCCAACAGAACTAAAATCGAGCCGTATTGGTGAAGTGGGATTGAAGCAAGAAGACGAGAAGAAGACCATTGCAGAGATACTCAATATGGTGAATAGTCCGTTTGTGGGTATTCTGAATGAGAATGATAAAATCATCAGACAGATATTGGAAGAATTGATGAGAAACCCAGAGCTTGCCGATGCTATCCGTGCCAATAACTCTCGTGATGTGTTGGTGAATATCTGTAGACAGAAGTTTGATGATACCATCGTAGACCAGATAGAGAAGTATTTCCACCTTAAGGAATTACTTGAGAAGGAGAAAGGTCTTGAACAGATGTTGATTAATAAGATTCTGGATAGTCTGGGTTTACAGATATCAGCATCAAGAAACCTTATCTATGATGAGGCTGTGCTGAAGGATAAGATAATAGCAATGATGCAACCAGAGTTTGTGGGTGTCTGCAAGAAGATGAGAGCACTACCAGAGATTGTGGATTGTTTCTTCTTTGTACTGAACACGGTAAGTCTACCTAAGTTAGATGGTATCAACGACCTACTAAAGGAAGGACTAAACAACATCTTTACTGACCCTCATCCAAATGCAGTCATGAGGTATTCTCTCTTTAACTCGTTGGTTCAGAAGTATGAATCTTACTTAAAGAAACTATACTATCTGATAAATGATGATGAGATAGAAGGACAAGGTGGAAGAGACGCCATGTTGGCAGATGCTGTACATGCCTTTAGGTGTCTATGGAAACTGAAATACGCTACAGATGAAGATGGGAAGAAGTTCTTTTCTTATTTGCAGATGTTGAGAGATTGGCGAAATAATGAAGCGCATAATGCACCTGTCAATACAGCTGCAGATGTCGATGCCGCAATAAAAGTTGTTGTGGCACTGTATCTCTATGTGACAGCATTCTCCATCACCGACCTTGAGAGTGCGGGTCATGACATGGAAGCAAGAAGAGATTGTCCGCTTTATGAGTTGCCAGAGAACGACGCTGTTAGTTATAGTCGGGTTGCAGAAGACGGCCCAGATGATAAGTAGGCGTTGATGCTGATATGATGTCTTCTTTCTGAACTGTTGCAAAGAGCGCAACAGTTCAGGAAGAAGATGATTGACAGTAGGCTGTAGAAGGACGAAGAATAATCTTTCTGTCATACTTATTATTCCTTCTGAACGATTAAGTCGTTAGTTCGTAGTGGGTTGGAAGACACAGTTAAAATGACAGCAAACGAAGGGAGAAATAAAGTTGGAGGATGGAGAGTTGTTGTGATGTAAGTTCAGAGCAAAGGCTTTCCCTCTATTTTATAGATATATAAAGGAAAGAGCCCGCAGTCTAAAACCTATGGTACTTAATTCTCTTGTGTTAATTTTATGACCTTCCAAATGATTATTCAAAAATAAAATCTTATATTTGCAATAGTAAAAGGTATGAGTATGAAGACATCACTGTATTCTATAGGTCACGGACATAAGTCCATAGAGGAGTTTATCGAAGAGCTTAATTCTTTCAAGATTTCCTATCTTATTGACGTGAGGACTGTACCCTATTCAAAGTGGAATCCTGAGTTTAATCAAGAGACTCTGAAGCGAGATTTGAATAGTTACTGCCAGATAAAATACGATTGGTGGGGTAATCCTGAGAGTGATTCATATATAGGAGGTAGACCTTTAAGTACCGACTGTCTTGATGATGATGGTTTCTTTGACTATAAGGAGATGGCAAAAGACTATCGTTTTAAGAGAGGACTGGAAAGGTTGGTTCTTGCTTCAGAAAATGGTCTTCGTGTTGCATTGATGTGTAGTGAAAGTAACCCATCAGAATGTCACAGAAGTAAACTGATAGGGCGTGAACTTTATTTCCAGTATAAGATTAATATGCGTCACATCATAGATGTATCTAAAAGTATTTCAGAAGTGGATGTGATAAGAGGCTTATGTCGTGGCTGGGAGCCTAATTCTTTATTCTCAGATCAGCCAGAGCCTTATTTCAAGTCTCGCAAATCATACAAATCAACAATACAACTGAGTTATCAATATGATACAGAATTTTATACTATTGGGTCTTATTAACAAGCATAAAGAAACGACTTGCGTATAAGAGTGGTAAGCCGATGAGGAATAAGTATATTCCTTATGTTGGTTTAGGTGACACACCAGACATAATCCCTGAAGATACATTAATCAGATTGTCTTTGGCTCATTGGTGGAGTAAAGTTGGTGAGACAGAAGAAAGATGTTATCTGCAAGTTTCTGGCTTTTACTTAAAGTAAGAGGATAAACCTTACGTCTAATAGTATAGTTTTCTTTTGACAAATAAGAAAATTAATCTTCTATGCAGAAAGGCTGCACTCATGTGTATTACCTTTGCACACGTAATATAAATAATAACTTTAAAGAATAGGATTATGAAAGAACTAAAATGCCCTAAGTGTGGAAATATCTTCAAGGTGGATGAGGCCGACTATGCTTCTATATTGAACCAAGTTAAGACTAAGGAAATCGAAGCTGAGGTGAAGAGAAGAATGACTGAGATGGACGAGCGTAACAAGGCTGAATTGGCTTTGGTTACGACGAAGACGGAGCAGACATTCCAAAATAAGTTGTCGGAAAAGGAGAAGGAATTAGGTCAGAAGGTGGCTGAGATAGAACGACTGAAAGGTGAGAAAGAGAGTGAGCTGTCTCGACAGAAGGCGGAGATGAATGAGGAGATAGCTAAACTTAAAGCACGGTTAGAAGGGATAGAGTCGCAGAAGACAAGTGAAATGAAGATTGCACTCGCTGAGAAGGAAAAGACTATCAGTGAGTTAAAGTCTGAGATCAGTCAGAGTGGTGACAAACTGCAGTTGGCTGTGATGGATGAGCGTAACAAGGCGCAGCAGGCAGCACAAGAGAAAGAAAACAAGATTGTGATGCTGCAGAACGAGATAGAGCAGGAGAGGAGTAAGGCTCAGCTACATGAAGCAGACTTGCAGAAGCAACATGAGAGAGAGTTGCGGATGAAGCAAGAGCAGATAGACTATTACAAAGAACTGAAGTCGAAGATGTCGACAAAGATGGTCGGTGAGACGTTAGAGCAGCATTGTAGTATTGAGTTCGAGCGTTATCTGCGTCCACTGATGCCTAATGCTTATTTTGAAAAAGACAATGATGCGAGTGATGGTACGAAGGGTGATTTCATCTTCCGTGATAGTGAGGATGGGACAGAATACCTATCTATCATGTTTGAAATGAAGAACGAGATGGATACTACTGCCACCAAACATAAGAACGAAGACTTCTTGAAGAAGTTAGATGAGGATAGAAAGAAGAAGGGATGTGAGTATGCCGTGTTGGTCAGTTTGTTGGAGGCAGACAGTGAGCTATATAATAGTGGTATCGTAAATAAGAGTCATGTCTACCCGAAGATGTATGTTATTCGCCCACAATTCTTTGTGACTTTCATCACACTGTTGGTGCAGGCATCGAAGAACGCTTTGGAATACAAGAAGCAACTCATCTTAGCACAGAGTAAGGAGGTGGATGTAACGAACTTTGAGGCAAAGATGGAGGACTTCAAAGAAAAGTTTAGTAGACATTATGAACTCTATACAAGAAAGTTTGATGATGCAATTAAGGATATAGACGCTACTATATCTAAACTTCAAAAGGTGCGCGCAGAGTTGGTTAGTAGTGAAAATAACCTACGTCTTGCTACTCAGGATACAGAAGATCTGACCATTCGTAAACTCACCTATAATAACCCAACGATGAAGGCGAAGTTTGATGAGGCTCGGAATACACAGGCGGCAGTGGAAATCAAAGACGACGAGGAATAGACGTTGTGTAGTTACTATATAGAATTCTTACCTATTAAATACATGAGAAAATGAAGACATTATCTGTAAGACAGCCATGGGCTTCGCTATTGGTGAGTGTGCTGAAAGACATAGAGAATAGAACGTGGGTTCCTAACTATAAGGGCCGAATCTTGATACATGCCTCATCAACGAAGGTTCCAAAGAATTTCGCTGATAGAACTATCTTTGACGTAAACAATGAAATAGAGAACGAACGACGTTAAATAATTGATAGCCCCAAACAATTAAAGAGTATAGAACATTGTAGAACGCAAGTACGACAAAACGGTAATTTCATAATGAAATATAAACAAGATATAGGACTGATTCCCAATGTTTCATATGGAGATTTCGTCCTTGGTTCAAATATCAATATGTATTTAAGCCAAGAGCATACAAAGAAAATGTATGATGAAGCTACATTTTCAAACATTTCTTATTTTTTCAAGAGAGAAGAAATTAATGTGTGGTGTGATACGGATGGTTCAATAAATACAATTATATGTTCTTCATATTGTCTATTTCATAATAAGAATCTGATAGGGATGAAGTATACAGATTTCCTTACAGAGTTCTCTAAAGAACCAGATAGTGAAGATAATATATATGTGTTAGTATCGGGAAAAGGGCAACGGCAACATGTATACGATTTTGAGAAAGATGGGTTGCAGGTTTGGGTTTGGAGAAATAGAATCCGGACAGTTCTCATTTACAAACAATTAAAAAATGGTTATACTTTAAGAAGTAATGTCCATAGCCATCCTGAAAATACTCCCTATCCTTCTGGACTTAATGGAGGAAGTGGTGATATTCCTTATGCTCAAAAGATTACAGATGAGAGCACACAAAATCCGAGTTTTAAAATATATCTGCCAGGAAAAGGCACATGTGTTAAGTTTAGTCCAAATTCTTCACCTGAAGATTTTGGTTTTGGAATACCTACATACAATCTAAAAGGAGTCTCTGTTGTTGGACATAAAAAGAAAAAATAATGAAACATTTCATTTTTATAATTATAGGTTTCTTTTTATTTCTTATCCCCTGTACAGCGCAGGGGATAGGAAATACTTCATCTATAGGTTTGAGCTATTATGAGTTACACCATTCCAATCTTCGCAAGGATATATTGGATATAACAATTTCTTATTTGAAAAAGAAAAATATTCCTTCTTCAAAAAAAATGTTAGTAATGACTTTAACGCGCAGAAGTAAAGGGACTCTTATATCCATAGACTTACTGGATAAAGATGATGTTAGATATGATAATAAAATATTTGAATATACAAAAATTTTAGACTATACGTTCATTTTAAGAGGAGATGAAAAAAATTGGATTATAAAAAGGCTATGTAAACATAAAATACGATTTACTTTTTGCAAGAGGGCACCAATGGCAGATGGTGTTATTTCTTGGCTTTTTTTCCAATCAGGAAGGTCTGTGGAACTATTGTCTTTTAATGAAAATTGGTAAATAATGGGGTC
>ERZ773031.1247-NODE-1247-length-12903-cov-9.423724_pt1 | contig 12903 bp, 10 predicted proteins | sample MGYA00511666_ERZ773031 | MGnify/ENA primary metagenome ERZ773031 (study PRJEB29015, sample SAMEA2738135) | human oral metagenome | biome: human oral; feature: human-associated habitat; material: saliva | place: China | collected 2250 ...
ATGAGGAAGAAACAGAACCCGGCTTATAGGAACACTGTTTTATTTTTCTTTCATATACGCTCATCTTCTCCCATTCTGTTTGGAATGATGGAGGAGAGTTGGGAGTTTTTTATTAATATAAAAACATTGGAAAATCATGAAAGATTTAGAAGAACAGTATGTAACTGTGTTGGATGATTTTCAACACACAGTAGAAAATAAAATCAGAAATCATAAAGACGAAGTGGGCTTCCCGCAGTTACCAGCTAATGTAAGTGAGGAGGAACTTTCTAATTATCTTTTTGATTACCAAGCGGCTTTGGACAGTGAGGGTACAGAGCGTTCGCGTTATACAATAGCGGGCTTCCTTTTGTGCTTACCGATATTGATAATGTCGGCATTTCCAGATGATTCGCTGCCTTTTAAAGGAATACTGAATGTGTTGGCAGCTATCGGTGTAGGCTTGGTTCTCTTCCTTTTTTATAGGGTAATGATGAAGGTTTTAGTGCGTAACAAGATTCGTCGTGCTAATCAAGACTATCCCGAGGCGAAAGCTTATGTAGACCGAGTTATGGATTTTAAGTAAGTTTTGTTAATGATTTAGTTGTAGTATGGAATTACCTGATTTTCAAAAGTATAAAGATAAGTTTACCCAACAGGGTTTCTTTGATAAGATTCAACGTGTAGCAAAGCGTGCTGGTGCTAAGTTGGTATATGTGGCATTGATTTTGTATTATTTGATACAAAGTGATAAGGTGTCACTTAAGGATAAGGCTATTATCATTGGTGCATTGGGTTATCTCATCTCACCGCTTGATGCTGTGCCTGATGCTATTCCTATTGCAGGACTATCAGACGACCTTGGTGTTTTGCTTTACGTATTAAATAAGGTGTGGTCTTCTGTTGATGATGATATGAAAAAGCAGGCACGCGAAAAGCTGTCAAAGTGGTTTGATGATGATGAGATGGAGGTAGCAGAAGATATCTTTACAGAAGATACTACTAATACTCCAGTGTGAAAAGTAGAATAAGTAGGAAAAGATGTGGCAGTATGTTGTCTTAGCCATAGTGATTTTATCAGCTATAGGCTATGTGGTTTATCGTACGTGGCAATCGTTTCGAGCAGCAAGTGATCCATGTCATGGATGCTCGGGTTGTACCATTCATGATCAGTTAAAGAAAAAGCAGAAATTGGAAGGTCGTAAGAAGCCCGCTTGTTTTAAATAGTTTCATTTAAGAAACCTATCAATAGGATTACTTGAACTTATCTTTTTGCTCGATGTCTGTGAAAGATTCTCGGCATCTTACATGAAGAAGATTTTACGTAATCTTTATTGAAAAAAGTTTCTGAATTGTTTGGTTAAACCGAAATAATTGATTATCTTTGCACTCGCAAATCGCAATTATGATTTGTAATAGAATGGTGCTTGGGCCGGGAGGTTAGGCAATGGTCTGCAAAACCATGTAGAGCGGTTCGATTCCGCTAGGCACCTCAAAAGACTCTCAGTATTGGGAGTCTTTTTTATTTCTATAACTTTGTCAGCGCATTATTAGTAGGGTTTGCTTTTTCTTTCACAACAGAGTAATATGTAAATAGTTCTTTCTGTTTTAAGTATAGTAGGTTGGGCGGAAGACTATATACTTTCCAAGTGATTGGTACTTGCCGCTCGCACCATGTGTGTTGAGTCTCCGCACGATATGTGTTTGCCCTTTGCTCGTTAAATAGAAGATTTATTGTGTCTTATTTACGATAGTAGGCATGTGTGTAGACAAGGCAAATCGCTAATGTGAGATAACTCCTTAGGAGTTGTAATCAAGAACACTTTTGTACTATAACCCTCATTTCTCACTTAAACCTTATAGTCCTGTTTTTGTATAACAATGTAATTTCTTTAGAATAAAATTTCCTGTCACTTCTGTCATTCGAAATATACTTCTAATCCGTTGATATGTAGTATGTTTATGTGAAGTGTTAAAAGTGACAGCAAAGTGAAATCAACATTATTATAGTAATATAGCTGCATTTTGTTTGTGTGAAAGAGGGTGTAACTTGACGTAGCTCGCTATGCCTGCGTTACAAATCCAAACAATCTGCTCGATAATAAAACAAAATATGTTTAGCCTCTAATGACCGATATGGGTTAAAAAATAGCGTGAAGTTACTTTTAGAAACTTCACGCTGAAATATATTTTTAAATGAACGACTAATTTTACTTCTTCCCACTTATGTTCATCTTATAAATGAGATGCAACATTAAGTAATTTGGAATAGCATTAAAACGTGTCTCAGTTCTTCCTTGCCCATTTATCTCATAACTTATGCTCTTGAGTTGATGAAATATATCGTACCCTTCGAGTTTGGCTGCCAGTTTCCCTTTTAAGAAGCTCTTACTAATGTATACGTTACAAATTAAATCATTAGTATTTATAAGAGGATCTGAATAACCTCGGCGACTAAACATCTTAAGATCCATACCTGTTTCTAATCCAAATTTAAATTTGTATGAACCTAACATACCATAATTAAAATCCAAGGTACGTATAGTTGAGAAATTTTCACGTCTGCTATAAGCATATCTCCATTTCATTTCGCCAACCAAGCTACAGGTCAATCCTCCTTTTTGATAATTTAAAGATAGATTATCCTCTAACCAATGGTTGTTCACTTTACTCAATATACTTTCTGCTTGACCTGTCATTCCTGTGAAGTCTACATTGTGGTTGTAACTATAGACAATAGCGTTTACTAATGTGAAGTTGTTTTTATTATCTAATGGAAAAGTATCATATAATCCAATATTGCCATACCAGTTTCCCTTAACATTCTGTGGTTTATATGTATATACACCCGTTGTAGGATTATAAGTAAATCCATTAGCAACAGCATTCTGATTAATATTGATATTTATAAATGCCATTGGCAGCTTAAATCGCCTATTGTTGTTATCACTAAAGGTTAAAGATACATTTGTTTTTCTACTATTTTTCAAATTCGGATTACCTAAAGAGATAGCTAAAGGATTGGAATTGTCAGATCGGGTAATTTTTGAGTAAAGATCTGGAGTTTCCATTTTCGAAGTTATAGTACCGTAAAAACTGTATTTGTTTATTGTAAATCCCATATTTAGAGATAATCCTGAAACCCAATTATATTGTTTGACAGAAGTGTTTAGCAATGAATTGCGATAGTCAAGTTTTTCACTTTTGTAACCAATAGACACGTTTGTATTGAAGAACACATTGTTGTGATTCTTAGATTTTGAACAACCAAATCCGAGTGAAACCGAATTTTGCTTACTTATATAATACCCTTTGTAACTATTGTTAGCATCTAATGCGAGTAGGAGTGAATCACGAGAAGAAGGTAAACTGCCAAGGTCGTGATTTTCTTCCTGCCATTTGTATAGTTTGTCTAATCTGTATTTTTGGTTGTTTCGGTAACTTCCTTTTTGCTGATATTGATATCCTGTGAAAAGTCTAAATCCATTAGGAATCACGAATGTATATTGTGGTCCTACACGATAATTGTAGGAGTAAGATGGAGTGTTGTCATATCGATTGCGGTAGTCACTTATAGCATTGCTTTTTAAGTACTTCAACTGGTAATTGTTGAACATTGAATTTGTAGTATTTAAATAGTCACCTTCTATCAATGCTGATATACGATCACCAGATGGCAACTGTTTATATGCATTAACATTGGCGAAAGTTGTAAGTGAATGACCGAATCCATATGTTTTAGAAGACAATCGATTTACACCAAAATCATTTACAAGTCTGTTTCTGGAAGAGGAAAATATCGTATCTAATATTGCTTCTGTACTACCTATTGGTGATGGGTCTGCATTGAAGCGTGCTGAACGGACAGTTCCCCAATTATCAAATTTATTGTAATTTAAGCTTATGGTTGATTTTAGGAAAATGGGCGTTGAAATCTTTAAATTATTTTGAAAGTCATAAATAAAGTTCTTGGATTTAACATCTGAGATGCTACGATTAAAGTTGTTTCCTCCAGTTAAGAAAGATTCAGCTATTATTTGACTGATATTATGTGTATCTCTCCATGTGAAACTTGTAGACATATTATTTTCCAATGTGTTTTTTTCATTGCTAACAGCAGCGTTGAGACCTACTGTTTTTTGTATAACCTGACCGTTTGGTAGTTTAGTTGGATCCCAATCTCCCTTTTCTCCGGGTTTGCGGTCTTCATTCACATTATTAATGTTTGAGAAAATAGATAACTGCAATCGTGGTGTGAAATATAATCTGAACGCTTTGGTTGCATACCTGCTGTTCGTACCACCAGCTATATCAAAGTTAGCTATAAAAGTTTTTTCATATTTTTTCTTTAGTGAGATATCCATGATGTAGTCTTTCCTATCAATATCAACACCCATAGCCTGACTTCTATCAGTACTTTTTTCAAAAACCTTTAGATTTTTAACAGTATAGTTTGGCAAATTTTCTATTAATTGTTTGTTATTTCCCTTGAAGAAATCTTTACCGTTAAGTGTAAGATAATCTAATTTTCGACCATTGATGAATATTTCGCCATTACTATTGAGTGTGGCGCCTGGTAATTGTCTGATTAGCGCATCAAGCATACTTCCCTGAGGGAGATTGAAGGCATCTGCATTATATATAATAGTATCACCCTTCATAACCATCTTAATTTTTGTACTCTTAACAACAATCTCGCCTAACATATGCTCTTTATTTTCCATTCCTTTTCTCTTGATGGGAATGTCTTGCATGTCAATGCTTGTGTTTCTACTTTTGAATAGCAGTTCTTTGTCGACAAAAGTTGTAAAATAATCAGGATGTTCTATCTTAAAAATGTATTTTCCCTCACTCAAATTCTTTTGCATATAGAAATAGGAGTCGGGATGAACAGCTTTATCGTTCCATATAAAGGTGCGGCATGTATCTATTACTGTACTATCTGCTGATAGTAAAGTTAGTTTAACATTTGATATAGGGAGGTTTGTAAAAGAGTCTACAATACGACCATGAATAGTATAATTTCGTGTTGGGGAAAGTAATACTTTTTTTTGATAAGCTGATATTTGTTTTGGTAGTAATATTAATAAAGCAAGTAAGACAACTTGTGCCCATTTTAGGTTTTTCATATTCATATTTTTTATAAATGAAGAGTATGTTTGATTATTCTAATCACCCCTTTAGCCCAATTTACATTGGTCTAAAGAGTATGTGATATAATTGTTGCTATAACTTAAAAGAAATAGGAAGATTATATATAGCTTTTATAGTCTTATTTTTGGTGTTATCAGGTTTATCTTTTGACATTTTTTCTATTTCTTGTAAATCCTTCTGATTATATAAAGTGTCTTTTATATGCGTTACATTCAGGGATGAAACTGAGCCCTTTGCGTCAACAGCAAAAGAAATATTATATATACGCACATTAGTGCTATTTTTCTCTGGTAATTCTGAATCTTTTATGTCAGCATGAGAATCTTTGATTACATTACTCGGAGCAGTATTATTTATAGCTTTCTTTTTGACAATAGCATTTATTTTATCATGTGACACCTCATGTACTTCTTCTTTGAACTTTTTAATATTATCTTCTTTTGAAATCTTTGATGAAAAAATTGGTTTCTTTTGAAGTGCATTGTTTGCTTTTGTATAAATAGGTACAATCACTTCATTATTTACAATTTTGTTTGATACTAATGAGTGCGCTACACATTCAATATTTTTGACAACTAATAGTGTAGCTATTACTGGAATAAGAAGGGCATATTTTGCCTTTACTATTACTCTTGATCTACGTTTGTTCATCATTTTTATGCGCTTTTTAAGAAGCAAAACATTGAAATTATTTAGAATAGTAGGTGTATTCTTATGATAAGTCATCCCCAACAAGTGATATTGGTAACTCTTTTGGTCACACCCTACTTGCACAACATGAAAATCTGCAAGGTATTCAAGATTGAGTCTGATTTCTCTTTTTAATAACCATGCAAAAGGATTGAACCAACATACGATAGTAAATAATTCAGATAGCATAACATCTATGGAATGCTTCTGTTCTACATGACACTGTTCGTGAATTAATATTTCTTGTAGTTGCGATTCATGCAGTACTTCTCGATTAATAAAAATCCACTGGAAGAAAGAAAAAGGGCTCCCATTTTTCTCGATAATGTGTACCTTAACCCCTTTAATGAAACTTACCTCTGTTTTTCTCGCTAATCTGTATATTCCAATGAGTTGAATTACAAAGCGAAGCAGAAAGATGCAAACACCACCCATATATATCCATAAAAGTACAGTATTCCATGACAGCACCGTGGCTTTGGATGAAGGAGAAGGAGCTTCTGACAAGACTGTTTCAGCATATGTATTAGCCATATTTTGAGTAGCCTCACGAATACTAATCCAATTACTAAAATCAGCAAAAGGGACTAATAAAGCTATAAGGTATATATTCAACAACATAAATCTTCGCCAGCTAAAGAAAGTATCATTAGTAAACAATAGGCGATAAAAACCATACAAAAAGATGGTAATAATGTTTATTTCAATAAGGTATGAAAGCATAATCCAAATGTTTTTTATACATTATCTTTAATACAGATAGCTATAATATCATAGTATTACTCTTTTCCTTTCTCTATTTCACGAATAATGTCTACCAAATCTTTAAACGATAGATCTTCCTCCTTGGCAAAGAAACATACCATCTCTTTAAATGAATCTTTGAAGTAGTCATGTACAAATCCTCTCATAAAACGATGCTTATACTCCTCTTCCTCTATGGCTGGTAAATAACTGTATGCAATGCCCTGCTTTTCTTGGGATATGTACCCTTTTTGTTTAAGATTCCTCATAACAGAAGCTACTGTGGTGTAGGGAGGTTTAGGTTCAGGGAGTTCCTTTAGAATCTCTGTTACCGTACATTTTTTTAGCTTCCACACTTTTTGCATAATTGCTTCTTCTTGAATAGATAATTTCTTCATATAAAATTTATAATGCTTTTTTTGTTTTACTTTCAAAAATGTTGTTTGTTACATACTAACATACTGCAATATTTCAAATGCGCTGTAAAACTACTAAATTTTCGTAGATAACAATAAAGTTCTTCAGAAAAAAAAGTGAATGTGATGCTCTTTTGTGTTTATTTAACTAAATTAGGTTTGTAGAATTTAAAAGATAGCAAACGCTGCTACAATCACTATTGTTAACAGATACATGAATTCCTGTCACTTCTGTTATGTAATTATTACTCTTAACTTATTGATTTATAGTGTGTTTATACGAAGTGTTAAAAGTGACAGCAAAGTAAAATTAAAATTTTATAGTAATATGGTTACATTTCTGTATGAGAAGGAATGCCCTCATACAGTCCAATGTTTCGTCAGCGGTATGATGGTAATGGGTATAGAAAACAAAAGAGTTGTAATCAAATGATTACAACTCTTTTGTGGGTAGTGATGGATTCGAACCACCGAAGCTAGAAGCAGCAGATTTACAGTCTGCCCCATTTGGCCACTCTGGAAACTACCCGTCAGCAAATGTATCCCCCTTTCAAGGAGAGCCTCTTGTCGGATTCGAACCAACGACCCCGAGATTACAAATCACGTGCTCTGGCCAACTGAGCTAAAGAGGCATTACTTTGCAGCCGAAGGCTACTTGTCGTAAAACGGCTGCAAAGGTAAGACTTTTTATTTTAATCTCCAAAATATTTCAGAGATTTTTTAATGCTTTCTTTGTTTTTCCTTAAACTTGGTGAGCTGAACCTTCATCGCATCTAAACACTGATCAATTCCCTCTTCAAAGGTATCACATGTTTTCTCCACAAACAAGGTATTACCAGGAACTACTACTGATAAACTTGTGGTTTTATTTAATGCTGTAGCAGGTTTCTCTACCTTCAATTGCACCTCTACTTTCTGAATGTCTTCGTAAGACTTTTCTAATTTTTCAGCCTTCTTGGTAATAAAGGCCTGTAACTTCTCGGTTGTGTCGAAATGAATCGACTGGATCTTAATTTCCATAGGTACCTCCGTTTTTAAAAGGTTAAGCCCTTGGATGGGCATTTTTATAGACTTTCTTCAACTGCTCGAAAGTTGTATGAGTATAAATCTCTGTCGTTGACAGACTCTCATGACCAAGCAGCTTCTTTACACTTTCCAGTCCTGCTTCATGATTGAGCATTGCCGTGGCAAACGTATGGCGAAGAACGTGTGGTGAACGTTTTTTCAACGTTGACACCTTTGAAAGATTCTTCTTAACCAAAGTTCTTACCTGTGCAGTCGTCATCCTTTTGCCCTTTTCTGTTTGAAAAAAGGCTTTGGAATCACCTTTTACTGTTGCGTTGCGTACTTCTTGGTACTGAGCGAACACATCAGCAAGTTCCTTACCAAAGGGAACAATTCGTTGCTTATTCCTCTTACCTGTTACTTTAATTTCACAAGTGACATTGTCAATATCTTTATCATCAAGACCAATCAATTCTGACAGACGAACGCCCGTTACGTAGAATGTTATAATTATAGTACGTTCAAGTACGTCCTTATAACTATCTGTCCACATCTTAGAATCCAGCAGCCTTTCCATTTCCGACTCCTTTAAGAATTGAGGAAGAGGCTTTTGTTTTTTAGGACCTTGAAGACCATGAACAGGATCTTTTTCAATAAGTTTACGACGAAGTGCAAATCTATAGAAAGACCTCAGCGCACTGAGTCTTCTATTGACAGACGAAGCAGAATTACCTCTATCCATCATGTACTCCATCCAATTTCTGACAATATCAGAGTCTATAGACTCCCAAGAGAGCTGAGGTTCAAGTTCCTTGTAGAATCGTTTGAACTCCGTTAAGTCCTTACGATAGTTGATTACTGTCATCGGGGAATAATTCCTTTCAAACTTAATGTAATCTAAGAACTTTTCTACCATCGGCACATTGTCAAATCATTTATATGGCAACGAATTTACGGAAATTAATCCAAACCGCCAAATTTTTAAAGAAGATTTTACTCTTCTGCGTCGCGAAGATGCTGTACGTAAACGGCACGTTCCATCTTCAAGCGCTTCTTAACAGATGGTTTGTCAAACTGCTGACGAGCACGAAGCTCCTTAACAACACCTGTCTTCTCAAACTTTCTCTTGAACTTCTTGAGCGCGCGCTCGATGTTCTCACCGTCCTTTACTGGTACAATAATCATGCTTTTTGTTTTAAATTATTTATTAATTAAACATATGCAAAAGGGCATGACACCACTTTTGCGCCTGCAAAGTTACACTTTATTCTCCTAACCTCCAAACGTTTGTGGATTTTTCTGCTTTGTTAGCTCGTCTAAACATGTCAAACAGAACATTTCTTTATATTAATTATCTACTGTCTTAATCAACTATCTAATTTATCGTAACAAGACTAATGTGCGTCTTATTATATGAGCATTTTAGTTTATAACTCCATATTTTGGGAGAACCAAAAATATGTTCTATTTTGAGAGAGAGTACCCGAACCAGCCCTATAAGGACCTTGATAAAAGAAGATAAAGTACGACACACGTGAGCAAAATTTGTAGGGATAATTCAATCATCCTTTTCCTCTCCATTCGAGAAGGACTTGGGGATGATTCGAGAGGGGCCCCTTCTACATTCAAGAACATGCCCCTCTTGCCTAAAGAAGACGCCCTTCTTGGGGCAAGAAGGGCGTCTTTTTCAACGCTACATATAACCTGCTGATTTATTGTAGATTACAAGTTCTAACATAGAAGACATCTTACCCTTGATTAGAGGGTGTTTAGTTCAATACGCTGTAAGATTTTTTTTGCAATTTTACATTACCCTCCAAAGAATGGAACTATAATCGAGTTACTCGCATGGAGATGACGACAACAGTAATAGCACATATCATGCTTACAGGTTCCCACAGCCGAAACAGATGTATAGTCACCCAAGCAGGGACTATGGAGAATGGTGGCTACTCCTCTTTCTACGAGTTCCCAACGTGTACTACAAGCTGTCGCTCTGTAAGACAAGCCCATGAGAGAACGGAAATCTCATCAACTTGTGCTACATAGAAAGAAACCACATGGGACACTTTCATGTATCACAACAGCATCTAAACATTTGCAGAGAAATAGATACACAACCTATAAGGGATGCTTGTGGCATACCTCACAATGTCTGATAAGTCCTACCTTCTTCGTATTGGGACAGAAGTTTTTTTTACGTACTATTGTACTTAAATAGCTTGAGTAGCTTCCTTCAGCCATGCTTTTTCAGCCTCATCAAGATAAGGCGACAGGGTCTCGTAGACACGACGATGATAGTTGTTCAGCCACTCACGTTCCTCAACACTCAACATCTCAAGTACTATCGGAGTTGTATCAATCGGTGCAAGTGTAAGGGTCTCAAACTTGAGGAACTCACCAAAGGCGGTTGTCTCTGCAGGAACAATGAGTAAGGTATTCTCTATGCGCACACCGAATTTCCCTTCAAGATAGAGTCCTGGTTCGTTGGTTACCGTCATACCAGCTTGCATAGGTGCTGGTCGCCACTCCATACGAATTTGATGAGGACCTTCATGTACATTGAGGTAACTCCCTACCCCATGTCCTGTACCATGCAGATAATTATAACCTTCGCGCCACATCGGTGCACGAGCTATCGCATCCAACTGTGATCCACAGGCTCCTGCAGGGAAATGAAGCCTATCAAGTTGGATATGTCCTTTCAATACTAAGGTATAGACTCGTCGTTGTTCCTCCGTTAGTTCGCCCAAGGCAATGGTTCTCGTTATGTCTGTCGTACCATCTAAATATTGTGCACCACTATCAATGAGTACCAATCCATGTGGCTTTACTGGGATATCCGTCTCTGGTGTTGCCTCGTAATGTACGATTGCTCCATGTTCTTCATACCCGACAATCGTGTCGAAGGAGATACCCTGAAACATAGGTTGCTCTGCACGTAGACCCGTCAAACGCTCGTCAAGCGATATCTCTGTCTCTCCGCCTTTCTCAACAGCAGCCTTAATCCATGCTAAGAACTTAACCATTGCAACACCATCACGCAACATAGCCGCACGGAAGCAGTCCTGTTCGACCTCGTTCTTTATAGCTTTCATCATCGGGATTGGAGACGTTCCTACATGTAACTTTTCACTCACCACCGCAGTAGATAAGTTGTAGTTAGTAGAACTAACGTCTATCAAAAGCGCTTTCCCAGCATATCTCTTCAAGCCCTCCACGACCGCATCATACTCCTCTACATCTACATGCTCTGTAGAAAGATAGGCCTGCACTTCTTCTGATAATTTATCCTTATATATATATAAGGTAACTTTATCAGGAGCTATTAATAGATAAGAGACAAAGACCGGATTACAATGAACATCGTTTCCACGCAAATTCAACACCCAAGCAATCTCGTCTAAAGCCGTAACTAACAGTCCGTCCGCACCTTGTTTAACTAAACACTCACGTATTCGAGACAGTTTACTTTCTGTTGTCTCACCAGCATACTTCAATGGATGAAGACAGATCTTATTATTAGGAATGACAGGTCGGTCAAGCCATAGCACATCCATTGGATCATCAACACAACGCACCTGCATGTTCCCTTTTGTCGCCAAACTCTCTTTCAAATCAGCAACACTAACAAAAGTATTGACACTTCCGTCCACTCCAACAACAGGACTATCGTATTCTGCCAGCTCACTTGCTAACCACTCACTAATAGAAGGAGTACCTTCTACACGTTCTTTCATCAATAGGAACTCACTCCCCGCAAGTTCCTTTGCAGCTGCAATAAAGTAACGAGAATCCGTCCATAAGGCAGCGTGATGCAACGTTACTACGGCAGTACCAGCCGAGCCAGTGAAACCAGATATCCATTCACGAGTCTTCCAGTGGTCGGCAACATATTCACTATTATGAGGGTCACTACTTGGGAAAATAAAAGCAGTAAGCGCATTCTCCTTCATCCATCTGCGAAGAGCAACAAGGCGTTCATTGATTGTTTGCATAATATTTATAGGGTTAGAGGTTGAAAACAATGCGAAGAAAAGAAAAACTCTCCGAATCTGTCCGCTAAGTTAATAAAAAAAATCCGAATATCCAAATCAAGAAGAACAAGAAATATCTATAAATGCAAAACCGACTTTACAAAGACTTACTCTTTTATAAATAATAACACAAATAATTCATTCTTTTTCTTCTCACATACTCTTTTTTTATTAACTTTGCGGTATCGAACAAAAGGGAAAATATACTTTTAAAATAAAATATTTATTATGAATTACTTAACAAACGAGAAACTTGTTATCGTCGGTGCAGGCGGTATGATTGGTTCAAACATGGTTCAGACCGCTCTTACACTCGGTCTTACTCCTAACATCTGTCTATATGATATCTATGAGCCAGGCGTTCATGGTGTATTCGACGAGATGGAGCAGTGCGCTTTCCCAGGTGCTAACCTGTCTTACACCGTTGACCCTGCAGAGGCTTTCACTGGTGCTAAGTACATCATCTCTTCTGGTGGTGCTCCTCGTAAGGAGGGTATGACACGTGAGGACTTGTTGAAGGGTAACTGCAAGATTGCAGCTGATTTCGGTGAGAATATCAAGAAGTATTGCCCAGATGTAAAGCACGTTGTTGTTATCTTCAACCCAGCTGACGTTACAGCATTGACAGCTCTTATCCACTCTGGTTTGAAGCCAAATCAGTTGACATCACTCGCTGCTCTCGACTCAACTCGTCTACAGCAGGCTTTGGCTCATGAGTTCGGTGTACAGCAGGATAAGGTTACTGGCGCACACACCTACGGTGGTCACGGTGAGCAGATGGCTGTATTTGCTTCTCAGGTTAAGGTTGATGGCAAGCCATTGTCAGAGATGGGTCTTTCTGCAGAGCGTTGGGAAGAGATTAAGCACCACACAGTACA
>ERZ773031.1253-NODE-1253-length-12870-cov-10.535232_pt1 | contig 12870 bp, 16 predicted proteins | sample MGYA00511666_ERZ773031 | MGnify/ENA primary metagenome ERZ773031 (study PRJEB29015, sample SAMEA2738135) | human oral metagenome | biome: human oral; feature: human-associated habitat; material: saliva | place: China | collected 2250 ...
CATAGCTTCTTCAATTATTCTATATATATCTAAAAATTTTATTTTTTTCTTCAAAAGATTTTTGAATCCACATTTTTTTCAAATCGATAATATCTACCTTATTTTCTATACTTTTCGGTATACTTGATAATCCTGTTAAATATATCTTATTTATTTTTTTAGATAAACTATGACCATCTCTTTCTTTTCTGTATAAATTTAAAGTATAACTACCTAATCCATCTTCTATGACATTAAATTTATCTATTCTACTCCAAAACAAATCTGTTACATACATGTGATCTTGACCTAAATACTCATAAGTTACATCCATCCACCAAGGAAACTTTTTCATTATTATTTCATAAAATTCATCTAAATATTTTTCTTTTAGAGAATACTCTTCATTTTCTAAATTTTTCTTAAATTTTATTTTTTCTTTATAATCCTCATATGTTATGTAAATATTATTTAACTTTAAATTAGCGTCACTAAATCTTTTATCTAAATATTTATTTCCATGAATAAAAATAGCATTTTTATCAAATTTTTCTATTAATAGCATTGATAATAATAATACATATTCTGTTTCAAAAAGAACAATACTTTTTTTCATTTTATATACATCCCTCCTTTTTACTCTATGTTATCTTCTATATCATAAAAAACTTTAATATTATTTTTGAATTTATTTATAAAATTAATAATTTCATTATAATATTTTTCTAATGTATCTTTTGTAAAATATGGATTCTTGCTTTCTTTTACAATTTTTTTAAAATCTTTACATGTCACTTTTTTTATTGCTTTCTTTATATCTTCTTCTTTACATTCACAATCTATTACAGTATTCCCTTTTACTCTTCCAAGTTGTCTATCTCCTATATTTATAGTTGGAACTTTTAAACTAGGCACTTCTATTATTCCAGAAGAAGAGTTTCCTATTAACCCTTCTGAATATCTAACTAATGATTGATATTCTTCTGGCTTTAATGAAACAAATCTTCTAAATTTATTCTTTTTTATGTATGCTTGTATTTCTTTTTCAATATCTTCTGATCCTGTATCTGAATTAGATCCTATAAAAATGTATTCATACTCACTTTTTAAACTATCTATTGCTTTTAATATTTCTCTCATTTGTTCTAAATTTGATTTCTCAGTTATCGTTTCTGGATGAAAAAGGACTACAAAATATTTTTTTTCTAAATTTCCTACTACTTTTTCTAATTCTTTTTTAGATATTTTTTTTATAAGATTAGCATTTTCAGCTCCTAATGCACCTAAATTTTTAACCATTTCAGGATTTTCTCCTAACTGAATAACTCTATTTCTATATTCTTCTGTCGAAACAATATGAAATCTACTCATTTTAGTTATCGAATGTCTTATAAATTCATCGTAATTCCCTAGCGTTTTTTCTCCTCCATGGATATGTATAATCGGAATGTTATTTATTGCAGCTACTATTGCTACCGGTAATATTTCATACCTATCTCCTAATAAAATCAAAAAATCATATTTTTCTTTATTAAAAATCTCCCCAAATTTTTTCATACATGTAGCCATTGTATTGACTATTGCTTTATTATCATTTCCTTCAGCATTTATAACCACTTTCTTCTCTATTGCTAATCCATCTTCTTCTATTTGTTTATACGTATTACCGTATCTACTATCTAAATGCATTCCTGTGACTATTATTTTTAAATCTATATTTTTATCTGAATATAATTTTAATAATAACCTTCTCATTATACCATATTCTGCACGTGAACCACTGACATATAATAACTTTTTCATTATCTTGCCTTTCTTTTTTTCATATTTTATAAAAAGTTTTTTATTTATTATTCTTATTTTTTTTATTTAAAACCGCTATTGCTACTTCAAAATCAAATTTATCATCGATATCAATAGAATCTTCTTTACTCATGAAATAAGCTTTTGATTTACTTCCAAAAAAATGCTTTCTTTCTAGATACTCATTAATTTTCCCTATAAATATTGCTCCATTAGGATAATATTCTTTATATATCTGTCTTCTGTACTCTGAAAAATCTAAATTATAATTTTTCAGTGTTTCATCTTCATCAATTTCCACTATTAACTTAGAAGATTTTTCACTCTCAGTCATAGATACTAAAAAATCAAATTCTTTAATATTCTGCTCAAATTTGTGCACTGCTTCCTTTATATGAATTTCATTTCTGAAAGGAGATGTTGGTTGTAATAACACAAAATAGTCTACTGGTATTGTAATTTTATTTAAAACATCTTTTAACACTTGGTAAGAAGTAGCAGTATCAGAAGAAAGTTCCTTACTTCGTATCATTACTTCTGCTCCATATTTTTCAGATATAATTTTATACTCCTCTGAATCTGTGCTTACTATCACTTTTTCAAAACATTCTGATTTTAAAGCAGCTTCTATAGAATAGGCTATTAAAGGTTTATTTCCTAGCATTAATATATTTTTATTTGGTAATCCTTTAGAACCCGATCGTGCTGTAATTATAGCTACTTTTTTATACATTTTATTTCTCACTTCCAATAAATTAATTTTCTTGATTAAAAAATCTTTGATCTTTAATTATTTCATCTTCCTTAAAATCTTCTTGTGCTTCTTTACCTAAAATATTATACCATTCCATTGGGCTTATTCCATTGCCTGGCCTTTTAACTGTTATATTTTCTTCAGTAAATTTTTCTCCTTTTTTTATCAATGTTCTTGCAACAATTGATTTTCTAGCAACAATTTTATTTTTCTTCTCTGATTCTGTAACAATTTTATTTTCTATTCCCATTGCCTTTTCTATTATTCTTATTCCCTCACACAATTTTCTCAATTCTTCTGGTAATACTGAAGCTTTATGATCTGGACCTTTAAAATTTTTATCTAATGTAAAATGTTTTTCTATAAAACTAATTCCATAAATGACTGAAGCTACTCCACATAGATATCCTTCTGAGTGATCGGAAAATCCTATTTTATACTCAGAAAATTCTTTCATTAAATATCGAATTGAATTTAAATTTACATCTTCATAAGGTGTTGGATATTCTGTATTACAATGAAGAATTGTTATATCCTCACTTTTAACTCCATTTTCAATTAGTATCTTCAAAGCTTTTTTTATTTCTTCTACTGTAGACATTCCTGTTGAAAGAATTATTTTTTTATTTTCTATTTTTAATTTTGCTATTTTTTCAAGATATGGTAAATTTGTTATTTCTCCAGAAGGAATTTTCCATATTTTTTGATCATTTCTAGCTAAAAAGTCAATTGATTCCATATCAAATGGTGTTGAGAATACTTCTAAACCTATTTTTCTTGCATGATCCCTTAATTTCAAATATTCTCCATAAGATAATTCTAATTTTTTAGTCATCTCAAGTTGACTTTCATCTTTATCCGTAACTTTTTTTTGATATTCAGCTTTTGGAGCAAACTTTGAAATCAATAATTCTGATTTGAAAGTTTGAAACTTTACTGCATCCACTCCACAACTTTTTGCTTCATTCACCATTTTTTTAGCTATTTCAAAATTTCCATTATGATTACAACCTATTTCAGCAACTATAAATACTTTATTCATTTAAAGTTCATCCTTTCTTTTTATTTCCTTAGCGGGAATTCCTACAACTGTTGTATTCTCCTCAACATCTTTTATAACTACTGCTCCTGCACCAACAGTTGCTCTATTCCCAATTTTTATTTGACCATTTATAACGGAAGAACTCCCAATAAAACATCCCATTCCTATTTCAACATCACCATTTAAAGTTGCATTTGTAGAAATATTTGAATTATGCCCTATTATTCCCCCATGCTCTATTAAAGCTTTTGTATTTATTATTACATTTTCTCCTATTCTCACATCACTATTTATTATTGCAGCTTTTCCAACAAAAAGTCCATGTCCATAAGTAATATTTTTTGATAAAATAGCTGTTTTATCTATTACATTAATGATTTCTAAATTTTTTTTACTTAATTCATTATACCAAAAAGTTCTCTTGTTATTATCTCCAATCGAAACAAAATAACAAAATTCTTGTTTATCAATTATCTTGTCTAAACTATTAGCCAGTATTGGATATCCTAAATGAGTTCCTCCTTTAATATCATCTATAAAACCATATATATGATATTTTTCTATATCTATAGAGTCTATTACTGATTTAGCATATCCTCCGGCTCCTATGAGGATTAATTTTTTTTTCATACTTTTCTTCTTTCTTTATCCTTTTAATAATACGAATATCCTTTTTCTTATATTCATTCTAAACATAAAACTTTTTATAACTCGTATCATTCTATTCTTTTTCCTATCTGTTACTTCTAAATATTTAATTATCCATCTCTCATTATCTTTTTTTTGTTTATCTTTATATTTCTCCTCTATATCTAAAATTAAATCCCGATCACTATCATCAAAATATCTCTTAAATAATATCTTCTTTATAACACTACTTTTAGCCCCTATTTCATTATTCCTATGTTGTCTATACTTTATCAAACTTTCATCAATAAATATTCTATTTCCAAAAAATTCAACTAACAAATGAAAATATCGATCGTGTAATGTTACACTTCTTAAAAATGGAAGTCCTAAATTTATTAATTTTCTATTTATTAAAGTGGTTGATCCTTGAACAAAATAAGCAAAAAAATATCCATTTCCTCCATACTGTAAAGCAACTTTAGAATCTACAAAGTTTTTTTTCAATATATTTAATTTCTCATCACAAACAAACGAATTAGAATGTATTAATAACGGTTTCTTTAATTTTTTTACATCTAAATTTTCTAAAACTCCAATATATTTTTCTATCTTGTTTTCCAACCAGTAATCGTCTTGATCAGAAAACATAATAAATTCTTCAGAAGAATTTTTAAGCAATTCTTCAAAGTTTTTCACAAACCCCAAATTCCCTTTGTTATCCCTCAAAATACTTATTCTTTCATCTCTTTTTTCATATTCTTTCAAAATTTCCAAAGTTCTGTCTTCTGAACCATCATCTCTTATTAATAATTTCCAATTTTTATATGTTTGATTAATGATTGAGTCTATTTGTTCGTTTAAATATTTTTCACCATTGTATGTTGCTAGTAGAATTTCTATTTTCTTTTCTTGTTTCATCGTATCCACCATTTTTTCAATTATTTTCTTATTAGATCTAATAAGTACTTCCCATACTCAGATTTCATCAAAGGCTTAGCCAACTCTTCTAGTCGTTCTTTACATATCCATCTTTTTTGATAAGCGATTTCCTCTATACACGCAATATAGAATCCTTGTCTGTTTTGCACAGTTTGCACAAAGTTTGCTGCTTCCAATAAAGCTTCATGTGTTCCTGTATCAAGCCATGCCGTTCCTCTTCCAAGTTGTTTTACATTCAATTTACCTTCTTTTAAGTATTCCTCATTTATTGTAGTAATTTCTAACTCTCCTCTTGCTGAAGGTTTTATTGATTTAGACTTTTTAACTACAGTGTTATCGTAGAAATACAATCCTGGTATTGCATAATTTGATTTAGGATTTTCTGGCTTTTCTTCTAATGAAATTGCCTTCCCGTTTTTATCAAATTCTACTACTCCGTACGCTCTTGGATCTTTTACAGGATATCCGAATACGACTGCTCCTTCTTTTAACATTGCAACTTCTTCTACTAATCCAGAAAAACCTGCCCCATAAAATACATTATCTCCTAAAATTAAACAGACATTATCATCTCCTATAAATTTTTCACCAATAATGAAAGCTTCTGCCAATCCATTTGGATGTTCTTGTACCTTATACTCCAATTTGATTCCCAATTGGCTTCCATCACCTAATAATTCCTCAAACACTGGTAAATCCCTAGGAGTAGAAATAATCAATATTTCTCTTATATTTGCTAACATTAATACCGACAAAGGATAATAAATCATAGGCTTATCATATATCGGCATAATTTGTTTTGAAATAGCTTTTGTTAGAGGATACAGTCTTGTTCCACTTCCTCCTGCTAAAATAATTCCTTTCATAAAATTCCTCCATTTATTAATATTTAATTTACTTTCCTTTTCCAAACAACACAACTTTAGCTGTCTTCATAATTACTAAAACATCCATAATAAAATCTTGACGTTTCAAATAATATAAATCGTATTCTAACTTTCTTTTTGCATCTTCAATATTTTCACCATAAGGATACATTACTTGTGACCATTTTATTATTCCAGATTTAATCATATTTCATAAAATGTAATATGGAATTTCCTTTTCATATTCTCGTATTGTTAGCACATCCCATTTAACCCTTGATCCTACAAAACTTCCTGTTCCTTTTATAATTTTAAAACATACAGGAATAGAAACTGTTATTTAAAACTTTCAATAGCTTTAAAACATATTTGAAAAATAAATACTGTATTAAAGCCACAAATAACACTAAACATACAATTCTAATCATAATATTTCAATTTTATGAATTTTTTCTTTTCATAAATTTAATTCACTAATACTTACCATTTTAATTATACCACTTCTTCTTACTTTTTTCAAATTCAATATTTTTATATTTTTACAATTTTTTATTAGATATTCCATGATTTTCTTAAATATATTGCTTTTTTTTATCTTTAATTTTTTTTGCAAAATCTAAAATATTTTTGTATATTTCTGATTTTAAATTATTTTCCTTCAATTTTTCAATATTTTTCAATCCATATCCTGTTTCCACTAAAACTGTTTTAAATCCCAATTTATCAGCTGGTATTAGATCTGTCACTCTATCTCCAATCATATACGATTTTTCCACATCAATATTGAATTCCTTGATTGCTTTCAAAAAGTTCCCAGTATTTGGCTTTCGACATTCACAATTTATCTTGTATTTTCCAATTCCATCTGGATGATGTGGACAAAAATATGTTTTTTCTATCTTAATACCATTTTTTAATAAATCTTTTTCAATAAAGTTCTGTAATTTAAAATAGTCATCCTCACTATAATAACCTCTTGCAATTCCAGCTTGATTAGTTATTATTGCAAATTTATACCCCAAATCTCTCAATATTTTTAATCCTTCCAAGACTCCTGTTTCATACTCAAATTCATCGATTTTATATAAATATGACTTTTCCACATTAATTACGCCATCTCTATCCAATAGTACAAACTTATTCTTCATAAAAACCTCTCTAAAAAATCAAAATTCCCCTAAGGGTTTCGGTATCTTGTGTTATTAATTATAACAAAAAAGAATAGAAGTTTCTAGCCTTTATGTCAAATTTTATTTAAGATATTCAGTCTCAAAATTTTTATAATTTTCAATTTTTTCTTTTTCCAATAAAAATTAAATTTTATAACTATTTCAATTTTATAATTACTCTATTTTGTGATATAATGTCTTTATCTTCTAAAAGTAAAATTTAAAAAGGAGTTTTTATGATAAATATTAATAATTTGAAAAAACGGCTGAATAGTTTTGATTTGGAAGTTGATTTACATATTGAAAAAGGGGAAATTTTTGGGATAATTGGGAAATCTGGGAGTGGTAAGTCGACTTTATTGAGAATTATTCAAGGAATTGAAAAAGCTGATGTTGGGGAAATTTTTTTGGAAGAAAATACCGAAAGTTCTTATATTTTTCAAGAATTTAATTTGTTGTATAATAAAAATGTGTTTGACAACGTTGCTTTGCCACTTATTTTGAAAAGGAAAAAAATTGAGAGGAAGAAAATTGAGAGGACGCTTGATTTTGTTGGACTTCTTGATAAGAAAAGTTTCTTTATCTCAGAACTAAGTGGCGGGGAAAAGCAACGGGTTGCGATTGCTCGAGCTTTGGTTACAAATCCAAATTTACTTTTATGTGACGAGGTTACAGCTTCTTTGGATAAATTTATTCAAAAAGAGATTCTCGAATTATTTTTGAAAATTAATCGTGATTACGGGACTACAATTATTTTAGTTACTCATGAGCTTGATGTTGCTAAAAAGTTATGCGACCGTGTTTCTGTTATTGAGAAAGGGAAAATTTTGGATACTTTTGATGTTGTGAAAGATGATATCATCAATCATAAAAGTGAATATCTAGAATTTGTCAAAGAATTTTTAGGATAATCTTTTAGATTATTTTCTTAAAGATAAAAGAAATTTTTTATTGGCATTTTTTAGTAATCTGTATTATTTTGATTACTTTAATCACTATTTTATACTAAATGAAAGGAGTTTTTTGAAACAATGAATTTGGAAATTTTAAATGCGTTGAAAGATACTTTAATTATGATTTTGATTCCTACTTTATTTGCTATTTTTTTGGGAATTCCTCTTGGTTCGTTGCTTTTTTTAACGAATAAAGGGAGCATCAAGGAAAATATGCGAATTTATATTCCTGCAAATATTTATGTTAATGTTGTGAGGAGTTTTCCATTTCTAATATTGGTTGTTGTGTTAATGCCTGTTGCAAGATTGATTTTTGGGACGGCTTTTGGATTGATTCCTGCGAGCTTTCCAATATGTGTTGTAGCAGTTGCACTTTATGCAAGATTTGTAGAACAGTCTTTTTATGATGTGGACAAGGGGATTCTTGATGTGGCTCTTTCAATGAAAGCTACGTCATTTCAAATAGTTTGGCATTTTTTAATTGTCGAAGCAAGAAGTAGCTTAGTTCTTGGACTAACCTCGTCTATTATTAGTTTTATTTCATATTCGACAGTTATGGGGGTTGTTGGAGGTGGTGGAATTGGCGATTATGCAATGAGATACGGTTACAATGAGTACAATTATTCTCTTGTATTCAAAATGGTTGCAATTATGATAATTATTGTCTTTTCCATTCAAATATTAGGCAATTACATTGCAAAAAAATTAGATAAAAGAAGGAGAAATTACTAATGTTAAAAAAATTATTTTTATTCGTTGGGCTAACAATTTTAGCCTTGAGTTGTGGAAAAAAAGAAACTATTAAGGTAGCTGCAGCTGGATATCCGATGGAGGAAATCGTAAAAATTGCGGCTGAAGATTTAAAGAAAGAAGGTTATGACACTAAAATTACGCTTTTGACAGATTATGTCACTGCAAATGTTGGATTAGCTAATAAGGATTTTGACGCTAATTTTCATCAACATGTTCCTTTTATGGAAATTTTTAATAAGAAAAACAATGCTCATCTTGTGAAAGTTGCTGCAATTTATGATGTTTATGTTGGTTTTTATTCAAAAAAATATAAAAGCAAAAATGAAATTCCAAATGGTGCAAAAGTTGTTGTGCCAAATGACCCAACAAATCAAGATAGAGCCTTGAGAATACTTGAAAAACAAGGATTAATCAAACTTAAACAAAAAAATGGATTATACAACTTAAAAGATGTGGATAATTCTATTAAAAACTTAAAAATTACAGCTTTGCCGATTCCTTCACTTGTACAAGCATACAAAGAAGCTGACCTTGTATTCAACTGGCCTTCTCATATGCTAAAAATTGGAATTACGCCAAAAGACGCTCTTTTCTTAGAAAAAGGAACTAAAGGACGATATGCTATTGTTCTAGCTTCTAGAGAAGACAACAAAAACGACAAAAAAATACAAGCACTAGCAAAAGCAATGACTTCAGAAAAAGTAAAAAAATTCTTGAAAGAAAAATATTCAAAAGAAGGTTATCCTGTATTTTAATATAAAAAATAAGGTTTGAAAGCAGCGATTAATTTCTAATAAAAATTCATTGACAATGTAAAAATTTGAGGTATACTTCTATTACGAATAATATATATAAATAGAAAAGGATGGAATGTAAATGAAAAAATTATTACTAGGTACTTTTTTAATTGCTGCTTTTGCATCATTTGCAACTGAAAATGATGTAACAACAAAACCAAATTTGTATTATCTAAAAAGCTCTGAAGTTGTAGATAGCTACAAATTATTACCACCTCCACCTGCAGTAGATAGCATTGGATTTTTAAACGACAAAGCTATGTACGAAAAAGGTAAACTACAAAGAAATACTCCTAGAGGAAAAGTTGCATATGATGATGCAAAACTTGAAGGAACTGGACTTCCAAACGCTTTCTCAGAAGCATTCGGATACACTATTTCACCAAAAACAACACCAGAAATTTATAAATTAGTTACAAATCTTATTGAAGATGCTGGAGATTTAGCTACAAGATCTGCTAAAAAGACTTATATGAGAACTCGTCCATTTGCGTATTTCAAGGAATCTACATGTCGTCCAGAAGATGAAAAAACATTGTCTACAAATGGTTCTTATCCTTCAGGACATACATCTATTGGATGGGCAACTGCTTTAGTTTTAGCTGAAGTTAACCCTGCTAGACAACAAGAAATTATCCAAAGAGGATTCGATTTAGGACAAAGCCGTGTAATTTGTGGATATCACTGGCAAAGTGATGTTGATGCAGCTCGTATAGTTGCAAGTGCTGTTGTTGCTACATTACACACAAACCCTAATTTTAACGCTCAATTAGCAAAAGCAAAAGCCGAATTTGCAAAATTAAATATTTCAAAATAAATAAAAGATTTTATTTTTTGTCATAATTTTGACATAACTAAATGTTATTATATCTCTGTTGATAAAAAACAACAAAAATAGAAAAACGGAGATGATATAATATGAAAAATACAATGAAAAAATTAATTTTAGCTTTAGGAATTTTAGGAGTTTCAGCTACATCATTTGCAGCTACTAGAAAACAACCACCTAGACCAAAAAGAAACATCGTAAAACATGAAAATAAAAAACCTGCGAAAAGAACAGCACCTAAAGCTCCAAAAAAAGTTATAACTAAAAAAAATCGTGACATAAAACATGAACCAAGAAGATAAATTATTATAAAAACCCTTGAGAATATTGATTCTCAAGGGTTTCCTTTTTCTTTACTAATATTAAAGACTACGCAATTAATTAATTATCTTCCACCACAAACTGTTGCTGATCTATTATTTGCACAATAATTTCCATAATATGCTCCTGCTCCTGCTGCACCAGCTGCTGTGGCTAACAAGCATGAATTTAAGCTCAGAAGTGATAATATCATTAATATTAAAAATCTTACTTTTCTCATTTTTTCACTCTCTTTTCATCTCATAAATATAACTTAAATTGCAAAAATATCTTTTGCTTAATTATTTTAACATATCGAGATTAAAGTTTCTAGTCTAACATCTTATATTTTTTTGATACATTCACAACTCGATTACTCAATAACAACAACGCAATTAGATTTGGAATTACCATAAATCCATTAAACATATCAGCCATTTCCCAAACTAAATTAACTTTTTGCATTGAACCAATTACGATACATACCATTACTAAAACTCTATAAATTAAAATTGCTTTTTTTCCGAATAAATATTTAATATTTGCTTCTCCAAAGAAATACCATCCGATAATTGTTGAAAATGCAAAGAAAAACAATGCTGCTGCAATAAATATTCCTCCAAAATTTCCTAACGCTCCTTCAAACGCTTTTTGTGTCAATGAAATTCCTGTAAAGTTTGATAAATCTTTTTGTGTTGTCAAAATTACAAGAGCTGATAATGTTAAAATTACAAAAGTATCGATAAATACTGTTACTATTGCAACGTGACCTTGTTCTTCAGGATTTTTTACTTTTGCTACAGCATGTGCGTGTGGTGTTGACCCCATTCCTGCTTCATTTGAGAACAATCCTCTTGCAACTCCATATCTTACAGCTTTTTTTACACCTTGTCCTAAAAAACCACCTAAAATCGCTTGAGTCGAAAATGCATTAACAAAAATTGCTTCAAACGCTTTTAAAATATTCATATAATTAATTCCGATAACAATTACAGAAGTTAAAATGTATAAAAATGCCATGATCGGTACTATTTTTTCTGTAACTGCTGCAATTCTTTTTACTCCTCCAAAAAATACAAATCCTGCTAAAACTGCTACCGCTACTCCAGTTATTACACGTGGAACATGGAATGAATTTTGGAATGCTTCACCAATTGAGTTAGATTGAACTGCATTTCCCATAAATCCTAATGCCAAAATACATGAAATTGAGAAAAATATTGCCAATCCTTTTGCAAATTTATTTCCATTAAACAATTTTTCGATATAGTAAGATGGACCTCCTGTTACTTCTCCCTCTACTTTTCTTTTAAATAATTGACTTAAAACAGCTTCTGAATAAATTGTTGCCATTCCAAAAAATGCACTTAGCCACATCCAAAATATTGCTCCTGGACCTCCAGAAATTACTGCTGTCGCTGCTCCTGCTAAATTCCCAGTTCCTACTTGAGCTGCAATTGCTGTTGCCAAAGCTTGAAACGATGACATTCCGTCTTCTCCAGCTTCTTCTCCATTCATATTAAACCCTTTAGTTAAATGCTGTACACCTTTTTTAAACTCTCTAACTTGGATAAATCTTAATCTGATTGTATAAAATAATCCTGTTCCTAATAGCAAAATGATTAAGATACTTCCCCAAAAAACTTCATTGATTTGTGAAATAATCGATTCTAACATTTCTTCTCCTTCGTAATTTGATTTTTAGCCTTCTATTTTTGTAATTAGCTAATTTCTGTATTTTTATATTTTTTAATTTCTCGGAATGTTTATTTGGATTTGATTGAATTCTCTTTATTCCTGAATTTCTTTTAGTTTTATGCTAAATTTTTAATGATTCTTTTGAAAAGAATTTATTTCTTTAAATAAAAAAGGTCTTTAAAAATTAAGACCTCTGCAATAAAGAAATTCACGAAAAATGTAATTTCTCTGTCCTTTTACCTGAGAGTTTAGGTTTACTAAAATTTAGTAAACTTTGCTCCTTCGGTGTTCCTTTGCTACGGAATCTCTCCAGAGGTTCGTCCAATATGAGTCCTTTTACCTGAAAGAGTCACTTCTT
>ERZ773031.1256-NODE-1256-length-12859-cov-9.016948_pt1 | contig 12859 bp, 8 predicted proteins | sample MGYA00511666_ERZ773031 | MGnify/ENA primary metagenome ERZ773031 (study PRJEB29015, sample SAMEA2738135) | human oral metagenome | biome: human oral; feature: human-associated habitat; material: saliva | place: China | collected 2250 ...
GGGCGGCGAGACGGATGACGTTTCGCCGCCCGCCTGCGTTTATTGGCCCGGCGTTTGCCTTTTCGACGAAGGTCATGGTCGCTTCTGGTGACGGAATATGAGATTTGGGCGCGTGCTGCTAGGCTGAACAGCTGGAAGAAGTCGCGCATCCGCAGCGTCACACCGAGGCGACCGCGTTGGTGCGCGTGGCCCCTTCTTCGCCGGTGCGCGCGCGAGCCGATCGCGCGTATCCGAGATAACTGAGATCTTTAAGGAGACACTCCCATGGGTATGCGTTCCACGACGCAGGCATTCCAGTTCAACGTGCCGTTCGAGCAGCTGTTCCAGCTCGCTACCCCGGCCGCGCAGTCTGTTCCGAAGGCGACCGTGACGCTCGCCGACCCCAACCGCCAGGTTGTCACCTTCGACACCCCGTTCGGCATGATGTCCTGGGGCGAGAAGATCGTTGTGGGCTTCATCCCCTCCGAGGGCAGCACCGTCGTTGAGGTCACCTGCACGACCAAGGGCCTGCCCAACCTCATGCAGGACAGCCGTAACCGCAAGTTGATCGCGCAGTTCGTGACCGCTCTGTCCAACCTCGCGCAGACGACCGCCGTGGAGGTCGAGCGCTCCTGACGGCCCGTGAGCGTGCATCTCGGCCCCGGCCTCGTCGATTCATGAACGAGGCCGGGGCCGGGTCTTATGCGCACAGGATCGGCAGATTGCGGTGGGGGAGAGCGCACACGATAGGCTGGATGCGTGAGTGCCTTCGGGGCGCCACACCCGAAGGATTGGAGACGTATGAACAAGTTTGCGCCGCCCACAGGCGACGACGACGTCGCTGCCGGGACCGTACCCGTCACCCAGTCTGGCGCCGCGCAGCCGGCGCCCGGACCGAATTCCGCGTGGAACCAAGGGGCTGCCGCACCGGCTCCTGCGGGGTACCCCGGCGCTCACATGACGAGGCCCAACTACGGCACCTTCAACGAGGTCACAGACAATGATGGAAGATCGCGTGGGCGATGGCTCATCTGGGGCATCGGGCTGACATGCGCCGCGTTCTTCATGTCGGTGGGCATCAAGGGCGACGGGTGGCTCTACATGGCGGCTGTGATCATCGGCGCCGTTGTCTGCCTGTTGCTGGGAGTGACGGAAGCAAGCTGGTCGCGCTGGCTCGTCAGTATCGTATCGGCATCCGATGGAACGATCGTCGTGCGTCCCAGCAGCGCCAGGATGTTCCTGCGTGTCTTTGAAGCCCTCCTTGTCGCCGTGGCTGGAGTGTGTTTCTTCTCCTCGCAACTGTTCAGTGTGGATACCGATATCAGGAGTTTCGCACGTGGTGGCATGCTGACGGCCGTGGTCGTCGTTCTCTATTTGCTGAGCAAGATCGCTGGGCCTCAGAGCCACGAGCGCATCGTCGTCAGCCAGCAGTGCGTGGACCTGTGGGGCATGGGCGGCATCCACTACTCGATCCCGTGGCGTGATCGGCCCACTGTGATTGGTCAGCGTAACGGCCGCAAGACTTTGTTTATCAGTGCGGGGCAGGACATCGAATGCCTCGTCGTGTTCACGAGACTGCGGATCCGGCCGTCGTGCGTGCGGAGCCTGCTCACCTACTACCAGACGACGCCGGGTGCGCTCGACCGCATTTCCGCCCCCGAGGCGTGCGAAGAAGCGATGGTGGCGCTCGGCTGGCGCAAGCGTTGAACCTGTCCTGCTAACCTGAGCGTGACTCGGCCCCGGCCTCGTTCATAGTAACGAGGCCGGGTTTTGCATACGGGTAACGAACGAGATTAGTGGCTTCATTTTGCTGTCGTGGTTATTCGGTAGATGTAAGCTGGTCCACATATTGCTTCTAACAACGTCGAACTGGGAGTAATGCGATGGCGCGTGGCTACAGGGCAATTGTGGAACTGGACGGCAAGGAAAGTGCGCTGCAAACCGCAGACCGCATCTTTCATGAGTGGGCGCACAACAAGTACCCACTGGAGGGTAGGAGTGCACGCATTGAGTGCGAAGAGGAGGGTATCTACCGATTCGGTGAGCTGACATCCCGGAGGGGGAGTATCGCGGATGTTGTCGCGACGAAACTGACGGAGACCTCTGAGGACAAACACTACGAACGCCAACTCCTTGAAATGGTCGAACGCACAGGCGATGGCCACCAGCAGTGGACGACGCGAATCTTCGCCATGCACGCGACCAAAGAGTCAAACTATCGGGATGTGGTCTGGATCGAGGTCACCCCACCGCGCAACTTTGAAGGGGACGCGAAGCCTCCGCGGCTGGTACGTGATCTCATCAGTGAAGGCCACTGCTATGACCGCGGGATGCCGCTGTCGGAATCTCTTCAATCCATCTCCGACGACCGTCAGGTCGAGGAGCTAATCGGCTGGATCCGTGACGAACGCAGGCGTGCCTCCGTCGTCGTAGCCGCGCCGCTTACGGACGGGAGTGGAGAAGGGGACCTCGTGGCGGAATGTCGATGGAAGGAAATTCTTGGTTCGTTGACTAGGGACTCGCTCGGCTGTGCGTCCTACTTCCTCCTAACGCCCGACGCCTACCGTCAGTTCCGCGAACGGATCGGGGAAGAGTACGTCATGCCCAGGGGGAGCCTGCGCACGTACCTGCCAGGTTTTCGACCGGACGATCCGACGGACAAGTTCAGGCACAGGGTGCTCTCTGCGGCAACACTGTTGCGCGGCTATAACGAGACAAGCGGGGAATTCCGACCCAAGTTGTCGGAGATCATCGCGCGCACGCCCTGCGAATACCTGTGGGAGAAAGGCCTGGATAAGGAGCTGCGCCGAGCGCAGGCTCCCCTGGACAAGAAGCGTCTGACCGTTCCGACGTTCTACCCGTTACGCGAGGCGACAGAATCGGCGGAGTTGCTCGATGAGAAGGTGCGCCAGCGGGTCGCCGAGTCTATGTCCGCGCTCTCTCACGAGACGGTACTGCCGGTCGAGGAGTCGAGTAAGCCTGAACTGGTGAAGCCGGAGGGTGCAGCACCGGGGGCACATGTATCTGACGGGAGCGGCAGTTCTGTGGCTACCGATCCAGTGCCGCAACGTAGCGAGCCCCGACACTTGGCGTGGTACGTGCCGCTACGCAGCCTTATTCGGCGGTTCTTGCCGTTCTTCAGCCCCCGCACACCCGATGATCTGACAAGCGGAGTGATGGCACTGTCCAGTGGCCTAGACGCCATGAACCGCACATACGAGGAGCTGTCGGGTGAACGGGACAAGCTCAGCGGCGAGCTCCAGGCGGCCAAGGAACTCCTGGACGGGGCGGCCGACGACAGCGAGGAGATCCGGACCCTGAAAAAGGACAACGACAACCTCGACCGCGAGCTGAGCGAGGCCCAGGAAGAGCGGGCGAACCTGGCACGGCGCAATCAATACCTGGAATGGAAGGTGAAGAATCCTGGCGCGACCGACGCCGAGCGAGACTTCGTAGAAGAACAGCTGGATGAGCGCCCCACAAGCATGTCGGAGCTCTACGATCGAATGACGCTGGGAAATTTCGACACGGTCACGAAGTACGTGGTCTTGAGCAATCCTGACGGCATGGTGGAGGACATTCTGGCGCTCGACGCTTTGGCGTCGAGCCGCTACGCCGCCGAATTCTGGAACTATATCCTCGTCCTACGCGATTACATGCGCGCTCGAGAAGCCGGTGACTTCGCCGGAGGTAACGTGCATGACTACCTGGCAAATCCGCCGGAGGGATACCGCACGTGCTCTGCGGCGCGCCACAAGTCGAACGAAAGCGAGACGGTCAAGGGGAACGAGACGATGCGTAAGGAACGCACTAGGCCGGTCCCCCCGGAGGTTGACCCTCGCGGTGAGATTGAAATGTGGGCACACTTCGCTCCCACCCATTGCGACCAAAACGCCCCGCGCATGCACTACTACGCGGACACGAAAACAACCGGCAAGGTCTACATCGGCTACATTGGCCGCCACCTGACGAACACGCGGACCAACTGAGCATCGTGGATACGACGAGGCCCCGGCCTCGTCCCACGATTCAGGGACGAGGCCGGGGCTCAGTTCTCAGCTACAGGGCGCGCAGCGTCACTCCCACTCAATGGTTGCCGGCGGCTTGGATGTCACGTCCAGCACCACGCGGTTGACCTCGGCAACAGAGTTCGTGATGCGCGTAGAGATTCGAGCCAGCACATCGTACGGCAGGCGCGTCCAATCGGCCGTCATCGCGTCCTCAGAGGAGACGGGGCGCAGCACGATCGGGTGACCGTAGGTGCGGCCATCGCCCTGAACGCCCACGGAACGGACATCAGCCAGCAGCACAACCGGGCACTGCCAGATCTCCTGATCCAGGCCGGCAGCCGTGAGTTCCTCGCGGGCAATCAGGTCCGCAGCGCGCAAGATATCCAGGCGCTCACGCGTCACCTCGCCGATGATACGAATACCCAGGCCGGGACCCGGGAAGGGCTGGCGGTTCACCAGGTAGTCGGGCAAGCCCAGCTCGCGGCCGACCGCGCGCACCTCGTCCTTGAAGAGGGTACGCAGGGGCTCGACCAGCTCGAAGGTCATGTCCTCGGGCAGGCCGCCCACGTTGTGGTGGCTCTTAATGTTGGCCGCGCCCTCGCCGCCGCCGGACTCGACGACGTCGGGGTACAGGGTGCCCTGGACGAGGAACTTCACCTCGCCGCCGGCGGCGCCGACCTCTTCGATGACCTGCTTCTGGGCGGCCTCGAAAGAGCGAATGAATTCGCGACCAATGATCTTGCGCTTGGTTTCAGGGTCGGTGACTCCGGCCAGAGCGGACAAGAATCGCTCGGACTCGTCGCAGGTGATGACGCGGATACCCATGCCGCGCGCGTAGTCGTTTTCGACCTGCTCGCGCTCACCCGCACGCAGCAGACCGTGATCGATAAAGAAGCAGGTGAGCTGATCGCCGACAGCCTTGTGAACAAGCGCCGCGGCCACGGAGGAATCCACACCACCGGAGAGCGCGCAAATCACTTGCGCGTCACCGATCTGCTCGCGGATCTTCGCAACCTGCTCGTCAACAATCGAGCCCGGCGTCCACGTGGGCTCAATTCCCGCGCCCTTGTAGAGGAAGTTCTTCAGCGCGTCCTGGCCGAACTGCGAGTGGCCAACCTCGGGGTGCCACTGCAGGCCGTAGAGGCGACGCTCGGCGCATTCGAAAGCCGCGACCGGGGTCTCTGCAGTCGATGCGGTGACGGTGAAGCCTTCGGGTGCGCCCTGAACGGCGTCACCGTGGCTCATCCACACGACCTGGCCTTCGGGAGTCCCGTCAAACAGGCAGGACTGCTCAGAAACAGAGGCGTCGGTGTGTCCGTATTCGCGGGTTCCCGTGCGCCCCACTGTTCCACCCAGTGCGTGAGCCATGGTCTGGAAGCCGTAGCAGATTCCCAGAACCGGCACACCCGCAGCGAAAATCGCGGGGTCAATGGAAGGAGCGCCCTCTTCATACACGGATGAGGGGCCGCCGGAAAGAATGATTGCTGCGGGTTCTTTCGCAAGCATTTCCGCGACCGGCATGGTGTGCGGGACGATTTCCGAATAGACGCTGGCTTCGCGCACGCGACGAGCAATGAGCTGGGCGTACTGCGCGCCAAAATCGACAACAAGGACGGGATGAAGATCAGCTGAAGTCACCCCACCATGCTACCTGTTCCATGGCCTCTTCGACGAGGCCAAGTAGCGAGCGCTCCCCCACACCCGGGTTGGTTTAGTTGCTGGTTGCGTCCTCTTCTTCCGAGGCCTGAGCCGCCTCAGCGTCATCCCCGAGGTTCTCCGCGAGCTGAGTTTCGTCGGCGACGTTCTCAGCGGCTTCATCCTCACGTGTATCCACACCGTCGGCGACTTCGAGCGAATCGCCAGCAGTTTCCTCATCGGCCACGTCTTCACTAGGAACCTCGGGTGCAAGCTCCACGGGCGCTACTCCCCCAGCTGCGGCCTCGTGATGGCGATGCTCATGGACACGCGCTTTCCCAGCGCTCACAAGCTCTCGTGCCCACGCCACGCTCACGGGGTGCGAAAGCGCCACGGTCAGCAGGATCCCCAGCGCCACCTCGGCAAAAAGACACAGCGCGGAAAGCGACATACGCGGCCCAAGGAAAGCCAAGCGGCCAGTTCCCAAAACCAAGGCCGAACCCAAGGAAATCACCAAGTAAACGGCTGCGACCACCACAGCAGCGATACCGCCTTGGTACAGGTCATCGAGAAGCGATTCACTGCCCTTGCGTAGGCGTAGGTACACGCCAACTCCCACGCCGAAAAGAACAAGCGCAAGAATCACCCAGGCCCCGGGAGCACTCACAGGAGTCGCTCCAAAAAGTGGAATCGCGGGGATCGGCATGGTCGGCGCGGAGGCCGACGAATGCAGAGCATCGCTCCCCATGAAGAAACCAGGCCCGGCAAGCCACGACAGCGCCCACACAATCGCGTTGGGAATGAAGAGCACCTGCGCGAGCGTGATCATTGTCGAATCAACCGTCGATGTTGGCAGCAAGAGCTCGTGAATTCCACGAATCCGCGACCAGGACTGGGTCACCGAAATCAACAGGAAAAGTCCGCCATAAGCGGCCAAAACCCACGAGGCGCGCCATCCTATGCGCACGCCCGAACTCAACCACCGCGGCATTTCGAGCCGCAATTCCAGGCTGTGAGGAGCCAGCGCAACTTCCCATGCGGCCGCAATGAGCGGGATCGTGATAGCCAGCGGGAATGCACCCAAGACGCGCACGTGCGTCCCAATACCGCCGGCCAAAAGCAGCGCGGTCACAGTAAAACCGGGGATCGCCATCCACTGCGCTGCCGCGGGAAAACGCCGTCCCTGCAGAAGAAGCAACTTGGTCAGACCAATCAGGACCAGTACAAACAGCAGAGGCACTGCGCGATAGGAAACTTCGCCGGAAACCACCTGCGCGCCAAGAGCCGCGCCCCACAAATCCGAGGCGAAATGGAAAGCATCTTCCCACGTCGTCGATACCAGCCACTGGTTCGACGCCACCGCAGCATAGGCGATCAAGGTGGGGACAACGACCAGTGCCCACCCGAGCAGTGCGGCCTCGATTCCCGAGAGCACTGCGCGCGCCCACCCCTGCGGGAGGGCAACGCGGATCGTGGGGCGAGCCGAGACCGTTGTGACCGTGGTCCGCTCTGCTGCGGTGGTGTCTTCGCTCATCGAGCAGCCAGCGCCTCACGCGCAAGGAGCGCAGTCTGCGAGGGAGTGCGACCGACCTTCACGCCAACCGCTTCCAGTGCCTTCGCCTTTGCCGAGGCCGTGCCGGAGCTTCCCGACACGATCGCGCCCGCGTGGCCCATGGTCTTACCTTCGGGGGCCGTGAAGCCCGCGATGTAGGCGACGACCGGCTTGGTCATGTGCTCGCTGATCCAGGCTGCGGCGCGTTCTTCGGCGTCGCCGCCAATCTCACCGATCATGACGACGAGGTCCGTGTCGGGGTCGTTTTCGAAAGCTTCCAACGCATCGATGTGAGTGGTTCCCACAACCGGGTCGCCGCCAATGCCGATGCAGGTCGTAAATCCCAGGTCGCGCAGCTCGTACATGAGCTGGTAGGTCAAAGTGCCCGACTTAGACACTAAGCCCAGGCGGCCAGGACCAGTGATATCGGCCGGAGTAATGCCGACATTGCACTGTCCGGGGCTGATAATTCCGGGGCAATTCGGGCCAATCAGGCGCACGCCGCGCTCAAGTGCGTAATCAACGAAAGCAGTTGAATCCTGAACGGGAATGCCTTCGGTGATGACGACCAGTGTTTCGATCCCAGCGTCGATTGCTTCAATTGCCGCATCCTTTGCGTATGCCGGTGGCACGAAGATGACCGAGACATTCGCGCCGGTTTCTTCGCGAGCGTGTGCAACCGAGCCGAAAACGGGGACCTCAACCTCACCGGCAGCGCGGTCCTCAGCGCCCGGACCGTAGGGATCAACGTTGAAAGTAACGGTGGTTCCAGCCTTGCGTGGGTTCACGCCGCCAACGATCTTCGTGCCGGCAGCGAGCATGCGAGCGGTGTGCTTCTGCCCCTCGGAACCGGTCATTCCCTGAACGATGACGCGCGAAGTGGAATCAATAAAAATTGTCATGATGAGTCCCGTCCCGTCTCAGGCGTTCACGGCCAGCTCGGCTGCGCGGCGAGCAGCGCCGTCCATTGTTTCTTCCATGTGCACCAGGGGGTGTGCGGCCTCGCGCAAGATTGCGCGGCCTTCTTCAACCTTGTTGCCATCCAAGCGCACGACCAGCGGCTTAGAGGCTGCATCTCCCAGGGTTTCCAGTGCGCCGACGATGCCGCGAGCGACCTGGTCGCATGCGGTGATTCCGCCGAAAACGTTGACGAACACGGAGCGAACCTGCTCGTCTCCCAAAATGACATCCAAGCCCTTGGCCATGACTTCTGCCGATGCGCCGCCACCGATGTCCAGGAAGTTCGCGGGCTTGACGCCCCACTCTTCACCGGCCAGGGCCACAACGTCCAAGGTCGACATGACCAAGCCGGCGCCGTTACCGATGACGCCCACTTGGCCCTCCAAGCGCACGTAGTTCAGTCCGGCTTCCTTCGCCATGGCCTCGCGCGGATCCTGCGCGGATTTATCGGCAAAGGCGGCGTGTTCGGGATGACGGAAAGCGGCGTTGTTATCCAACGAGACCTTGCCATCCAGCGCCAAAACATCACCTTGCTCGGTGAGGACCAGGGGGTTCACCTCAACCAGGGTGGCGTCTTCGCCTCGGTAGGTATCCCAAAGCCCGATGAGCACCGGGGAAATCTTGTCAATCATGGAGCGCGAGAAACCAGCCTGCCCCAGGATCTGTGCTGCAACGTCCTCGTCGATTCCGACCTTCGGGTCCAAACCCACGCGGGCAAGTGCCTCGGGGTGTTCGCGGGCAAGGGTTTCAATGTCCATACCGCCCTGAGCAGAGCACATTGCCAGCTCACGGCGTCCCGAGCGGTCCAAGAGGATTGAGAAGTAATACTCTTCGGCGATATCGGCGCCCGCAGCGATGAGAACCTTGTGGACTGTGTGTCCCTTGATGTCCATTCCAAGGATTTCCTGGGCCTTCTCGCGCGCTTCTTCAGCGGTGCGAGCGAGCTTCACTCCGCCGGCCTTCCCGCGTCCGCCGATCTTGACCTGCGCCTTGACGACAAGGAGGTCATTTTCACCAAGCAGCTTCTGTGCAGCTTCGAAAGCCTCGTCTGGCGTGCTTGCAACGATTCCCGCGAGCACGGGGACGCCGTGAGCAGCGAACAACTCCCGTGCTTGGTATTCGTAGAGATCCATTGTGTCCCTTCACTTTGTGCCCGAGGGGCGTTTGTACGCGCGGCAACTCGTTCGCGCGCTACTGTCTTAAGCCTACAGTGCCTTAGATCTTTTCCATGGGGGCCATCCGCAACAACAGGCGTTTTTTAGCTGACGCGAAGGCAACTTCCGCGATGGTTCGCTCACCGGCTCCTTCCAAGCCGATAATCACGCCTTCCCCGAGGGTCGCGTGACGGACGCGATCCCCAACCCGAGTTTCCTCAGGCTTGAGGGTCTGCTTGGGTGTGCTTGCACCGGTCGGACGCGAAACTGTCGTACGCGGGGCTGGTGTGCCGCGCGAGCCGCCGAGGCCTCGGCCCGCAAGCGGACCGCCGTCGCTACCCGCGCCGGAACTACCGCCGAAAACGTAACCACCGTCATCGTCTCGCCGTCGCGAGTACCCGTAGTCGCTTCCGTACCCGGAGCCTCCCGAATATCCGCCGTAACTCGAGCCGTAGCCCGATCCCGCGCCATAGCCGCCACGCATGCGCTCCATGGAAGTACTCGATCGACGCACGTCAAGCAATTCGGCCGGAATATCATCCAAAAATCGCGAGGGCGGCATTTCTTGGGGCGCTCCCCACGCGCTTCGAACAGCTGCGCGCGTGAGGTAGAGCTGCTTGCGCGCACGCGTGATGGCGACATAGGCGAGACGGCGTTCTTCCGCGAGTTCCTCAGGCTCACCCAGCGAACGCTGGTGCGGGAAGGTCCCATCCTCCATACCGGTCACAAAAACGACCGGGAATTCCAGGCCCTTTGCGGTGTGAACCGTCATGAGGGTGACCTGACCGCTCCCGCTTTCTTCTTCGGGAAGCTGATCGGAGTCTGCGACCAAGGCGACGCGCTCAAGGAATCCCGCGAGCCCCACTTCCCCGCTGGTCGTTGCGAAGTCAAGTGCGACCGCGTGCAATTCGGCAAGGTTTTCCACTCGCGAGGCATCCTGCGGATCTTGGGAGCGTCGCAGAGTCGCCAAGTACCCCGTGCGGTCAAGAACTTCTTCGAGGATCTCCGCGGCATTCGCACCGGCTTGTTCCGCGCGATGCATGGCTTCAATCAGTCCCCAAAAATCACCGATCGCCGAGGCCGCGCGCGGACTCAGACCAGCCACACCCCCACGCGTGTCCTCAGTTTCTTCCGGGGGAAGTTCCGCCAAAGTCAGGCCGGTTCCTTCTGCTTCTCCGAGGCCTCGGCCCTGAGAAATCCAACAATCCCGGGCGGCCAGGCCCATTGAAATCCCATAGCGATCACTGTGGGCAATGAGGTCGGCCTCAGCCTTCGGGCCGATTCCGCGGCGGGGAGTGTTCAGGACGCGACGCAGTGCAACGGTGTCATCAGGGTTCGAGATCACCTGAAGGTAAGCCAAGGCGTCTTTGATTTCCGCGCGCTCGTAGAAGCGAGTGCCTCCGACGACCCGGTAGGGAATGCCTTGGCGGACCAAGAGTTCTTCGATTGCTCGTGATTGCGAGTTCGTCCGGTAGAAGACGGCAATATCTGCCCAGCGGGTCCCGGCCGCGCTAAGCTTCTCCATCTCTGAAACGATGAAGCGCGCCTCGTCACGATCCGAATCTGCTGCATCGACAGTGATGAGTGCGCCGTCTCCCGATGCCGTCCACAGGTTCTTTGCGCGGCGGCCTTCATTTCGAGCAATGACGGCATTCGCTGCGGACAAAATATTTTGGGTGGAGCGGTAGTTCTGTTCCAGCAAAATGGTCCGCGCACCCGGAAAATCTCGCTCAAATTCTTCAATATTGCGAATCGTCGCACCGCGGAATGCATAGATCGATTGATCCGAGTCGCCGACAACCGTGAGCTGTCCAGGTTCCACTCCATCGTCCCCAGTGCCCACAAGTTCGCGCACCAGAACGTACTGCGCGTGGTTCGTGTCTTGATACTCATCGACCAGGATGTGGCGGAAGCGCCGGTGGTAGTGCTCGGCGATCGCCGGATTGTCTTTGAGCAGTCGAACCGTGCGTGCAATGAGGTCGTCGAAGTCCAGGGCGTTGGCCTGCGACAAACGTTTTTCGTATTCCTCGTAGGCTGAGGCGACGACGCGCGAAATCGGATCATTCGGCGCGATATCCCGGTATTCCTGCCACGTGACGAGCTCGTTCTTCAGGTCAGAAATACGCGCGGCCACAAGCTTAGGAGTGAATCGTTTAATATCCACATCTGCTGCTTTTAGCACCATCTGAATCAGGCGCTGAGAATCCTGCGAATCATAAATACTGAAGGTCGATCGCAATCCGGCTGCGCGGTATTCCGCACGCAATACTCGCACACACGCCGAGTGGAAGGTGGACACCCACATCCTGCGTGCCGCTCCCCCACCCACCAGGGCCTCAACACGCTCACGCATTTCGGCGGCTGCCTTATTGGTGAAGGTAATCGCCAAGATTTCACCTGCGCGAGCCTGGCCGGTCGCCAAAAGGTACGCGATTCGATGTGTGAGGACGCGGGTCTTCCCAGAGCCCGCACCCGCCATAATCAACAGAGGAACCCCGCGGTGTTCAACCGCTGCGCGCTGTTGATCGTTGAGTCCCGCAAGCAAGCTTTCGGGGTCTTTCTGCGGCGACGAGGCCTGCGCCCACGCTGCGCCAGCACTCAGGGGATCGCTATCGCTGCCGCGGCCTCGGCTATCGACAGCAGAACCCCAGTTTCCCGCCGCCTGAGAAGTTGGGTCGTACAGGGGCAGGTCTTCCTGGGAATCGCTGCCGAAATCGAGGAAAGAGCCAAGATTGGGAAGTGAGTGTTCCTGATCCATTTTCAGTGCTTGTGGTAGACGCCCTTGGTCGCATGAACAGGTTCAGCAGTGACATTCATGCCGAGCTGGCGCAAGATTCCCTCGTCAACGCTGCCCAGCAGAACTGAAGAGTGAACATCGCAGCCAGCCAGTTTCGACAGTTGGTTCAAGGCCGCAGCTGCGCGTTCGTTGGAGCGCGCAGATCCAGCCAAAGCGATCAGCACCTCATCGGTGTGCAGGCGAGGATTACGGCTGCCTAGGTGCTCGGTCTTGAGCTTTTGGATAGGCTCAATCTGTTCGGGGGCGAGCAACTTCTCATCATCGTCAATTCCGGCAAGAAGCTTCATCGCGTTCAAGAGCATCGCAGAGCATGGCCCCAGCAGGTCCGAGGTCTTTCCAGTGACAATTCGCCCGTCGGCCAGTTCCATTGCAGCTGCCGGGTAGCCGGTCTCTTGCGCCCGCTTCAGGGCAGGCGCGACGACGGGGCGATCCTCGCTGGTCAGGTTCATGGCTGTCATCAGGCGCGCTGCGCGCTCAGATTGGACAGGAGGCAAGTCTTCACGAGCTTCCAGCGCCAAAGCCTTGTACCAGCGGCGAATGATTTCCTGCTTGGAGGCTTCGCGGCAGGCCTCGTCGTCGCTGATGCAAAAACCGGCCATATTGACACCCATGTCGGTGGGCGACTGGTAGGGGGAAGTTCCCATGATCTTTTCCAGGAGGCGACGCAAAACCGGGAAGGCCTCGATATCGCGGTTGTAGTTGACCGTCGTTTCGCCATGAGCCTTCAAGTGGAAGTGGTCAATCATGTTGACATCGTCCAAGTCAACAGTGG
>ERZ773031.1259-NODE-1259-length-12851-cov-8.884651_pt1 | contig 12851 bp, 13 predicted proteins | sample MGYA00511666_ERZ773031 | MGnify/ENA primary metagenome ERZ773031 (study PRJEB29015, sample SAMEA2738135) | human oral metagenome | biome: human oral; feature: human-associated habitat; material: saliva | place: China | collected 2250 ...
ATATGTTGATTTGGCAGCTGAAAAAGAATTTGATTACTTGAAAGAAATCGTTAATGCGATTAGAAATATTAGAGGGGAAGCAAATGTTTCACCAGCGAAGAAAATTGAAGTTATTTTCAAAACAGTTGATGAAAATGCAAAAAATATTTTACAAAATAATGCTAAAATACTAGATAAATTGGCAAATGTTGAAAAATATAAATTTGATGCCCAAATTCCAAAATTAGTAGGGTTTAGATTAGTTGACACAACTGAAATTTATGTTCCACTTGCTGATTTAATTGATTTAGATAAGGAAATTGAAAAATTAGAAAAAAGTATTGAAAAAGTACAAAAGGATTTGGACAAAACCTTAAATAAGTTGTCTAACGAAAATTTTGTTAATAGGGCAAAACCTGAAGCAGTGGAAAAGGAAAAGAGAATTAAAGAAGAACTTGAAAATAAAATTGCCAAATTGACAGAATCAATAAATTTATATAAATAATTTTTTTAGACAGGAGCATTATTTTATGCTCTTGTTTTAAAATTTATAAAATTTTTATGAAAATTATCATAAAAAAAGTTGCAAAATTAAAATTATGTTGTAAAATATATTAATACCAAATTCTATTTAAAAAATAAAAAAGTTTAAAGGGAGGAAATATGAAAAAGTTGTTAATATTAGTTTTGATGGCATTAGCCTTGAGTTCGTGTTTATCTGCAGGAATAGGAATTGGAACTGGTGGAATACACGGTGGAGTTGGAATGTATTTTTAAAGATTGGAGATAAAATTTATGAAAAAAATATTTATTATAGCGATGATTTTATTTGCTATTACTGCTTGTAGTAGTACAGATGGGAAAGGAAAAAATTCGATTAATATTGGTGTTGGATTTTCAGGACTTTAAAATTTTATAATTAAAAATAAAAAGGAGAATTTAAAATGGGAGCGTTGTTTTGGGCAATTTTGTCAGGAATAATGGCAATTCTGGAAATAATTATTCCAGGGCTTGTGACAATTTGGTTTGCACTTTCAGCTTTGATTGTAATGTTTCTTTCAAATTTTATTGGAGATTCACTGATTCAATTTTTAATATTTGCTGTGCTTTCAATAATTTTCTTGATTTTTACACGTCCAGTTTTGAGAAAATATATTGAATTACAGAGGAAAACGAATTTTGATTCAAGTATGAAGGGAATGGATGTAAAAGTTGAAAGAGTAGTTGACGCTAGAAAAGCTGAAAAGGAATATGAAGTGAAATTTAAAGGATCTATTTGGACTGGAGTAAGCGAGGAAATGCTGTCAAGTGGAGAAGTTGTAAAAATTAAAGGATTTAGAGGGAATAAAATTATTTTAGAAAAGAATAAGTAACTATAAAAATAAAAAAATAGGAGGTAGAATTATGTGGGCTTTGCCAATAGTAGTAATTCTTATTGTAATTGCATTAATTTATATTTTAAAATCAATAAAAATCGTGCCTGAATCACGTGTGCTTATTGTAGAAAAATTGGGAAAATACGATAGATCTTTAAGTTCAGGACTTAGTTTTCTGAATCCGTTTTTTGACAGAGTTGCAAGAAGCGTATCACTAAAAGAACAAGTTGTGGATTTTCCGCCTCAGCCAGTTATTACAAAAGACAATGCGACAATGCAAATTGATACAGTTGTTTATTTTCAAATAACTGATCCAAAATTGTATACTTATGGAGTGGAAAGACCGCTTTCTGCGATTGAAAATTTGACTGCTACAACATTGAGAAATATTATCGGAGATATGACAGTTGATCAGACATTGACTTCAAGAGATATTATTAATACAAAAATGCGACAGGAATTAGATGATGCAACAGATCCTTGGGGAATAAAAGTAAATCGTGTGGAATTAAAGAGTATTTTGCCACCAGCCGATATTCGTGTTGCGATGGAAAAGGAAATGAAAGCCGAAAGAGAAAAGAGAGCTAATATTTTGGAAGCACAGGCTAAAAGAGAAGCAGCGATATTGGTTGCTGAAGGAGAAAAGCAGGCTGCAATTTTGAGAGCTGAAGCCAAGAAAGAGCAACAGATAAAAGAAGCTGAAGGGGAAGCAGAAGCTATTTTGTCAGTTCAAAGGGCAAAAGCGGAAGCATTGAGATTGTTAAATGAAGCATCACCAAATGAAAAAGTTTTATCTTTAAGAGGATTGGAAGCGTTTGAAAAAGTTGCCGATGGAAAAGCTACAAAGATTATTATACCAAGTAATATGCAAAATTTAGCAAGTATTGCGACAGCGTTTTCTGAATTGACTAAAAATGATAACGAGATTAAAAAATAGATTGAATGGGACTGAGTGAACTACTCAGTCTTTTTTTTGTAAATATTTAAATACTGACTATAAAAAAGTTTATTAAAAAAAGTAGAAAAATACAATTAATAGGTGTATAATAATGTAAAATAAAATTGAAAGGGATGAAAATGATGGATAAAAAAATTGGGTTAGTTCTGGAAGGTGGAGGAATGAGAGGAATCTTTACAGCAGGAGTTTTAGATTTTTTTCTGGAAAAAAATATTGAAGTAGATAATCTAATTGGAGTGTCAGCTGGAGCGGCATTGGGTGCAAGCTATGTTTCAAAGCAGTATAAAAGAGGGTTTGATGCAATCGCTGATCATATAAATAAAAGAGAATATGCAAGTTTTTATAATTTACTAAAGACGGGAGATTTTTTTGAGGAGCAGTATGCCTATCACGATATTCCTGAAAAATATAATCCGTTTGATAATGAAACTTTTAAAAATAGTAAAACGGAATTTCAAGCAGTTATTACAAACTGTGAAACTGGAGAGGCAGAATATCCCGTGGTTAAAGATGCAATAAAAGAAATTGATACTTTAAGAGCATCGGCTTCACTTCCGTTTTTGTCAAGACTTGTTAAATTAAATGGAAAAAATTATTTGGATGGAGGAGTTTCTGATCCGATTCCTTTGGATTATTCAATAAAAAAGGGAAATACCAAAAATATTGTCGTGTTGACAAGAGATAAAAATTATCGTAAAAAACAAAGTAGATTAGGGACAATTTCAGCAATAAGATATAGAAAATATCCTAAATTTGTGGAGCTTATGAAGACAAGATATAGTCGATATAATGCGACTTTGGATCATATTTATGATTTAGAGAAAAAGGGAGAAATTTTTATAATTCAGCCGTCAGTTCCATTGACTTTGGGAAGAATTGAAAAAAATCGTGATAAATTGCAGAAAGTGTATAATATTGGATATGAAACTGCAAAAAAAAATTATGAAAAATTGAAAAAATATTTAGAAAAGTAATTTTTAAGAATATTTCTAATAAAAATAGACCTGTTCGATAATTATATAAATTTAATAAAATAAATGTCCTGAAGCAAGAGATTTTGACTTCTTTTACGAATAAAAAAACTTAGGCTGTTGAACAATCTAATATGAAACTGTAAATTTATAAATGATAATAAAAAACAAGAAGGGAGGGAAAAGTGAAAAATGAAAAAATCTGGTATGAGTTAGATGCCTTTGCAAAAACGTATTCTTCAATAATTAGCGAAGGGAGAACGACATGTTTCAGGCTTTCGGCATTGTTTTCTGAAAATATTGATTTGAAAGTATTGAGAAATGTGGCAGTTTTACTTGAAAGAAAGTATCCGTTTTATAATTCAGAATTGAAAAAGGGGATTTTTTGGAATTATTTACAGCAGAAAAAGACACATTTTATGATTGAGAAGGAAAAAACTTATCCTTGTACGGATATACAAAAGGATAATCCGTTGCGAATTATTTATTTTAATAATAAATTGTCAATAGAAATTGCACATTTTTTAACAGATGGAAAGGGTGCGATGCTATTTTTTCAAGATTTAATTGAAGAATATTTGGAAGAGAAGTATTTTTCTGAAAGAAGCAGGAACAGGAATTTTGAAAATGTAGATATTATTATTGAAAATAAGGGAAAAAATAAAGATGAAGACAAAATTGAAATAAAAGATAAAGATTTGATAAAAGATAAAAAAATAATTGATTTTCCGAAAATAAATGGTGAAATTAAAAATTTTGGGAATAAGAGTTTTTTAGAAAATAAAAAAAAGATTTTAGAAAAGAACGAAGAAATATTTGGAAATGATAATGAGGAAAATGGTGCAAAGGAAAGTAAATATATTGACCTTTATGAAAAATATATGCGGAAGGTAAGCAAGGAAACTACGATAAAGTCTGCATTTCATTTACCAATAAAAATATTGGAGAAGGGGCAGTATCATATTACGACTGGCGAGATTTCTACTGATGATTTGAAAATGGAAAGCAAAAAGCATAAAACTACAATTGGAAAATATCTGCTTGCAGTTTATTTTAAGATTTTGCTGGATAGGTATTCAAGTGCAAAAAATCTGATTGTTATTGGAGTTCCTGTTGATTTGCGAAGAATTTTTGAGGAAAAGACGTATAGGAATTTTTTTATGAATATAACTCCAAGTGTGGATGCCAGTCTTGGGGCATATTCCCTCTCTGAAATTATCACTTATCTGGATAATTATTTTGCCTTGAAAATTACAAAAAAGGAATTTTACAAAAGTATTTATAAAGCAATGAATCCGATGAGAAATATAGTTATAAAGTCCGTTCCATATTTGGTAAAGCGGATATTTTTCCCATTTATATTTGATTATTATGGAGAACGTGGCTACACAACAGGATTTTCCAATTTGGGAGTTTTTAAAATTGAGAAAAAGTACGAAAAATATTTAAAAGGATTCAGATTTTTGCCACCACCAAGCAAAAGGTGTAAAATTAAGATGGGAGTTATAAGCGATAGTAAAAAAGTTTATATAAATTTTGGAAATTTGACTGCAAATTATGATATTGAAAGGGATTTTTTTGTTTATTTACGAAAAAGAGGGATAAGATCTAAAATAATTACTAACTATTTTTAAAAATTAAGAAAATATTGTTAAAAAAAAATGATAAAGAGGGAAATGAAAAATGTATTGTGTAAAATGTGGAGTAGAGCTGGAAGATGGAGTGAAAAGATGTCCGCTATGTGAAACGGCTGTTCCTGAAATAAAGGGAATGGAAGAGGAATTTACAAAGGAATATCCGATTGTCAATATAAATTTGTATGAAATGAAGATGAAAAAAGTGAAAAAAGCTGTATTTATGTCATTTTTTACAATTTCAATTATTTCAATATTGGAGGTTTTTTTTCAAAATTTGATAATGTATGGGAAACTGGAATGGGGATATTATGCGATTCCATCTATTTTAGTCTTTGATTTGGGATTATTCGTATTTTTAGATTCCTATAGAATGAGAACAAATTTATTTTTGATATTGACTGGTCTTACGGCTTTTTTCCTTTTGCTTGATTTTGGAGATAAAAAATTGACTTGGAGCATTGGACGTGGAATTCCTATTGTTGTTGCATTTTATCTCATTAGCCTTGTTTTTTCGTATGTCTGGGATAAGCATAAAAATGATCGGTTAAAAATATTGAATTTTTTTATTTTTTTTGTTGGAATATTTCTTCTAGTTTTAGAATTAATAATAAGCAAAAAGATGACATGGAGCATATTTTCTTCGATTCCGTTATTTATTTTAAGCATAATGTTACGATATGCCTATAAATCCTATAAAGAAGAGTTTAAGCGAAGGTTGCACAGATAACAAATATCGCTTATTTAGGCATATTTATATAAATTGTAAAACTATTAAAATTATAATTGATTTAATATTAAAAACAAAGTAATCTGTAGTATACTCATATTGAAATTTGAGAGATGAAAAAGATCAAAAATTTCAAAAAATAAATATAAAAGATTGAAGAAAAGAGAGAGTGATTATTATGAGATCTACAAAAAAAATGATTCTAGCAACTTTAATTGGAGTATTGGCTATCGGTTCTATTGGTTATTCAGCTGTATCAAGAACTTCTAGAAAAAAAGCTGCAAATAAAACAGCGGCAACTTCTAAAAATTTAACAAGAAAATTTAGCTGCAGCAGCAGAAACGTAACAGTAGAAAATCTTTCAACAAATAAAGTTAGATTGACAGATGACAGCGGAAAAGTTTACAATTTAAAATTGACAAGATCTGCTAGTGGAGAGTTATATTCAGGTAACGGAGTTTCTATTCAAATAAAAGGAAATGATGCCGTATTTACAGCAAGCGGAAATGATGAAAGCTGTAATTTAACAAGCAATTCAAATTCAAATAACGAAAACTCAAATAAAACTGTAAGTGGAAATTTATTAAGAAAATTCAGTTGTGACGGTTACCAAGATATAACAGTAGAAAATCTTTCAACAGATAAAGTAAAATTAGCTGATGGTTATGGAAGCATCTATAATTTAAATTCTACATCAGCTGCAAGTGGAGAAAAATATTCTGATGGAAATATTTCAATTCACATGAAAGGAAACGATGCTGTTTACACAGAAAATGGAAAAGACAAAAGCTGTACTTTGAAAAGTACTGGTCACGGTTCTATTGAAGAATAATAGATTCGTTTAGAAAATTGTATTTAAAATTTGAAAAACAAAAATTTTGAAGCAAAGAATTTTATGTTCTTGTAAAAAATTCTAATTATTGAAAAAATTTAATATAAAAAAGCTGTTTATGTAATTTTATTAATTATGCCAGGATACTTGTGACTTTAGTCATGAGATGAATGGCATATTTTTTTGTTTATAAAAAACTTGAAATAGCTAAATGTACATGGTATCATAAAAGTAGTAAAATAAAACTTTTTAAAAGTTGGATGGAAATATCAGAAAATAGAATACAAAGAGATTTGTATTCAGCATTTTTAATGAAAATATAAAAGAAAATTGAGAAGAAGCAGATATAGAAAAAGCTAAAAAAGGAGTTTATAATAATGAAATGTAAAATTTTTTCTGTATTGGATATAAAAGATGATGAAAAAATTGTGGAAAGTATGTTTTTACTTATGAAAAATCATTATGAAAATATGAAAAAAGATAAATTTTTAAAAGATTTGTATGATAAAAATGATATTTTTTTGTTATTTGAAAATGATGAATTAAAGGGGTTTTCTACAATAAAAAAAATGGAGTTAAATATTGAGAATGAAAAAGAGAATGTTAATGGAAAAATAGTCGGTTTTTTTTCTGGGGATACAATTATCGAAAAGGGATTTTCTTGGGGAATCGAATTTCAGAAGGAATGGATAAAATATTGCCTTCTGGAAAGTGAAAAAAATATGAAAAATGGGGTAAAAACTTACTGGTTTCTGATTTCTAAAGGGATAAAGACATATATGTATCTTCCAACATATTTTAAAAAATTTTGTCCTAAGGCGGATTATACTGAAAATGAGATGGAGAAAAAAATAAAAGATATTTATGCTGAAAAAATATACGGAAATAGATATAATAAGGAAAATGGAATTGTAAAAAATGATGGAACAAATGATTTTTTACGGGAAAATGTCGTTGTACTTTCGGAAAAGCAGTTAAAAAATAAAAATGTACAGTTTTTTTTAGAGAAAAATCCTAGCTATCAGAAAGGTGATGAACTGGTATGCCTTGCAGAAATTTCTTTTGAAAATTTGACAAATTTGGGAAAACGGGTTTTGAAGGAAATCTTTTAATTTTTAAAACTAAATAGTTTGACTAAAAAAGTAAAATTTGATTTTTTAAAAAATAAATTTTACTGTTTTTTGTGATAAAATATTGGAAGTTAAATAAATAAAAAAAGGTGAATTTTATGAAGATGTTGTTTATTTATCCTGGATTTGGAAAGAAAAAGGGACAGAAATATATTTTTCAGTTGAGGACGTTTGAGCCGCTTACGTTTGCTTACTTGCGGGCATTGACTCCTTATGATATTGAGTGTGAGCTGATTGATGAGAGGATTGAGGCGATTGACTATGATAATGATGCGGACGTTGTTGTAATTACTTTGGAAACTTATACGGCACGGCATGGATATGAGATTGCTAAAAGATTTAGGGAAAAAGGAAAGAAGGTTATTGTTGGGGGTACACATGCTTCGCTTGTGCCAGATGAGGCTATGAAGCATGCAGATTCTGTAGTTACAGGATATGCTGATGATATTTGGGGGAAAATTATTGAAGATTATAGGAATGGAACAGAAAAGAAACTTTATATTGGGGGGCTTAGCAATAAATTTTTAATACCGGACAGAAGTATTTTTAAGAAAAAATATTTAATTTCAGTTGTGGAAACAGGACGTGGGTGTCCTCATCACTGTGAATTTTGCGCAATTTCAGCTGTGAATAAGAAACGGTATGCCAAAAGACCTGTTGATAGTGTAATTGAGGAATTGAAGCATATAAAGTCAAAATATATATTTTTTGCTGATGATAACTTTGTTGCAGATCCGAAATATGCAATAGAGCTTTGTGAGAAGATAAAGCCGTTAAAGAAAAAATGGATTTCGCAAGGGGCAATAACGATGGCAAAAAACGAGAAACTACTTGCGGCTATGCGAGATAGCGGATGCCTTTTTATTTTAATCGGATATGAGTCAATAAACAAAGGGGCTCTTGACAATATGAAAAAGGAATGGAGCTACAAGCTGGGAGATATTGAGGAATCAACACGGATTATACATAAATACAACATTGGAATTTATGCCACATTCGTTTTTGGTTTTGAGGAAAAAATCGGCACTGTGTTTGAAGATACTGTAAAATTTGCACAGAAAAACCATCTGGAATTTGTTCAGTTTAACTATCTCGTACCTTTCCCAAATACCGAACTTTATTTTAAAATGGAAAAGGAAGGAAGGCTTTTGTACAAAAAGTGGTGGCTGGAGCCGCAAAAATATTCATATTTATTTTTTGAGCCTTATGATATTTCTACAAATGAGTTTCGTGACAGGTGTATTGCAGTAAGATATGCATATCATTCTGTAAAAAATATTTTGGGAAGAACTTTTGATGTGTTAAAAAGGACAAAAAATATACCATTTTCCATTATGTATCTGTTTTTGAGCTTTGGGCAGAAGGCTGTTATAAAGAAATTTCAGGATTTGCCGATTGGAGATAATTTAGATGAAAAAATTCGGTAAAAAGAGTAAATTTTATGAAGTAAAAAATTTAAAATATGTGATTTTAAACAGATTATTCATATTTTTTTGTAAAAAATCCTACAAAAATTTTGTTTCCAATATAAAAAGTAAAAGTAAAATTCGGGAAACGCAAGTAAAAATACTTTTGGAAATATTGAAAACTAATAAAAATACAGAATATTTAAAAACTTTTGAAACAGAAAAGCAAATTTTAAATGTAGAAAATGAAAAAGAATTAATAGAAAAGTTTCAGAATAAAATTCCGATTGTGAATTATGAGAATGTTAAGGAGTTTGTGGAAAGAGAGAAAAGAGGGGAAAGTAATGTTCTTTTGAGTGATAAAATTAAGCTATTTGAACTTACGAGCGGAAGCACTTCCGATGTAAAATATATTCCGTATACAGAAAATTTTTTGAAAAGTTATATGAACGGAGTTTTTTCATGGATCTATGACTTATATCAAAATAATAAAAATCTTTTTCTTGGAAGTTCCTACTGGTCTGTTTCTCCAATTTTAAAGCGAGAAACTGTAACTAGCGGAGGAATCCGTGTGGGAATCGAAGATGATACTTCGTATTTTGATAAAATTTCTGCATTTTTTTTAAATAAACTGTTTACAGTTCCAAAAGAAATAAAAAATACCCAAAATATGGAGGATTTTTTGCTAATTACAGCAGTATTTCTGCTTTTATCAGAAAATCTTGCGATGATTTCGGTATGGAGTCCATCGTTTCTTATGATTTTGCTTGATTTTATTGAAAAAAATCATAAAGCGATTTGCAAAATTTTAAAAAGTGAGGATTTGAGTGCTGAATTTTTTGTTGAGAAAAATTTGGGAAGTAAAAAGTATTTTCAGATTATTAAGAAAAAATACAAAAAATTGTGGAAAAAAAGCAGAAGTGAATTTTTGATAAATTATTTTGAAAGAAGTGAAAATAATACTTTAAATCAAAATAATGAACTTGAAAATAGTGAAATTAAACAAAATGTTGGAAAAATAGTAAATGAAAAAATAGATTCCCAAAATAAAAAGTTAAAAAATAAAATGGAAAATAAAATTGTGGAAAATTTTGTGGATTACTCTGTGATTTGGGAGAAACTTTCGCTTGTGAGCTGCTGGGCGGATAGTGATTCCTATGAAATTTTTATAAAATTGAAGGAGAAATTGAATTTTGATAGAAAAAACATGGATTTGAAATTTCAAGGAAAAGGGCTTATGTCAACAGAATGCATTGTAAGTTTTCCGCTGGAAAATGTGGAAAATGGGAGTGTTGTTGCCTATAACTCGTTTTTTTATGAATTTATTCAAGTTTCTGGTGATGAGTTAGAAAATAGCAGTCCAAAACTTTTGGATGAATTGGAGAGGGGAGAGCGTTATTGCGTTGTTGTTACTACAAATGCTGGGCTTTACAGATATAATACGAATGATATTGTGAAAGTTATAGGATTTTATCATAAAATTCCTGTTGTGAAATTTGTTGGAAGAATGAATAATTTTTCTGATATTGTTGGGGAAAAGCTGGAAAATTCGTTTGTTGAAAAGCAAGTTTTAAATTTGTTGAAGGAAAATAATATTAAAGAGGAATTTTTGCTATTTTCACCAGTAAAAAATGAAAATGGAAAAATAAATTATACATTATTTTTAGAAATAAAGAATAAAAATAGGAAACTGGATTTTGAAAAGCTGGAAAATAAAATAAAATTTGAAAATAAACTTAATGAAAAACTGTGTCAGGCATTTCATTATGAATATGCGTATAAATTGGGGCAATTAGGGAAAGTAAGAATATTTTTAATAGAAAAGGACGGATTAAAAACATATACAGCTGAAAAATCGAAAAGGCAGAAAATAGGAGATATAAAATATCGAATACTGGATAAAAATTTTGGCTGGGAAAATAAATTTTTAGGAGGATTTGGAGAATGAAAGTGGCATTACTGGCACCAGCAGGGGCAATGTACAGATTTAATGGAACATTTAAGAAGGCGATTCACTATGCACCGCTCACATTATCGACACTTGCGGCGTATATTCCAGAAGATATTGAAGTTGTAATTTATGATGAAACGATTGAAAAAATACCGCTTGAACTGGATGCGGATATTGTGGTTATGACTTCGATTACGGGAACCTCGGAAAGAGTGTATAAATATGCAAGATACTTTAAAAGCAAAGGAAAAAAGGTTATTTTAGGTGGACCGCATCCGACACTTTGTCCAGAAGAAGCGATACAGCATTGTGATTCTGTTGTAATTGGGCGTTCTGAATGGCTTTTTACGGAAATAATGGAAGATGCGAGAAATAACAGTTTAAAGAAATTTTATGTCCAGAAGGAAAATAGCCTAGAAAATTTAAAATTACCAAAAAGGGAACTTCTGAAAAAGGAAAGATATGTTTCGATAAACAGCATTGAGGCAACTAAAGGCTGCTCTTTTGACTGTTCATTCTGTGTTGGGAAGGCTTTATATCCAACATTTTTAAAAAGACCGATTAATGAAATTATTGCAGAAATTGAGACTTTTAAGAAAAAAGAAGTTTTGTTTATAGACTTAAATTTGATTGCTGACAAAAATTATGCTAAAAAACTGTTTATTGAATTGACACCTCTAAAAAAATGGTGGTTTGGGCTGGCAACTTCCAACCTTGTTCACGATGACGAAATGATAAGGCTAATGGCAAAAAGTGGTTGTAAAGGCTTGCTTATTGGATTTGAAGCTGTCTCGAAGGAATCGCTGCGGGCTATGAATAAAGGGGTAAATGTTATGGCTGATTATCATTTGCTTATGAAAAAACTGCATCATTATGACATTGCTGTAAACGGAACTTTTACATTCGGAGCAGATGGTGATGATAAGGATATATTCAAGCGAACTGTGGAGGAAGTAATAAAAATGAAAGTTGACTTGCCAAGATACTCTATATTAACTCCATTTCCTAAAACAAAACTTTATAATGATTTGGAAAAGCAAGGCAGAATCTTTGAAAAAAACTGGACAATGTACGATGTTCAGCATGCTGTATTCCATCCAAAAAAAATGACAGCGCAGGAACTGCAGGAAGGCGGAATTTACGCTTGGAGGGAAACTTATAAAGTAAGCTCGATTTTTAAAAGAATCGCAAGATTCAGCGTTATTGTACCAATTATGCTTAATACTAACTTAGGGTATAGGCATTATGCCGATAAACTGGAGGAATTTACTTTTGAAAAAATGACAGATAATTCTGATATTCCAAATGTAGATTAATTAGTTAACTTTAAATAAACAATTATATAAATTATTTTTTTATTAAGAAATTTTGATTAATAATAGTTTTTTCATTTATATTTATGTTTTTTCTTTTTATTTTCGTAGGATTGCTCATTGCCACAAATCCTACAACCTATGGCTAGTCTACGACATTTTTCTGCACTGACAAAAAACTCGCTATGCTCAAACAGTTTTGCCAGCACAGAAAAATGCTCCGACGGATTACTTTATACTAGAATCTGTTTAAAAAGTAAAAATTACGTTTTAATCATTTGAAAATATTAAGTTTTATCCTTTAATTAGAAAAATTTGTAATAAATCCATTATTAAATGGAGTTTTGTATTATTTCTACAAAAAAAGAACAGTGAAACTGTAAATCTCACTGCTCCTTATTTTTTTGTTCAAATAATTTGAATTAACGATTAGGACTAGTAAATAGCTCTGAATCCTATTCCACCTCTTATATTGTTACCTTTAGTGTCGTATCCTCCATTTACTGTCACTCCGAATCTTGTATTGTCAACTCCAATATTCAAGTCAAACTTGCCATTTCCTCGTCTATCA
>ERZ773031.1264-NODE-1264-length-12829-cov-6.570221_pt1 | contig 12829 bp, 9 predicted proteins | sample MGYA00511666_ERZ773031 | MGnify/ENA primary metagenome ERZ773031 (study PRJEB29015, sample SAMEA2738135) | human oral metagenome | biome: human oral; feature: human-associated habitat; material: saliva | place: China | collected 2250 ...
TACGTACGTTTTACCAAAAAGGAGCATACTTTTTATGAAAAAGCAGCGTACCTTTTTATGGGTATTTCGACATATAGTGTTGGGGTGTAATGTATAGATATACGAAAGACAATCTTATTTTGGGACTTATGTTGAGACTGTTTTAAGGCAAAACAGGTATTGCTTATCACAAATCAAGGTACCTAAGATCCATAACCGAGCAAAGGCTGTGGATTTTAGTACTTTTAGGAAAAGAGTAAGGCGAAAACGGGCGTTATTGTGCAGGAATATATAAATTTGCCCTATCCGTTGCCTTCGGGCTGCACCACCTCGATATTACTTAGCGCAAAAAGAGATGAACTCGGTGCCGGATAACTAAAAAACAGACTCGGACTAACAGCTTTTTACATCTATGAGTAAACGCGCTCTATTGATCTTATCGCTTTGCCTCTCGGCATCCGGCATAGCTTGTGCCCAATCGAAAACCGACTCCTTGCGAAAATCGAACAGCGACGAGCCTCTGCACACCTTAACGGGAAATGTCGATGATATTACTACGAAACGCATGAATAAAGGTCTCCTAACGGGAGCACTCGATGCGCTTCACGGACAAGCAGTGGGCGTGACGATAGCTGACCCCAATAATACGGAAGCTATGCTACACGCAGTGCGCGTGCGTGGTACGACTTCATTGACGGGCGGCAACGATCCTTTGGTAATTATAGATGGGGTCTATGCTGACTTGACGACGCTGAGCAACATCTTTCCCGCCGACATTGAGCGTTTCCAGATTCTGAAAGATGCGAGCGAGACGTCGCAGTATGGTAGTAGAGGTGCTTCGGGTGTAATCGTCGTGGAAACAAAAAAAGGCCGACGGGGCGATTTTCACATTAGCTATGATGTCACGACCGGTCCCGAACTGGTTTACAAGCAACTCAGGATGCTCTCTGCGGATGACTACCGCACTGCCGTCCGCCAAAGGGGAAATTATCTGGTAGATAAAGGGTTTAATACTGATTTTCAAGATGCCATTACGCGGACAGGCTTCGTGCAGAACCACCACATTGCTTTCGGCGGCGGAACGAATCAGTCCAATTATCGTGCGTCCCTGGGCTTTATGCAACACAATCAGGTGATCCAAACGATAGGCAGCAGAAACTTTACGGCGAAATTCGACATCTCGCAAAAGGGCTTTGATGACCGCTTGCAGATTGATTTAGGTGTATTCGGCAACATTCAGAAGAATAAATTCATTCTTGATGTGCAGAAGCTCTTTTATTCGGCAGCGTCTTTTAACCCAACCTATCGTCGAGGAAAGAATCCGGACGGCTCTTGGGCGCAATACTCTGACGCTAGCCAGATCACGAATCCTCAATCGTTACTTGATATGCTTGACCACGAGGAACAGGCGGGCTTCAATGCACATGTGCGTGCAGCCTACGACTTGGGTAGCGGACTCAAACTATCGGCTTTCGGAAGTTACTCGTATAATTCGCTGGATGTAGCAGGCTTCAACCCCATTTACGTATGGAGCCACGGACAAATCTTACGCGGAGAGACACGCACGGAAGCGCTGCTCGGTAATGTCTCCTTGACTTTCAATCGCTATTTTGGTCGCCACCGACTTGAGGCTTTGGTGCTTGGTGAGGCCGCAAAGAATATCTTAAAAGCTTTTCATACGCAGGTATCCAATCTGAGTACCAACGCCACCGGCTATTATGATCTCTCAGCCGGCGCTGTCCGCTTATGGGAAGCTACGGGCTCTTCCTATGAAAATCCGGCTTTGGCTTCTTTCCTCGGACGCATAACCTATACGTATGATGACCGCTACGCTTTGACGCTCAACACCCGCGCTGATGGCAGTTCGAAGGTTGGGCGCAATAATCGCTGGGGCTTTTTCCCCTCCGTAGCCGGCGCTTGGACTGTTAGTAAAGAACCTTGGATGCGAAACTTACATTACCCTATCGACCTGAAGTTGCGGGCCGGCTATGGTCTTTCCGGTAATTTGGCGGCAATCGATTGCTATAACTCGCTTGAACTCTTAAAACCCAATGGCATCGTCTATGTCGACGGTACGCCTACCGTCACGATCGGCTTAATTCGCAACGCCAATCCGGATCTTAAATGGGAAATCAAAAAGACGTTCAACATCGGTATGGATCTTTCGCTCTTCTCGGGTCGTTTCTTGCTTACGCTCGACTACTACAATGCGAAGACGAAAAACATGTTGTATCTCTATGATGTGTCTGTGCCGCCGTTTGCTTATGACAAACTACTGGCGAATCTGGGCGCTATGCGTAATAGGGGTCTGGAGATAGGGTTGGGCAGCATCTTGCTGCGCAATAAAGATATGGAACTTAATTTAGGACTGAATTTGGCCTTTCAGCAAAACAAACTCCTCTCGCTTAGCGGAATGTATCGCGGAGAATATCTCTCTGCGCCGGCTTACCAGCCTATCACAAGCCTTAGCGGCGCCGGCTTTCACGGAGGCAATAACAATATCGTCTATCAGATCGTGGGCCAACCGCTCGGCGTTTTTTATTTGCCCCACTGCAAAGGCTTAATTAAAAATGCCGACGGCACATATCGCTATGACATAGCCGACTTGGATGGCGACGGAATTATAAACATTGAAGATGGGGGCGACCGGTATGTTGCAGGTCAGGCTACGCCAAAAGTTTTGCTGGGCGCTAACCTCGGACTTCGCTATAAGAACTTCGACGTATCGATGCAGATCAATGGCGCCTTCGGCCATAAGATTTACAATGCGACGGCACTCACTTATATGAACGTTGGCAGTTTGCCCTTTTATAATGTTATGCAAGATGCACCGGCACGCAACATTTATGATCAAACAGCTACTGACTATTGGCTGGAAAAGGGCGACTATATACACGTAGCCTATCTTAATTTTGGTTGGACCGTGCCACTTAAGCCATCGAGCTACATACGCAACTTGCGCCTCTCTTTCTCAATCAACAACCTACTGACGCTTACGGGTTATTCCGGCTTAACCCCGATGATCAACAGCAGTATAGTCGGGCCGACGCTCGGCACAGACGACAAGCGCAGCTATCCGCTCTATCGCTCTTATGCATTGGGCGTAAGTATTCAATTTTAAGCACACAACCGGCAGCTGGTAGCAGCTCATTATTAAAAAAAACTGGCGAACGCCTCGGATAGAAACATATTGTTTATGCAAAAGACAAATTCCTTTTTGAAGATCTTTGATCGCTCACGCATTGTAATCGTTTGGGGCCTGACATTGGCAGCATCCTTTACCTTGGCAGCTTGCTCCGACTTCTTGGAAGAAAAGCCCAAAGATTATCAGACAGAAGATCAGGCTTATCACGATGCAGCAAGCATTTACCGCAACGCGGTCGGCTCTCTTTACTCTTACTTCGGCGGCTATCAAGATAGTCAGGGTTTGCAGGGCACTTATCGCGGTCTTTACGATCTCAATACGTTTACGACGGATGAAGCCATTTTGCCAACACGTGGCGGCGATTGGTATGACGGCGGTTTGTGGCAGGACTTATACCTACATCGCTGGGGCGTATCCAATAGCGTATTGGCATCCACTTGGAAATACCTATATAAAGTTGTCACACTTAGCAATCGTTCTTTAGCCGGAATTGAGAAATACGCTGCACGTCTAAGTCCTGAGCAACGCCAAGATTACGAAGCAGAGGTGCGAGCCATTCGCGCCTTGTATTATTATGAATTGATGGATCTTTATGGACGCTTGCCGCTTGTTACCTCTGCGGATGTAAGTATGCGAGAGGTGAAGCAGTATGAGCGCTCGGAAGTATTTCGCTTTATCGTCGATGAGTTGCAAACCGTAGCGCCCCGCCTTCCCAACGTGCGCAGCAATGCTTTAGGGGAGGGTTATGGGCGAATCACGCGCCCAGTGGCTTATTTCTTATTGGCGCGTTTGGCACTCAATGCGGAAGTGTATACGGACGACAATTGGACGGATGGGAATCGTCCTTCGGGGCGCGACATCTTTTTCCAAGTCGGTGGGCACACGCTCAATGCTTGGCAGACGTGTATCGCTTATTGTGATAGTCTGAGCGCCTTTGGCTATACGCTGAGTGCTGATTTTAGAGATAATTTTGCCGTTCATAATGAAAACAGCTTAGAAAACATTCTGACCATTCCCTTGGATAAGCAGACCTTGCCTTATCAGAATCAAAACCTCTTCCGCTCCTATCATTACCGGCACGCGGGGGCTTACGGTTTCTCCGGAGAGAATGGATCAAGCGCCACCATTGACGCTTTGAAGACTTTTGGTTATGAAACGGCCGAACAAGACAAACGCTTTGACTACACCTATTACGCCGGCGTTGTACGAGGCCTCAAGGGCGAAGTCGTTCGTTTAGAAAATGGAGATACACTCATTTACTATCCGTGGGAAGTAAAGCTTGATATGTACTCCTCGCCGTATCGTGTGACAGCCGGAGCGCGTATGAAGAAATATGCGATTGATAAGACGGCGACCAAAGATGGCAAGCTGATGGACAACGACATTGTACTCTTTCGCTATGCTGATGCGCTCTTGATGAAGAGTGAAGCGAAAGTGCGCAATGGAGAAGATGGCACTGCCGAACTGAATGCTGTGCGAACACGGGCCGGAATGGGTCCGCGGCCGGCTACGTTGGACAACATCTTGGCAGAGCGCCTATTGGAATTGGCTTGGGAAGGCTGCCGCCGTCCCGACTTAATCCGCTTTGGGAAGTTTACGCGTGCTTATGCTGACCGCCCTCAATTACCCGGCGAGGCATCAGGCTTTACGACCGTCTTCCCTATACCGCTCAACGTCCTTTCACTCAACCCGCTTTTAAGTCAGAACCCCGGCTATAAGTCGTCCTCCCACTAAACGTCTCTTATCTCCCGATTGAGCGAAAAAGCAACTTGAAATCACTCATCAGCAAACCGCTTAAAAGCCCAACGTGCATACCAAAGCCGCAGCAATTATGATTTGCTGCGGCTTTGAAGCAAATAAAAGAAGCCTCCCAACTATCTACATCGCTATTTCTTTTCGGACGATAAGTCCATCAAACTTTTAGAAAGGCTCTCTTTGAAGGCTACACCATCAAAATCGCACCTTGCCGCTTTAAGTTTCTTCTCTACAAGTGCACTTAAATCAGCAAACGTCTGTTCCAAAAATAGTAGAAATTTCTGCTTTTCACCAAGTAAGGGTTCAGCAAGCCAATAGTCGCGACTAATACAAAACGAAGATTGCACTTCTTTCTTCTTCTGGTAGTAGCGACAGCTTATAATTCCGGTTTGTGGACGATATTCTGACACATCACCACTTACAAACATCGTGATCTTCACCTTGTTAAGACCATCAAAACACTTATCCCTAAATTGTGCCTTAAGCGTTTTCCGCATTTCAATGACTAACCGAAAGATCACGTTACTCAGATCGGCGCTTTCTGCCACATCTCCGCCAAGCGCTAAGTTTACACAGATTTCCATTTTTCAAGACGTTTTTTACCTAATCCGTTTTATTCTTTATAATGAAGCTTCGGATTATCCTTTATCTCTTCAAGCGTAATTCCTTCAGCAACAAACATAGCTCTATTATGAATCATAAAATTTCCTCTTTTACCATCATAGTTCGCGGCGGCATCGGGTAGCGCCACCAGCTTATGCTGTGGTTTTGTGGCAATTTCTCTTGTCCCATCAGATAAGATATAATACCAATATACCTTTTGACCAGCCTTTTTAAGCAAACTATACACCTTATTCTTCCAGACCTTTTCTTCTTCATCATCTGCCTCATACGAGTCTGCTATTCTGCCTTGTTGCAGGCAGTTTTCCACATTGACATCCGGCAATGAACGCAAGAATTGCATCTGCCCACGACCTAACTGATAAAAGTGATAATAGCCATTACGTAATTTATAACACCGACTTAATTCTTCCTTACTGATCATATCGAGATTGACGATAGAGAAGAACTCACTATCTAAAGTAGTAATATCGCCAACTAAACGTCTGTCTACATCTCCGTCTAAAGAGGGCTTAATATCTAAAAAGTATATATTCGGATTATAGGTCCGCAAGGCTTCGCAGAACATTTGCTCATCTTTTAGCGTCATAAAAAACTGATAATCTCTAACCTTTTCCATGCTTTTCTATTGTTCGTGAATGGGCAGCTCGCGTAGACCCTTCTTAGGACGTGCCCTATTGTTGAAAACTGTATTATAGAGACTCGCGTACCCACTTTTGTTTCCAAGTAGAGTATCTTTTTTTAGTATCTAAAAACCACTCCTCTCCTTTTCGCACTAAAGTATAAATAAAGACTTCCTTCATCGGCTTCTCTCTTTGGGTAGTGATTTCAATTTTATCTTTTCCCTCACTCACCTGAGTTATTTTCTCCTCGTCCGGATCATAATCAGAGCCATAGGATATCGTATTAGGACGGCCATAAACTCTCTTTTTTGCTGTACAATTCCTTTGTTCGCGCGCCTTAAAGTTTTGATAATTAACGAATAATCGCTACCTTTGCACCATTAAATTTTCCCCATGCTGAATGCTAAAAAAACAGAAAAGCTGTTAGTTCAAATACGTAACGGAAAGGAAATGACTACGCGTGAGAAGTTCAATCTCATCGTAGAGCTTAGTATTCCGTCTATGTTAGCCCAAATCTCTATTGTGATGATGTTCTTCATCGATGCCGCAATGGTAGGGCATTTAGGCTCAGCAGCTTCGGCGTCAATAGGCTTAATAGAGAGCACTATGTGGCTTGTTGGGTCGGTATTGAGTGCTACAGCAATTGGGTTTGCGGTACAAGTTTCTCATTTTATTGGCGCTAACGATTTTATACGTGCTCGTCAGGTATTTCGCCATGCGCTGATTTTAGGTTTGGTATTCAGCGTTATCGTTGCACTTATAGGCATAATTGTTCATAAGTCGCTGCCCTTCTGGCTTAAGGGAGGTGCCGATATCGCCCCCATGTCATCATCATATTTTCTTATCTTTTCGTTTACAGTGCCCTTCATGATGGGCTATCATTTGATAGCCGATATGCTAAAAAGTTCGGGCGATATGCGCACACCCAGCTTCCTGAGCATCATGATGTGCGTCCTTGATGTGGCTTTTAACTACGTTTTTATTTATATTTTACGACTCGGTGTAACCGGAGCGGCGCTCGGAACCATGTGTGCTTACGTGATAACGGTGATGCCAATGGCTCGCCAAGCCTTTGGAAGAACCGCATTTTAGCCTTACGTCTTGACACGACAAAGTTTGTTTGGGTGTGGGATTACGTCCGAAATGCCATGAAAATTTCGTTGCCAATTGCCGTTCAATCCATGCTAATGAGTGGGGCTCAAGTGGTATCTACACTCATCGTTGCACCGTTAGGTAACGTGGCTATCGCAGCCCATTCGTTTGCAATTACGGCTGAAAGCTTGTGCTATATGCCAGGATATGGTATTGGTGACGCTGCATCGACGTTGATAGGACAAACATTTGGCGCGGGCCGACGTGCGTTATGCCGTAGCTTTGCGCACATAACCATTGGTGTTGGTATGGCTGTAATGGCTGTGATGGGGCTTATTATGTTTGTGTTTGCGCCCGAAATGATAGGCTTTCTCTCGCCAGTTGAAGAGATCAGACAGCTTGGAACGGAGGTGCTTCGCATTGAAGCCTTTGCCGAACCCTTCTTTGCAGCCAGCATCGTTAGCTACAGTGTGTGTGTGGGTGCTGGCGATACGCTTCGCCCAGCTATAATGAATCTGGTGTCGATGTGGTGCGTACGCCTTACTCTGGCTTATGTGTTGGCACAGAATTATGGCTTGCGTGGCGTATGGATAGCGATGGCAATAGAGCTTACTTTCCGCGGGATTATCTTCCTTGTACGCATTGTACGAGGTGGGTGGATAAAAGGAATAGCTGCTCATGAGGCAAGGAGTTAAATTCGAAAAGCCTTTTTGGCTTTTCGAAGTAGTTAAGGAGTTAGAGGGAGTTATGGAGTTAAGTTTTTCTCAGGAGTTAATGGAGTTAAGGAGTTAAAGTAGTTAAGACCTTACCCTGCCTACAAAAGCCACAGATAATAGGATAAGAAATGAAAAGGTGCAAACGAGCAAACCGTGCGACAAAACAATGAATTGTTTACCCCTTTGCGCCATAAAATAAAAGGCGCCGTTGTTGAATGCAACGGCGCTTTTTTTAGAAGTGTATAAACGGTACTACAACACCTTGATTGTAAGTGTCCCTTCTGAAGATTAGTCTACCGTCTAATCGCCAACCCACCTGTACGGCATAGTCTTCACTTGGTCTTTGTCTCGTCAGTTCGTTACATGACCAATGGAAGTTCCACGCAGGGTAAAACTCTCTTCCTGCTTGACGGAAAGCAATGTCGAGCAGGATAATTCGCCACTCGAACCATTCGTTATATAGAGGTGGTGTTTTCTGTTTTTTATCCAGATTATAACCTGTTCCGTGTCCTATGGTGCGGTAAGCGTTCAGCCATTCGCCCGTAGAGGGCAGATACCATTTGCCTATACTGTCGTTCACATCGGCCGAAGGGTGCAGTATCCACGACGCAGTGACACCTGCAGGCTTATGGTGAGCGGCTTCATAAAAGGCAGGAAGGTCGGGGTTATCAGCATGTGCAAGTGTGCCATCGTAAGTGTAGGCGGGATCGTATGTGGTACGATATCCACTCATGTCGTTGGCCATTTCGCTGGCGTTTTCTGGCGTATAGTAACGACGGTTAAAGTGGGCTGTTGGCGCGATTTTTGTCCAATTTCTTCGTCCTCCTGTAGCATCTAACGACATTGCCGTGCGTGTTTTCATGCTCGTGATGATGGCAATAGGTTGTTTTGTAGCCCAATTGTTATTCTCTGCTATCGTACCTATCGATCCGTCGTTGAAAATATAACGGAAGTTGTACGAAACATGAATAAGCACTTTATAGCTGCTGTTTGCCGCGAGTGTTTCGGGGAATGCGTTGCGTACCGCCTCGTAAAGCTTATCGAATGAGGTTTGACGGCCGAAGAGTGCTGCGGGTTTGCTAAGCCATTTGTATTGTTTTAGGTTAGCACCTGCAGGGAAATAGAGGTTCATGCTTTGGTATTCCTGAAACTTGTTCCTATATCCGTTCATCCAATTAATTAAGTTCCATGCAGGATATTCAACGAAATTATCGAGCTTAAACGCACGTTTGTTGTTGAGTTTCTCGGCTCCTGACGTAAGGTCGACGTCGCTTTGAGTATAATTTACGGGCGTTAACGACAGCGGATTCAGTTCGTGTGCGCTCAACGTCTGTGCTGTAGCTGCTGCCCCTCCGTTGTTGGCAGGTACCATGGTTGTGGTGCCGCTGAGATCGGCATTGTACGAAATGCTGGTAGGTGTAGCTGACGATGAGTAATCGATATCGGCTTCGGGTCGTTTTAAACATATGCCTACCACACTAAATTTTACGCGCGCCCATGGGTGGCTTAGCACGAAAGGCACACGTATTGTGCTTTGGTTTACGGTAGCTGTAGCGCGTCCTACTAACGCTTCGTCATATTCTGTTTCGAGGGTTTTGAGGTATGTGGCATAATCGTCATCGTTTGCAAGCACCTTGTCGCGGTCGTATTGTGCCATTGACAGTTTGCCATTTTTCTCCTCAAGCTTATTGTTGAAGCATACGAAGGTGTATGTTCCAGGGTCGAGGTGCATTTTAGCCTGCTTGCCACTGATGGTGAACATGCTTCCGTTCCAAGTGGCAGTTATTTCGGCTTTCTTCACGGGTGCCGCGTCAGTACCCTGATAAGCAATAATGGTATAATCGCCTGCAGGTAGTGGTGTGCGTTTTGCAGCACGTGTTTTAGCGCCTGTAGCGTCAGCCTCTGCGCCCTCGCGAATAACGGTTACGTTGGCCGACACCTCAGGTGATAGGTCAACAACCACCGACTTTTCTAATTGTTCGGTCGAGCGTGCTGTAGCCTTTGTAGCAGGCATACCTACGGTTGGCGCGTCCTCCCAGTCGGCCATGCTCAGCGTAAAGCTCACGCCTTTGCCGCCTGTTACGCTGTTATCGTTGTCGTCGACATCAGTAGAATGGTTACATGCTGTTAAAACAACCATGCCACATAGCAGCATTGCGAAGCCTGCTATGGTATTTTTTATATTTGTTTGTTTAAATTTTTTCATACCCTTGTTTGCTTGTCTTGAATACGTTTTGTCTCTCTCACAGTTTTTTTTGGTTGGACAAACTGTTAGTTAGCAGTGTTTTTTCTGCTTGTCAGCCCCTTTTTTGCAGCTGTTTTCGGTTTGTTTACTGTTTCGAATTTGGTGTACAATAAAAACCTCTACAGCAACTGTTTACCAGTTGTCGCCTTCAAACTCATCACCGCCAACACCTATGCCGCCGATAACTTTTCCTTTATCGTCCCAGTCTTCTCGTGATATGTCCGTTCCGTTTCCCGCTTGTGTGCCTGATGGTAGAACGCTTGTGCCTAACAGTGCCGAGCAATTTACTTGTATACACGTGCATACAGGGGTAATGTAAGCTCTTTTATTCATAAATGTTAACTTAATTTTATTTTTGATTTTAAAATTAACCCGTTACTTTATAACGCTTTATATTGGGTTTCACGCCCCCTCTCTCGGTAAGCGGTTGTAAAGGTACAAATTATTGGATATTTATACTAGTAAGGAGGGTGTAAAAGTAATTAGAAACGTTGTTTTTTTTGTAATTTTCAATTCTTTTATTATTTCTTGACCTAAATGAAGGCCTCAAAATGCGATTCTTGCGTAATGGTGTTGCGATTACGCAATAATCGGCGAACGTTTACATCGTAAACGGTTGGTCTTTACTTCGTAAACGGGTTGCGATAACATATGAAATGGCAAAGCTTTACCCTGTTTTGTAAAATGCTGATAATAAGATAAATATAAAGTTATCAAAATCTTTATGACGTAATGGCTTTGCAATTCTTGTGTAATCGATTTTATCCTTTTTTTGTTTTTAAAAAATAGTCGAAAAATGGTAAAAGAATAAAAATGGTTTATACCTTTGCGACTAACAAAAAGCCGACGTTCGTCGTGAGACGTTGCTGCGGCAAGAGTGGTAAGAGAGAGTTTGCTCTCGTTAAAGATGTATAACGCAGAGCGCTATATACCTATATAATAAGGTGTAACTGCTGATGTGTGGCATCGTCCACCACTGAAAACCTATTACGCAATTCAACAAATCAATAATAAACCTAAAACTTAAACATGAAGAGAACCATTAAAAGTTATCTTTGCTTTTCGTCTCTTTCGTAGGCCTGTTTCAGTTGGCAAGTTGCGGAAGTGAAGAAGTAGCACGCGTGGATCACAACCCATCGCAGCCTGTAAAATTAACTACGTTCTATCCCGATTCGGGTATGTACAAAGAACAAGTCATTTTAGAGGGTTCGAATTTTGGGCAAGATGTGTCGAAAATTACAGTTTATTTTAACAACGTAAAGGCTCCTGTTATTGGCTCAACAGGCTCAATGCTGTATGTTACGGCGCCGCGTTTGCCGGGCGACACCTGCCGTTTGACGGTGGTTGTTGAGGGCGATTTGGTTGCATTTCCGAAGCCTTTTATTTATCACGAATCAATATCGGTAACCACACTTGCAGGTACTGGCCAGTGTATATTGGCCACAGATGGCGATGTAAACACTGCAGCCATGCACCCTCGATACCTTTGTGTTGACGGCGATGATAATATTTTCCTTGTTAGTCGTGCTATTGACGACGGTGCAGAAGACGAGAAAATTATGCGCATTGACCAGGTTTCGGGACAGGTTGAAATCGTTAGCGACGAGAATGGTAACGTGCCTTGTGTTGACCCTGCAACGAATATTGTAACGCTTCCTACCGAAACCACCGTGGGTTCGTATATATCGTTAGACCCCGCTGAGATGTGGAGTCCCCGTCAGCGCGAGCTTATCTGGCCTGCAGGCTATGCTGTACCAGAGCACGGATATAAGCACTCGATGGTGGTTAACCCCACTGACGGCTGTATTTACACCCGTTACTACTACGGCGATATTATCAAAATTAACCCTCGCACCTACGAGGTTACACCTATTTATAAGACGGCGCCCTGCAACAGCTATGGCTTAACGTTCAATCCTAAGCACCCGAACGTGCTGTATATGTCGTTCCGTGACGATAGCGGTGTGATGGCAAATAGCATTGCTTCTATTGATGTTACCGACCCCGAAAATACGTATCACCGCTTGTCGAGCAGCAACACGGGTGGCGGTCACCGCGATGGTGAGCTGTCGCGTGCGCAGTTCCATAACCCCTGTCAAATTTATTGCGATGCCGAAGGTTACATGTACGTAGCCGATATGGATAACCATTGTATTCGCCGTATATCGCCCGAAGGCATGGTTGAAACCGTACTCGGTGTGCCCGGAACGGCTGGTTACAAGGACGGTTCGAAGAAAGAGGCCCTCTTTAACAAGCCTACGGGTATAGGTATTGGTAAGGACGGCTCGGTTTATGTGGCCGACTGGGGTAACTTCCGTGTACGTAAGTTGACTATTAACTAATTGGAAGGCTCGGAGAGCAAGTCAATAGGAATACAGGATTTAAGGATTTACGAAGAGAAATCGTTTCAAGGCGTTATAGGGAGATAAGGCGTTAGAAGAAGTGAAAACCTTATTTTGAGGAATAGGGCGTTAAGTATTTAACGTGAGTTCGATGAATTATAAGTGTCTATAAATTTGGCGATTAGCGAAATTTGTTGTAACTGTAAGGTATTAACATTCAAATAATTACAAACAAAAATCGCTGTGATCACCGAAGCCAAAGTTACTGAAATATTTTGTATGGCAGACGACTTCTGCAAGTTTTTTGATGC
>ERZ773031.1269-NODE-1269-length-12797-cov-11.461623_pt1 | contig 12797 bp, 5 predicted proteins | sample MGYA00511666_ERZ773031 | MGnify/ENA primary metagenome ERZ773031 (study PRJEB29015, sample SAMEA2738135) | human oral metagenome | biome: human oral; feature: human-associated habitat; material: saliva | place: China | collected 2250 ...
CTGAGTCGGTATCAGCGTCTGAGTCAGTGTCAGCGTCTGAATCGGTCTCAACGTCTGAGTCAGTATCTACGTCAGAATCAGTCTCAGTGTCCGAATCAGTGTCAGCGTCTGAGTCAGTGTCTACGTCAGAATCCGTTTCGACTTCCGAATCATTGTCAACATCAGAATCTGAATCAATATCCGAATCAGTCTCAACCTCTGAGTCAGTGTCAGCGTCTGAGTCGGTATCAGCGTCTGAGTCAGTGTCAGCGTCTGAATCGGTCTCAACGTCAGAGTCAGTATCAACGTCCGAATCAGTCTCAGTGTCCGAATCAGTATCAACGTCTGAATCAGCGTCAGCCTCTGAGTCAGTATCAACGTCCGAATCAGTGTCAGCGTCTGAGTCAGTGTCTACGTCAGAATCAGTCTCGACATCCGAGTTAGCATCTACATCAGAATCTGTATCAATGTCTGAATCGGTGTCGACTTCCGAGTCTGTTTCTGTATCGGAATCAGTATCAGCATCCGAGTCCGTTTCGACTTCTGAATCATTCTCGACATCCGAGTCAGCATCTACCTCAGAATCAGTTTCAGCATCTGAGTCGGTATCAGCGTCTGAGTCGGTATCAGCATCTGAATCAGTGTCAACGTCCGAGTCAGTGTCAACATCAGAGTCAGTGTCTACTTCTGAATCTGCATCTACATCAGAATCGGCATCAACATCGGAGTCAGCGTCAGCCTCTGAATCAGTCTCAACCTCTGAATCGGCATCAACATCCGAGTCAGTATCAGCGTCAGAATCGGCATCAGAATCAGCCTCTGCGTCCGAATCAGTCTCTGCATCGGAGTCAGCATCAACGTCCGAATCTGTATCGACATCTGAATCAGTGTCAGCGTCTGAGTCAGTTTCAACCTCAGAATCAGCATCAACCTCTGAATCTGTATCGACCTCAGAATCAGTGTCAACGTCCGAATCGGTTTCTGTATCTGAATCAGCGTCAACTTCTGAATCAGCGTCAACTTCTGAATCGGTGTCAGCGTCCGAATCAGCATCTGCTTCAGAATCAGTCTCAACATCAGAATCAGTCTCAACCTCTGAATCAGTTTCAGCATCCGAGTCAGCATCAACGTCTGAATCGGTGTCAACATCTGAATCAGTATCAACGTCAGAATCAGTCTCGGCGTCTGAGTCAGAATCTACGTCAGAATCAGTCTCGGCGTCTGAGTCAGAATCTACGTCAGAATCAGTCTCAACGTCAGAGTCAGTCTCAACGTCAGAGTCGGTTTCAGCGTCAGAATCAATCTCGAAATCTGAGTCAGTTTCAACATCTGAATCAGTGTCTACTTCTGAATCAGTATCGACATCCGAGTCAGTTTCTGTATCTGAATCAGTCTCAACGTCAGAGTCAGTATCAGCGTCTGAATCAGTGTCTACTTCTGAATCAGTTTCAACCTCTGAGTCAGTATCTACGTCTGAATCAATCTCGACCTCCGAATCATTGTCAGCATCGTTGAGCAGTTCAGTATCAGAAAGCCAGTCAGTCTCTACTTCGCTTTCAGTTTCGACATCAGTCTCTGCATCTGAGTCAGCATCATTGAGTACCTCTGTCCCTGAATCAACTTCAACATCAGTAAGTACTTCAGTTTCAGTGAGTCAATCACAATCAGGAGCAACATTTGCTAGCGGTTCATACTCTAACTCAATGAGCCAATCAATTTCTCATTCAGAGTCATTGTCTGCATCAGAATCAGCAAGTGGATCACAAAAACACAGCCAATCTGTGGTGCTTCCGAATACTGGCGAATCAGGATCTGTAACATCAGCTCTTCTTGGGCTAGTTACAGGGTTAGCTGGAATTGCTGGACTTACCCGACGTAAAAAGAAGGGTAACTGATCTAGTTGGAAATATCATTTTTTTCGAGTGAATCTCATAGGAGATTCACTTTTTTACTAGTAGAATGAAGTATTTTTAATGTGTTACAAAAAAATTTGAAAATTAAACAATAATATAGAAGTTTTTTGTAGCAAATTACTTGAATCTACGTAGTATTCCTGTATAATTAATAATGACTACAATGTAAGGGGAATATCATGCAATTTAAGCGTTCAAAAGGAAACTTTCGTGAAACAGATCGTGTCGTACGCTTCAAATTAATTAAATCAGGAAAAAATTGGCTTCGAGCATCAACAGCTGCTCTAGGCCTCTTTCGCGTGGTGCGTGGGCAAGTGGAGGAGACCATCATTGCCAACGTGCAGCAAGATCAAATAGAAAGTCAAAAGCATAACCAAGCCTTCTTAAAAGGTTTGATTACGGTAGGGACTGTTTTTGGTGGTGCTGTGATTGCTACGACTGCTAAGGCGGAGGATGCAACATCACTTGCACCAACGGTTTCTGAGACAAAAGAGGAAACCTTGGCAGAAGTGGATAGTGTGGTCTTAGCAAAAACTTCAAGCCAACCTTCAGAAGCCATCTCTGTTTCAGAATCAACTAGTTTTTCTACATCTGAGAGTGTGTCTGCTTCGATCAGTGAATCCACCTCTTTGTCCTTGAGCGAAGTTGGATCAACTGCATTATCAACGGCATTTAGCGAGTCTGCTCAAGCTTTAGAGTCAGAGGTGGTTGTTGAGGAGCCGACTAGTTTAGAAGAAGCTACTGTTTTAGAACAAAATACCTCTGAAGCTGAATTGCTTCAAGAAATTGCAGGGAATTACGCATCTAAAATGACGGACACTGATCGCCGAGCAGTGGTCGAAGCGGTCATTAACAAAGTGCAGGCCGAAGTGGCTGCAAGCAATAACTTGATCCACACCAATGCCAGTGCTCAAGATTATGCTGACCAGCGCGATCGTTTGGAGAAAGCTGTCGATGAGATGATGACGACCTTGACAGCTGCAGGTTTTGTGGGAAATACAAATGTAGATGGGAAACCTGCGATCTCTGCTCAGTTGGCTCCCATTGCTGAGGCGGCTAAGAGTAGTAGCAAAGATCTAGAGATTACACCAAACATGGATGATCGCAACGGTGCTAGTGTTGAAGATGCCCCTCTAACAGCTACAGATGTTGCCAAAGATCCTCATATCGATAAGCGCTATGTTAACCAAACACCTGAAGAAATTGCTGCTTATAAGAAGGATACGGATGCGACTCGCTATACCTTTGGGATTTGGGATTTTGTTAATAAAACAGGAGAATCACTCGGCTATTATGCGACCTTGTCTGTCGATCGTACCGATACCGATCCGAATACCCATGTGGGAAATGATGTATATTTCCGTATTGTAAAAAAATCAGATGGTTCTGAGATTTTCTCTCAAACCTTCTCTGCAAATGTCATTGGTGGCACGCAGTTCCAACTACCTAACGAAGTGTTGATTAAGAAAGCTCCTTTTGGGAATATGTTTGCCTATAGCAAGGCTGATGATGGGAAACCTGGGAATGTTTATCTAGGTACCTACGCTAGTCCTGAGACAAGTTTTCTTGTACGAGATGTATACGATGTGATGAACCCTTCGAAACAAGGGGAACTATTGACTTCGAGAGCTGAAATCAAAGTTCCATCTATGTGGGGGCAACAGTCGACTTTCTACAAAGTGGTAGATCCAGCAGGCAAATGGGTCGATGGGGAATACACGCCAACTGGGAAGGAAGAAGTCTTAGCAGAGTATACCCAATACGGGATTGAAGGTCAGCATTATACGGCCTCCAATGCTCGTGATATTGCAGGATATGTCCAGGTTCCGGTAGTGAACTCGGCTCAAAAAGCAACAACGGGGATCTTTGACAATAGTACGGTTGGCACACGCCGAGTGGAATTATACGGGAATGCGCGTGAGCATTTCATAAGAAGTGAAGTTGTTACAACCAGTCAAAACGGTGACTACACCCTTCGTTACTACGTTCTAGATCCTTCCAAAGTCTATAACGTTTCGAATCTCGATGTCGGGAATGAGCCGGTATTTGACAAGTATACCCTTGTTTATGAAAAAGAGATTAAACAAGATGCTTCAGATGCCCTTTCTGATTTAGGCGGAACGCGTAAAGTTGAAAGTAAGAACAAAGATTATTTCTTGAATATTACGCCAAAACGTGTGGATGATCGTCATTTTGAGTTGGAAATTACCGGATGGTTTTCGGCTAAGGAAACAGTGACCTATACTGATGAAAATACAGGGAAAGAATACACGGTTCCAAAACCATTCACAGAGCTTCCAAAATCAGCTTTCCTAAGTAACAATCAGACTATGATCGTTGGGAAAGATGCGACACCTCAAGGAGCAGAAGGCTTTTCTAACTTTAAACAAACCATTCAAAAAATGGTGGTTTCAAATCCACTGACGAGCGTGAACTATTATTATCGGAAAATGACGTCGTCAGAATCTGCATCGCAGTCTCAAAGTTTCTCAGCTTCAACGTCAGCATCTCTAGTTTCAGATTCAATTTCATCGTCTCAATCTGTATCGACAAGTGAATCCAACTCGTTGGTTCAAGAATCGATCTCCACAAGTCAGTCAGAGTCGTTGATTCAAGAGTCCATTTCAGCGAGTAAATCAGATTCGCTAGTTCAAGAGTCGATTTCAGCCAGTCAATCAGACTCGTTGATTCAAGCCTCAGTCTCCGCTAGCCAATCAGAGTCACTGGTTAAAGAATCAGTTTCTGCCAGTCAATCAGAATCCTTGGTTCGAGAGTCAGTTTCAGCTAGTCAGTCAGAGTCACTGGTACAAGCCTCCGTATCTGCAAGTCAATCAGATTCCTTGATTAAAGAATCTGTATCAGCGAGTCAGTCAGATTCCTTGATTCGTGAATCCGTATCTGCCAGCCAGTCTGATTCGTTGGTTCAGGAATCTGTATCCGCCAGTCAGTCAGATTCCTTGGTTCAGACATCTGTATCGGCCAGCCAGTCCGATTCGCTGGTTAAAGAATCAGTTTCTGCGAGTCAATCAGACTCGCTGGTTCAGGCATCTGTATCGTCTAGCCAATCAGAATCCTTGGTTCAATCGTCGGTTTCAGTAAGTCAGTCAGAGTCTTTGCTTCAGGAATCCGTATCGGCCAGCCAGTCTGATTCGTTGGTTCAAGAATCAGTTTCTTCAAGCCAATCTGAGTCGCTGGTTCAAGAGTCGATTTCAGCGAGTCAATCCGACTCACAATCAAAAGCAGCATCAGCATCTAAGAGTGAGTCTGAAAAAGCCTCGAAATCTGTTTCGTTGAGTCAGTCGGTATCCTTATCTAATTTAGTATCTAGATCAATTTCTGTGTCTCAATCGCAGTCAACATCGGCGGTTGGATCGGAGGAAGTGGTTTCTCAACTGATTTCCTTGTCGCAATCTATTTCGATGAGCAAAAAGCTGTCTGAATCCGTTTCAATGAGTCAATCAGACTCATTGATTCAAGCCTCAGTTTCCGCAAGTCAATCAGAATCCTTGGTTAAGGAATCTGTATCAGCTAGCCAATCCGATTCGCAAGTTCAAGAATCGATCTCAGCTAACCAATCAGAGTCGTTAGTACAAGCCTCTGCTTCTGCCAGTCAGTCAGAGTCGCTGGTACAAGAATCCGTTTCTGCCAGTCAGTCCGATTCGTTGGCACAAGAATCCGTTTCCACCAGCCAGTCCGAGTCTTTAGTTCAGGAATCTGTATCAGCTAACCAATCAGAGTCTCTAGTTCAAGAGTCTGTATCAGCTAGCCAATCAGAGTCACAAGTTCAAGAATCTATTTCTTCAAGTCAATCAGATTCGTTAGTTCAAGCTTCTGCCTCAACAAGCGAATCAGCTTCAACTTCTAATGTCGTAGCTGCATCGCAGGTTTCAGAGTCTGGATCGTTCTCTCGATCAGTTTCAGAGAGTCTATCTGCTTCACATTGGACATCCCATTCGGAATCTCTAGCGTCAGCCTCGCTATCGAAGTCTGACTCCTATAGCCAATCAACTTCGCTTCTTTCAACAAGCGAATCAGCCTCAACGTCGATGCCAGTGTCTGAATTCCCTTTGACGAGTGCTTCAGAATCTATGAGCGCATCATCGACAGAGAGTCAATCTCTATCGCATGAAGCTTCTGAATGGATCAGTGTATCTTATGCGTCAAGTTTCTCTGCTGTGACAAGTTCTTCGGAGTCTGTCGTGTCTTCGTTTGGCACCTCTTACTCAGAATCTCCATCAGATGCAAGCTCACTAACTGCGACGCACTCTTCCGGACCTGCTCTTCCAGAGACAGGTGCCCATCCTTCATCTAATATTCTTGCTACAGGAGCTTCCATTCTTCTGTCTGGATTAGCCCTTTTAGGAATTCGGAAAAAAGATGGCAAATAAAACCTTAAAAGACCGGAATGAACCGGTCTTTTATTGATCTAGAATGTCTAAGAAGTTGGGAAATATGTTATAATGAATGAGGAAGTTTTCGTTGAGGGATATGAAAAAGGTTACTTTGTGAAAAGCTCTGTTTGCCTTCATATCTTCAGAAAATATGGGATTAAAAAAGAAGAGTCAGAGGAAAGAGATGAAAATTCATTTTACAAATTTATTTGGGCAATCTTCGAAAAGTGTTGCCCTGATGGCACAAAACGATATCATGAATGTCGTTCGTGAACTTGGGGTTAATGAATTAGGGATCTACTTTTATGATCATAGCAACGAACCAGCTAGCGAATTGAATTCGCGGATGGATGGGATTTTAGCAGGCGTTGCTTTTGGGGATATTGTCTTCGTTCAATCTCCTTCTTGGAATGGAATTGAGTGGGACCGCCGTTTGGTTGATAAGTTAAAACTCCTTCAAACCAAGCTGGTCATGTTTATCCATGATGTCCCACCACTCATGTTTGAGAGCAATTATTATCTAATGCCTAACTATATCGACATGTACAATCAGAGTGATCTGGTCGTTGTTCCGTCAGAGCAAATGTACCATCGTCTAGTATCAGAAGGACTCACAGTGAAAAAATATGTGGTCCAAAAGTTGTGGGATTTGACCCACAGTTTGGATCTCTATACTCCGCAATTTGAGAAAAAACTGATCTTCTCAGGAAATCCTTCACGTTTCCCACATATCATCGATTGGAAATATGAGACACCCCTTCATGTCTATACCGAACCAGTTGAAGGAGTCGATTATTCTAAGATCCATATGGAAGGCTGGCGGACCAAGCAAGAGTTGCTTCTCGAACTTTCCAAGGGTGGTTTTGGGCTTGTCTGGGGAAATTCTGAGAATCCTGAGGATGAGCGGGATTACTACAAAGAAAATATTTCCTACAAACTATCGACTTATCTATCTGCTGGTCTTCCAGTAGTAGTGCCAGACTATTTGTCAAATGCAGACTATATTCGAGAAAAAGGGCTCGGCTTTGTAGCCTCCAGTCTTGAAGAAGCCAATCGTTTGGTCCAAGACTGTACAGAAGAAGAGTATGCTCAAATGGTCCGAAAGGCTCAATATACTTCTTATTTGATCCGCAATGGCTATTTTACAAAGAAATTATTTGTCGATACCATCATGGCTTTAGGAGAATAGCATTCAATAAGGGATTCTTCAGATAAATATCTGAAGGATTTTTTGTTGAATACGGTACAAAATGGGGAAATTGAAATATTATCAAATATTAGTGACAAATGAGTTTGGAAAAGTCGCAAATTATGGTAAAATAAGTTGAGATAAAATGCTCTAAAGGCACATATTTTAAGGCTGTTTCCCAGGTGGAAGAGTCAAAATGAGTAAGAGAAAGTTTAAAAGAAATGTTAAAACGATCTGAAGTAGGAAAGAGATTTTGTTGGACGATATTTTTCGTCTTTATTTATGTTTTGGGAAGTAAAATTTCCCTGCCTTTTGTTGACTTATCAAAGGCCTTGAGACTCAATGAGGGAACGACAACGGGCTTGCAGCTCTCAAGCGCTGTGATGGGGGGAAACCTTCGCGGAATGTCGATCTTTTCGATCGGTCTATCCCCATGGATGTCTTCCATGATTTTGTGGCGGATGTTTACCGTTTCAAAACGCTTTAACCTCGAAAAAACCAGCACGGAGATAGTGGAGCGGCGAAAGATGTACGTGACCTTGGCGCTCGCTATTGTCCAGTCTTTGGCAGTGGCCATGTATCTCCCCTTGAAGACAGGGTTGAACCCTGGACTTGTCATTGCGGTCAATACCATGATTATGGTAGCCGGAGCCTTCTTTCTAGTTTGGCTCTCCGATCTAAATGCCGCTTTGGGGCTTGGAAGTTCTGTTGTCATCATGATGGCTGGGATGGTTATGTACCTGCCCGAAGACGTGATGCATACCCTTTCAAATGTCAATAATATCCCAGAAATCGCTTATGTTCTGGGCGTGATTTTCATCTTGATTTTTGTCTATGTGGCAGTCTTGGTGGAATATTCCAAGTACCAGATTCCTGTCAATAAATTAGGGATCCACAACAACTTGAAAAGTTATACTTTTTTGGATATCAAGCTTAACCCGGCAGGAGGGATGCCCTTCATGTACGCCATGACCTTGGTGTCCATTCCTCAGTATGCCATGCTCTTGATCTTGTCTATGGATTCCAATGCCAAGTGGGCTGCTCGTTTAGCCAAACACTTGGTGATGGGAGATCCGATTTGGATCCTTCTTTACATTCTGATGATCGCCCTTCTCTCTTTTGCTTTCGCCTTTGTCAATGTGAACGGAGAAGAAATTGCAGATAAGATGATGAAGGTTTCCGAGTATATCGATCATGTCTATCCTGGAGCAGATACACGTCGCTATATCAATAAAATTGTGCTACGCTTGACGGTTTTTGGGACCTTGTATCTGATCCTCTTCACGGCGCTTCCTTTTTCTCTCCTGTTATGGGATAAGGATCTCTTGCGCTTGACCATGATTCCAGGAACCTTCCTCATGTTTGTCGGGATGATTTACAATATCCGAGAAGAAATTCGTGCCCTTCGTGTGAATCAACGTTATACAAGAATATTCTAGGAGTAACCATGTATTATTTTGTACCAGCCTGGTATGGAACGGACCGCATCTGGCAGCAAACAGCTACCCCTTGGTACTGGATGCGAGAGTCCATTGAATTTGACGATACCATTAATCAAGTTCGTATTTTTCAAGAAGCAGAAATGGATCGGATCTTATTGTTGCCTCAATATAGTCCACAACTGCGCTATTTTTTGCACCGCCAAGATTTGTTAGAGACAGATGTGCTTTCGATTTTTGATAAGATCCAACAGGTTCCGTCTGATTTGGCTATGCGCCCAGTTCAGCTTCAGGACATCGAATGGCCAAGTGAGACCACTTTTTCCTATACTCCCTTTTTGGTGATGGCATTTCGTAAGGGCCACCACCTAGCGAAAATTGATATGGGAGTGGATGGAAACCTTCTCTCTTTGACCCGTTATAAGAATGACGAGATCAGCTACATCGAGTACTTAGATGATCGTGGCTTTATCTCTAGTAGAATCTACTACAATGAGGGAAAACCCTATTTCCAAGAGTATCTGAGTTTTGATGGGCAATGGGTTTTGAGAGAGATGTTGATAGAAGAGAACCACTCCGTCATGGTCAATGAAGCTTTCTTTCATGCCTTCAAAAAAGAAAGCTATGCCAATATGGGAGAAGTTGTCGCTGAAAAAATGAAGGAGCAGCTAGCAACCTTGGTTCCAGGACGAGACCAGTTGGTTTTGGCAGCTCATCCAGCAAATTTGGCCTTTTTACAAGATACAGCAAGTAGCGTCAAAAAAGTCTTGTCTTTCTATGGGGATCGTCAGCCCTTGTCTGCCGAAAACTTTGCCCTCTATTTTGATATGATTGATGCCCAGCTCTTGATCACAGATAGTGAAAAAACCAAAGAAGCGATTGGAGTCTTTTCTCCTAGCTTGGCTCAAAAGACACACCGGATTACCTCTTTTGACTCTCGCCTCCGTTTGGGATCTAGTCAGGAACGCAAGGAATCAAAGATTTACTTTTATGTCAACGAAGCCGAGCTCCCGAGTAAGAGCCAGCTCAAGAAGGTTCTGGAAGTGTTGGCGCAACATCCATTATTCGAAGTTGTTTTTGCATTTTACAATGGATCACCGGAGCGTGTTAAGGAATTAGAAGGGCAACTCGAGGAATTGATCGCTAGCGAGCAGGACTTGCATCTAGTTCAATCACCAGCCCAAATGGAAGGACTTGGGGAAAACCAGATCGTCGATGAAGAGTCCCTACAAGACGCACCGGACTATCGTTTTGTAGTTAAGAATTTTTCAAATGAAAATGACATTATTCAAGAGTTGGAAAAAACACGCTTGATTGTAGATTTAAGCGAGGAACCCAACCTCTACACGCAAATCGCGGGTATCTCTGCTGGGATTCCACAGGTCAACCGCGTCCAGACAGAATATGTCGATCATTTGAAAAATGGCTATGTCTTATCAAAGGGAGACAAGGAATTAGAGAAGGCAATCACGCACTTTTTATTGGAATTGAAGCCTTGGAACGAAGCCTTGGTCTACTCGATCGAAAAAATTCAAGAATACACCGGTCAACGCTTGATCGAGAAATGGGAAGGATGGATGAAAGAACGTCATGGATAAAAAATTACAAATACCCCATATTCTCCAAATCGGCTCAAGCAGTTGGCAGGATCAAGTGGAGCTTCCTGCTGGACTAGGCTGGCACTTTTTTCAAGTTGCCGCTCTTCCATCGCTCAAAGAGTATATGGAAGAAGAGGAAATCTCCAAATTCAAAGCCTTGATTCTAGAAAAGCCAGAAGATTTATTAGCTTTAGGAGAAGACCTGGCTTATTTCCAGCCGTATACCGTTTTTTATGATAAAAGCCATGAACTAGAGGTGCCTTCTGACGAATTGGCCCACCTCTTAAGGCTTAAACAAGCAAGACCCTGGGATTTCTCAAACAAGCATCAATTTCTCTATGTCTTAGAGCGCTTTTTATACGACAATCAATATGGAGATGCCTTTACGGTTCGTGACCTGCGAGTGAGACCGGATTTTGCGGGCCAGCAAACGGTGCTGGGGCAACATTTTCTTCAGCTGGATGGCCCATACGGTGAAGAGTTTACACCGATTGCTCAGTGGGTCTACAACTACGTGTATGATGCTAATCGTCCCATCAATTTTTGGTTGGAATACGAAAAAGATCCAAGCTGTCAGCTGCAATTGCGGATTCAATTTTACCGCTTTGGTGCACTGGGAGAGTGGGTCAAAGATGCAGTCTTTTCAGAAGAAGAGATGGCACAACCACTAGAATTGGATGGCGCAGAGCCTTATTACCTAGCCTTTTCGCTGGAAGCAAAAGGAGAAGGGACGCTTACGATCGGAGCCTTGCATAAGCGCTTGTCACATGGTCCTTTAGGAGAGATGACCGTAGGAGCTAAGACGCTACGGGACCACAAACGCCAAGAAATTTTTGCTTATTTCCATCCTGGCGATATGAAGCCACCTTTAAACATTTACTTTTCTGGGTATCGTCCGGCTGAAGGTTTTGAAGGGTTTGGGATGATGCGTGCGATGGGGAGTCCCTTTATTCTCTTTTCTGACCCAAGACTGGAAGGTGGATCCTTCTATATGGGCTCAGAAGAATTGGAAAATCAAATCACTGCCTTTATTGATCAGCACTTGGACTTGCTCGGCTTTGAGCCAAAAGATATGAATTTCTCAGGCTTGTCCATGGGGACCTTTGGTGCCCTTTACTATGGTGCTCTTTATTCTCCTCATGCGATCTTGGTCGGAAAACCTATTGTCAACCTGGGGGATGTCGCTGCCAATCTGAAATTTAAACGTCCAGATGAGTTTGGAACATCCCTAGATATGATGCAGTTGATCATTGGTCAAGTGTCGCAAGAAGGGATCGGTCAGCTCAATCAACGCTTCTGGGACCGGTTTAACCAGGCAGATTTCAAGGATACGATTTTAGCCCTTGCCTATATGAGGGATGATGACTACGACCAGCAGGCTTATCCAGATATTTTAGAGGCCTTGTATGAATTGCCGGTTCGTATTATCAGCACTAGCCGTGCCGGTCGACACAACGATGCGAGTGGTCCGATCATTGAGTGGTTTGTGACCCAGTACAAAGAAATCATGGAAAGAGACTTTGGAAGAAACCAATGATAAAAATAAAAGAAAATGAAAGCAGACGAATCTACTGGGGCGATACCGTTCTGGCAGATTATCTTTGGGGGTCGACCATTCAGGCGACGGCCCAAGGAAGCGTTCAGTTTCAGAACCCCCTCATGCCATCTGGTCAAGTGCTGAAAACTTGGCATTCGCAGACAAATTTTGGCGCAACTCGTCAAATTCCTAGTCTGCCTCTGCTCAAAAGAGAGCAAGATTACGAATTGGTTATCACGATGGAAGCGACTCCTGCTCATACCGTTATGGTAGAAATCGTCTTCAAAGATCGTTTTGGAGAGGTCGTTGGCCGTCGAGTAACCGCAGAAGGTCGCTTGCCGTTTACCTATCCAGATCAAGCATACGCCTATGAAGTACGTTTGCTCAGTGCAGGGTTGCAAGAGTTTACCTTCCACTATTTCACGATTCAACCAATATCGTCTGAGGGAGCAGAAGTTCTCGAATAGACGAACATCACTGCAAAAAAAGAGGATTACATTGGATTACGTTAAATTAAGAAACATCAAAAAAATCTTAAAAGAAGTCAATAGCTGGAAGGACGACATGGCCCGCTTGACGGATCGACAACTGCAGGAGAAGACTGAGGAATTTCGGGAACGTCTAGCAGAGGGTGAGACCTTGGATGATCTCTTACCGGAAGCATTTGCAGTTGCGCGAGAAGCTGATAAACGGGTCTTGGGCATGTTTCCTTATGACGTGCAAGTCATGGGAGGGATTGTCCTCCACCAAG
>ERZ773031.1276-NODE-1276-length-12741-cov-5.063850_pt1 | contig 12741 bp, 7 predicted proteins | sample MGYA00511666_ERZ773031 | MGnify/ENA primary metagenome ERZ773031 (study PRJEB29015, sample SAMEA2738135) | human oral metagenome | biome: human oral; feature: human-associated habitat; material: saliva | place: China | collected 2250 ...
TTGTTTCTCTGCTTGGCCTATAATTTTCTAAAAAAATTATTGCAGTCGGAAACGATCGGCTTTTTCTTTGGTCTAGTTAGTCAAATGTCACCTTGATAAACTTACATGTGTATTTTATCACAAAATAAGGATAACTACAAGGGGAGTTATGGTTGATGCGGCGTGGTTTTCTTGGTTTTTTCTTTAGTGGTATTTATTAAGCTGGTTTTTGATAATCTTTCATAGAATAGTGGTTTTTTAATTGCAACAATGATTGACGAGATAAAGAGATATAGGAGATAGATTAGGGTAAAGGAAATGGCGATAATTGCAATGGCATCACCAGTGATAATTTCTTGATCGATAAGAAAATGAATAAATAATAGTATGAGATATGGAGCTAGGATGTATTGCAAGATAAAAACGGTAAAGCGGATAAAATAATGGAGAAAGCTATAAAAACTACTTTTTTGCTTAGTCTCTTTACTGATGGTTATTTTGATATTGGTCATAAAGAATCCCGGGGTGCGACCATCTGTAATGGTGGATATGAGTGATAAAAATAAGACAACCATGAGTAAACTAATTGGGATGGTATTATTAAAGTTAAAGAATTTGATGAGGGGAGTTCCTATTATAAAGGAAAAAATAATAGAGGCGGCTATATCGAAGAACATTGCAATGAAACGTCGCAGTAAAGATATTTTTTGGCTACGGTCATAACTTTTTTGATCGATTTCTGCACGAGTAGGTAGAAATTTAGTTAATCTGCCTGCTAAGAGGAAACCCAAAAAGCCACCTAGGGTATTTGTGATTAAATCATCCACGTCAAATAGTCGATAATTTCCTTGATAGATAAAATAAAGTCCACTAAGTTGCGTAAGTTCAAAGAAAAGGGAGAGAAGGAATGATTTTATAAGTACTTGCTTTAAGTTATTTTGAAAATAATAGCGAAGATAAAAACCAAATGGTAGGGTCATGAAAATATTAAAGATTGTAGTTAGGAAGCTCCAGTTATTAAAAATGGTAAGAAAAGACTTCGGATGATTTAAATCAATCTTGGTATTTTTAATGATATCAAAAATAAAATTAAGAGGATTGAGTTGTAGGTGATGGCCTCTGAGAGTCTGTGCTTTCTCGGGCGATGGAAGAGGCAGTATGATCAGGCAGTAGGTGATGAGCATATAGAGAATAAAAGAATAAATAATCCAAAGTCGAAGGCTCATAATAGAGCCATATTTTTTGTAGTTGTAGATCAGGTATGGAATAGTAAAAATGACAGCAATGGCCGGAAAAGAAATAGCGGCTTGTTTGATAGTTTCAAGATAAGTATGCATATAATATATTCTAACAAAAAATAGCCTCAGACGAGGCTATTTTTCCGATACTCTAACTTTTAGAAATCTTCATCTTGAACGATCTTAAAATCGCCGAAGTTACCTTCAATTTCTTCTTCAGAAACATCTAATTTACGAACGCCAGTTCCTACAGGAATCTTGCGACCGATAATGACGTTTTCCTTCAAGCCGTGGAGTTTATCGACGCGACCATTGATGGCAGCGTTAATAAGTACACGGGTAGTATCTTGGAAGGAGGCTGCTGAGAGGAAGGAATCGGACCAGATGGAGACCTTAGTAATACCAAGGAGAAGCTGAGTATATTCTGCTGGAGTACGACCTGAGGCGATACACTCGCGGTTAGCTTCTTCAACTGCGTTGATTGAGGTAATATCGCCTGCAACAAAGTTGGTGTCGCCAGACTCTTCGATCATGACGCGACTAAACATTTGGCGGACAATCACCTCAAGGTGTTTGGCAGAAACATCATTACCGTTTGCAGCGTAGACTGCCATAATATCATTCATGATATAACGAGCAGTTGCTTCAACACCCTTATATTTGAGCTGGTCTTGAAGATTCAATGAACCAGTTGTAAGGCGATCACCTGCCTGGACAGTATCATTACTCTTCACGAGCATCTCTGCTTCGTTTGGAATTTCCACACGAACAGGTCCGCTACCGCCTTCGGTGATAAGGACTGCATGATCAACGATCTGAGCGTTGCCATCAAATGGAGCGATAATTGGTTCCATGCCTTTAGCTTTAGCGGCAATAACATCACCAGTTTTAACTGAGGCACCGTCTTTGACCATAATCTTACGATCCTCGCTAATTTCAATACGTTCAGTTTTGCCAGAAGTTGGAGTGATCTGAACGACAAAGTGGTTACCGTCCTCCCAGACTTCGCAGAGACCAGCGACTGGAGCAATCCAAGCTTGACCTTTAGGATTCCTGGCTTCGAGAAGCTCTTCTACACGAGGAAGACCACGAGAGATAGCACCGGAACCGGCAACACCAGAAGAGTGTTTGGTATCAAGTGTAAGCTGGGTACCCAATTCACCAAGTGACTGAGCGGCAATAACACCAACTGGCTGGTTTGGCTCAACGAGCTTCCTAGTTGCCATATCAACACCATAGGCTTTTTGTGGAATACCGTTTACTGATTTTGTAGTGAGTACTGACTGAATACGTACTGAGTCAATATCATTGTCAGCAGCAATCTGTTCGGCTAGATCACGAGTGATTAGTTGATCATTCTCTAGGTAGCCTGGAATTGGAGCAGCCGTGTAGCGACCCGTAATACGCTGAACGAATTCAATGCCAGTCTGTTCTGTTTCAGATTTAAAGACCTCAAAGCCTGGATCTTCAGCATCTTCTTCGGTAGTGAAGACATCTTGAGCGACATCAACAAGACGACGGGTAAGATAACCAGAGTCGGCTGTACGGAGGGCGGTAGAAACCTGACCCTGACGAGCACCTCGAGTAGCAATGAAGGACTCAAGAGTGTTAAGACCGTTCTTGTAGCTAGACTTAACTGGAAGCTCGATCTCGCGGTTGTTAATGTCGACCATGATACCGATGGCTGCAGAAGCAAGCTTAATACCGGAAACGGAACCACGAGCACCAGAGTTAGTCATTACTGCAATATCGGTGTCCATGGATGAAAGTTTTTGCTTAAGGAAGCTTGAAATTTCACCGTCGATTTCACGCCAGTTGGCAATTGTGAGGTTATAGCGTTCTGTGTTAGTAAGAAGGCCTTGTTCAAACTGATCTTGAATAAGAGCAGTTTTTGCATCACCCTTGGCGATGAAGTCGGCAATTTCTGGATAGGTTGGATAGTCATCTTTACAGGTTGAAATAGAAGCAATAGTTTCATATTCGAAAGCAAGATCTTTAAGTTTATCTGCAACTTCAACTGTTACTTTAGAGCCGTAGTCATTGAAGATGTTAGCCATAACTTTCTTCAGGTGCTTTGAAGTTTGAACACCATTATCGTATGGGTAATCTTCTGGAAGGATTTCATTGAAGATAACGCGACCTAGTGTGGTGTCACGAATTTCCTTCTTTGCGAAGACGCGAATTGGGGTTTGAAGAGCGATATCACCGCGATCATAAGCCATTTCAGCTTCATAAACTGAGCTGAAGGCTAGAGGCTTATCAGATTCGGTGCCTGGTTTGTCGTAGGTTAAGTAGTAGCTACCAAGTACAACGTCCTGATAGATAGCAAGAACTGGAGAACCATCAGCTGGCTTCAAGAGGTTGTTTTGTGCAGTCATAAGCTCTTGAGCTTCCTTCTGAGCTTCATCGGAAAGAGGAAGGTGGATAGCCATCTGGTCACCATCATAGTCGGCGTTGAAGCCGGAAGCGACAAGTGGATGAAGCTGAATAGCCATACCATCGATCAACTTTGGCTGGAAGGCTTGAATGGAAAGACGGTGAAGAGATGGAGCACGGTTCAAGAGGACGTAGCGACCCTTAATTACTTCATCAAGTGCATCCCAAACAATCGATTCTTTAGCTTCAATCATACGAGAAGCAGCACGAGTATTTGGAGCATATTCGTGAAGGAGCAACCATGAAATTACGAATGGCTTAAAGAGCTCTAGAGCCATAAGTTTTGGCAGGCCACATTCGTTAAGCTTAAGATCTGGACCGACGACGATTACTGAACGACCGGAGTAGTCGACACGCTTACCAAGAAGGTTCTGACGGAAGCGACCCTGCTTACCTTTGAGAAGGTCGGAGAGTGATTTAAGTTTACGACGACCGTTCTGTGAGCTAGCTAGACGACCGTGAGAAGCGTTATTATCGATTAGAGAGTCGATCGCTTCTTGAAGCATACGCATTTCGTTATGAACGATTACTTCAGGGGCGTTAAGGTCAAGAAGTTTCTTAAGACGATTATTACGGTTGATAACACGACGATAGAGGTCATTTAGGTCTGAAGTAGCAAAGCGACCACCAGGGAGAGAGATCATTGGACGTAGGTCTGGTGGAATAACTGGAATAACCGTAAGAATGAGGTCGGTTGGTTTGATACCAGCATTTTTCATACCCTCTAGGACCTTGATGCGCTTGATGAGTTTACGCTCCTTTTGGCCCTTAGCTTCAGCTGCTTCGACAGAAAGATCATCAATCATCTGGTTGATATCAATTTGATCAAGAATTTTCTTAATGGCGCCAGCACCCATTTCTGCTTCAATGAGATCCTCGTACTCTTCTGGAAGATTACGGTAGTCGATTTCAGAAATGACTGCGCCTTTTTTAAGACCCTCAAGGATACCCTTGCGAGTGATGAAATCTTTATCGACTTCTTCAATTTCTTTAGCTTGTTCGTTGGCTAGTTTTTCAGGGTTAGCTCCAGGTTCTTTAGCGGCTTCGCCGTAGCGAATTTTGATTGCTTGAAGACTGGCTTCATGCTGGGCTTTGAGATCGTTCAAAGTTTGCTCAACTTCAGCATCCTTGGCGTTAATGATGAGATAGGAAGCAAAATATACTACCTTTTCAATATTCTTGACGGTTAGATCGAGAAGAAGACTGAGAGCAGATGGGGTGCCACGCATAAACCAGATGTGAGCAACTGGTGCAGCAAGTTTGATGTGGCCCATACGCTCGCGACGAGCGATAGATTTGGTGACTAAGTTCCCTTCCTTGTCAACAGCAGCTTCACGAGAACGAACACCTTTAAGTTTACTGTCGTGTGGATTAATATCCTTTACTGGACCGAAAATACGTTCACAGAATAAACCGTCACGCTCAGGTTTCTGAGTACGGTAGTTGATTGTTTCTGGCTTCAATACCTCACCATAGCTCCAACTCAAGATGTCTTCAGCACTGGCGATGCTGAGACGAATTGAGTCGAAATCGCTGGCTGAAATGTAGTTGTCCATCCAAGCCATTAGAACTCCTCTCCGAGATCAATGTTATCTTCACTGTCTCCGTCTTTAATTGTAATTCCTTGACCGTCGAGAGATTCTTCGATCTCTTCATCGGTAAGGTCGATTATGTCATTTTCGTCATCATTAATATGTACGTTGTGTTTGGCGTAAATTAGGCGATCATCTTGGGATTTTTCGATTTCCCTAGAAGTGTCCTCGATTACACTATCAGCATCTCTAGCTTCACCGTTATCAAGAAGATCAACTTTTAGTCCAAGACCTTGTAATTCCTTTACTAAGACGTTAAAGCCTTCAGGAAGTTTTGGACCTTGAATTGGTTCATGTTTAATAATGGATTCATAAGCCTTAGCACGTCCGTAAACGTCATCAGATTTAATAGTGAGCATTTCTTGTAGAATACTGGATGCGCCATAAGCCTCTAATGCCCAAACCTCCATTTCTCCGAAACGCTGACCACCGTTTTGAGCTTTACCACCAAGTGGCTGCTGAGTAACCATAGTGTAAGGACCGGTTGAACGAGCATGGATCTTATCTTCAACCATGTGATGAAGTTTGATCATGTGCATGATACCAACTGAGGTCTTTTCGTTAAATGGTTCACCTGTAAGACCGTCGTAGAGCTGGACGCGGCCATTACGATCAATGCCAGCTTTTTCTAATTCATCTGAGATTACTTCATCTGGAATACCGTTGAAAGATGGGGTAGCGACTTTGTAGCCAAGGATACGAGCAGCTAGACCAATGTGGATTTCATAAAGCTGACCAAGGTTCATACGGGAAGGTACGCCCATTGGAGAAAGTACGACATCAACTGGTGTACCATCGGCCATGAATGGCATATCTTCAACTGGTAGAACGCGGGAGACTACACCCTTGTTACCGTAGCGACCAGCCATCTTGTCACCGATCTGAATCTTACGCATTTCTGCAACAAAGATTTTGATCTGCATGAGAACACCAGCTTTTAGTTCGTGGCCTTGCTCACGAGTGTAAATGCGGACGCCGATAACTTTACCAGAAGTACCACCACTCATGCGAACTGAAGTATCGCGGACATCCTTGGCTTTTTCACCAAAGATAGCACGGAGTAGACGCTCTTCAGAGCTGAGTTCCTGTTCACCCTTTGGAGTAATTTTACCAACAAGAATATCACCAGTAGAGACTTCAGAGCCAATAGTAACAATACCATCTTCACCAAGGTGACGAAGAGCATGTTCTGATACGTTTGGAATATCACGAGTGACTTGTTCTGGACCAAGTTTGGTTTCACGTACCTCAACATCGAAGTCTTTAATATTGATAGAAGTTAAGGTGTCATCTTCAACTAGTTTACGTGAGACAACGATAGCATCATCCATGTTGTAACCACGCCATGGCATGAAAGCAACGAGAAGATTGCGACCGAGAGCAATTTCACCATCTTCAATAGAGGCACCCTCAATAAGAACATCGCCAGCTTTAACTTTTTGACCACGAGTGACCATACAACGCTGGTTGTAGCACTGGTCGGAGTTTGTTTGTTCGAAGTGAGCAATCTTATATTCTCTTGAAGCACCGTTATCATAATCAACGATGATTGAGATACCATCAGCCTTTTTAACTACACCATCCATATCGGCAGTAATTAATTGAGAAGTGTATCTTGCGATATCGGCCTCAACGCCGGTACCAACGGTTGGAGCGGTATTCTTGAGAAGTGGAACTGCCTGTTTCTGCATGGCGCAGCCCATGAGTGCACGGTCAACACGGTTTTTCTCAACAAATGGAATGAGGGATGCGGATGCACCAAGAATTTCCTTATGTGCGGCATCAACGTGAGTAACACGACTAGATTCAACCTGAGCTGGCTGACCATTAATACGAGCAGAAACACGTTCATCGATGAAACTACCGTCTTTATCGAGTTTAGCGGAGGTGTCGGCGATAACCATGTCTTTTTCAAGGCTGGCATCAACATAGATAACTTCATCGGTGACCTTGCCGTCTTTAACGATGCGATATGGGGCTTCGATAAAGCCATATTCGTTAATACGGGCGTAGGTTGCGAGGTTTAGGACGAGACCGACGTTGGCACCTTCTGGGGTTTCAACAGTACAGATACGACCGTAATGAGTAGGGTGAGTATCACGAACATCAAAACCGGCACGTTCACGAGTAAGACCACCAGGACCCATAGAACTCAGACGACGCTTGTGTGAAAGTTCAGAGAATGGGTTGTAAGAATCCATCAATTGGGATAACTGAGAGCTACTGAAAAATTCCTTAACGGCAGCGACTACTGGACGTGAGTTTAAGAGCTGAGATGGGGTCACTTCTTCAGGGTTAGCCATAGACATGCGGTCTAAGATGTTGCGCTGTAAGCGAAGCATACCAAGACGGAATTGACGCTGAATCAATTCACCAACCATCTTAACGCGACGATTTGCGAGTGAGTCAATGTCGTCGGCTGGCTCTTGGGTGTTATTGAGACGAATAAGCTCGCGAATAATAGCGATAACATCTTCCATCTGAAGAGTACGGTGTGTGCTATCATTTGGGGTGTCGAAGCCAAGTCTCTGATTAATCTTAAAACGACCAACGCGGGAGTAGTCATAGCGTTTATAGTCAAAGAAGGTACGTTCTACCATTGAGCGTGCGTTTTCGACAGTGGCTAGATCACCTGGGCGAAGACGGCGGTAGACCTCAAGGAGGGCAGCAGCCTGGCTGGTAGTAGGATCCTTATCGATCGTGCTATCGATGTAATTGATTGGACCATTGTCAACATCAGCAAAGAGTTCTTTAAGCTCAGAATTCTTAGTAACACCAAGAGCTCGAAGGAAGGTGGTGACAGGAATTTTACGACGGCGATCAATTTTGACATTGATTGAACCATTGGTAGCGGTTTCAAATTCAAGCCAAGCACCACGACCTGGAATTACCTTAGCGCCATAATAGTTTTTACCGTTATAATTATCTGCGGTAAAGAAAACACCAGCAGAACGGATAAGTTGAGAAACGATGACACGTTCTGTACCGTTAATAATAAAGGTGGCACGGTCGGTCATCCATGGATAATCACCAAAGTAGATATTCTGTTCTTTGATTTCACCAGTAACTTTGTTAGTAAGCTCAGCCTTAACATGAAGTGGAGCTTCGTAAGTTTCAAGGTTATATTTAGCTTCTTCAACGGTACGTTTTGGAGCTTTAAATTCATAATCCTTGAATCTTAGAGATAGTTTTTGGCCGGTGTAGTCATCGATTGGGTTCAATTCGGTGAAGACTTCACGGAGACCGGATTTAATAAATTCCTCCCAGGAATCTTTCTGATGTGCAGTAAGATCAGGGATTTCGAGATGATCGCCGTCTGTGAAAAAGACACGCTGATCAGCTGTACTGATATTCTTTGTACTCACGTTTTCCTCTATTTTAGTGTTAATAATCTTTAGCGCCGAAGATTACTGTCATCTAATGACATCCTAGTTCGCCAGTTTAGGATACCCTCGCTATTAGAAGACACACTACTTCTTGTGCTTGATTTTACTATATTTTGCTAGATTTTTCAAGAGTTAGCCTTAGCTTTGACAAATATTGACTATATGTTATAATATCGAAGTCCATAGTATATTAAAATATAAAAAGGGGGTTAAAGAATGGATACTTTTAGAGGTTTTATTTATCGTGACCAGGTAGTTGGGGGGCTTGTTGGTAATGCGGTTGGCGATGCGCTAGGACTGCCGGTAGAATTTAAGACTAGAGATGAGCTAAAAGCTACTCCTGTATACGAAATGCAGGGATTCGGTTCACATTTAGTGTCTCATGGTACATGGGCTATTAATACTTCAATGGTTATTAGTCTAATGGAATCTATTAGGGAGTCTGGAAAAATTAATCTTTCTGATATTTTACATAAAATATCTAGGTGGTCATGCTTTTTTGAGTATACGGCTACGGCTGAGATTATCAACACTAACAGCACCATAGATATGGCAATCGAAAAATTCAAGAAAGGGGTTACACCTATAGAATGTGGGGAAACCTTTGAATTTGCCGGAGACAACGGTGCTCTTATTAGAATTCTTCCGATTGCATTTCTTTGCTATAACTACAATATCAGCGGCAAAGCTAGGTATGAGTTAGTAAGAAACGTGACTCGTCTAACTCATGCGACGGAGAAATGCGTAATGGCGAACATGATTTTCGTAAACTACACATGTTTCCTACTGGAGGGGTACTATCCTGTAATAGCACTACAGAAGACCCAGCAGGAAGATTACGGATATTTTTCGGAAGCCTGCATTGAACGTTTTTACAGGATTCTAAAAGAAAATATAGCCGAGACGCCTGAAGATGAAATTCAGTCCTATAGTGACGTCATTGACACATTAGAGGCGACCATCTGGAGTCTGGTGACGACCAGGAATTTTGAACAGGCCGTAATTAAAGCAGTCAATCTAGGTCACGATACGGATGCGATTGGCGCTTTAACAGGTGGGCTTGCAGGGCTTTATTATGGCATGCAGGGCATCCCAAAAAGATGGCTGGATAAGCTAAAGAAACTTCCGGAGCTTGAAGCTATTGCCGAAGGTTTTAGTAAAGCTGAAGTCATTATTGTACCTTAGATTATTCACCCCCGAACATGGGGGTGTTTTTATTGTTTTATTAATTAAATAACCAAAAAACCACCTAGACGGTGGATTTTTTTGAACATATAAGCTCTCAACTTTATGTAAGCTGACTCGCAGTTAGCTTGGTTCAACTTGAACTGGTTTAAGTATAAGGTTTTTACGTGGAATAGTCAAGATGATTTTTTGATAATATTGGCTAAGTTTTTTAATAAAAAATAGCCCCGAAGGGCTATTCTTTATTAATTAGATGTCGAGATCATCAAGATCAGCGAGTTCGGCGCGGGTATTTTTGGTAAGAGTAGAATCTTCAGACTCTTCTTCATAATCTTCAACGGTACGAGCAGCAACTGGCTCGCCAGTGGTCTCGAAACTTCCGTTTTCATCGGTATTAACAATTTTTAGATTGTAACGAGCGTCATTTTTGGTTCCGAGGGCACGTAGCAGGGTGCGGATGGACTGTGCAGTTGCACCACGGCGACCGATCACGCGACCGACATCTTCAGGGTCGACACTGAGAGAAAGAAGAACACCTTTTTCGTCAATGGCGCGTTCAATATTTACTTTGTCAGGATTATTTACGAGAGTTTTTACGATGTATTCTACGAATTGTTGGTCAATGGTTGACATAGGTTCTCCAAGTTAATTTTTGTTATTAGAATTATACCATAATGGTTGCGGTTTGATAAATAAAAAATAAGGTACTTAAAGTACCTTATTTCTTTTCTTATTCTGCAGCTTCAGTTTCCTCTTTTGGTTGATTTTTACGAAGCTTATCTGCGTGTTTTGGCTTCCTGGTCTTTGGATTAGCTTCCTTGTACCATGATGGAAGAGTGATCCCTTCTTTTTTGAAGATGAAGGCGACGCGTGAAGATGGTTGAGCACCATTCTTTAGATAGAATTCAATTTTTTCTTTGTCTAAAGTAGTCTTTTTAGTTTCTGGGTTGTAATTGCCGACCTCAGCCACAACGCGTCCAGAAAGTGGATGACGCTGGGATTCTTGGACGACTAGTCGAAAGGTTGGGTAATGAGTTCGACCATTACGTTGCATACGAATCGCAAGCATGTTTGCTCCTTAATTAATTTAATATTCCTATTTTAAACTATTTTTACGTTTTTTTCAAGATCAGATGAATTTAAAAAGCCTCCAAAATGGAGGCCTATATCTATGACACCTTCATCGCCCTTATCAGGTGCTGAAAGTTATTTTCAAGGGAGTAGAGTGTTTTTACTCTTAATATGAACGGCAGAACCCTATCAGCCGCAATGATACTTTTGATAGAACTCTCTACCCCCCCTGTTAATCCCAAATAAATTTCTCTCGACAATTCTTTGACTTTATCGTCAGTAAAGAAACTGTCGACATACTCACGATCGATGGAAGATATTTTATCTTCTTTGATATTAGCGAAATCGATTAGGATATTCTTAACGATATCCTTTGTGTTTTTTCGCCTCAGTTTTGACCCGTAAGTTGTTTTACTGTAAATTGTGCAGAAATTTTGAACTATCAAACCATCATCCTGCCCCATAATTAGCTCTCGCTTCCCCGTGCGGGGGTTGATCTTATCAAAGTACTGCTCAATACCTATCTGTCTAGATAGATTGAGTAGTTCTCTTAATATCTTCTGACTGTTTTCGGATTTTATAAAAACAGCATTCTTCAATTCCTCCTCACTGCCGTTGTAGTATTTTTCTAACAGGCGCTGATACTCGCTGTGTGGACGTGAGGTATTCTCTTTCTCTAGGTTCATCTGGAGATATTTTGTTCTAGCAAAATCCCCCAGTTCATAAAGCCATTTTGCCATCAGTACATAATATCTAATGACGCTTTCTATTTGGCTTATATTTATTTTTTTTGTGTCCATTTTTTCTCCCCTTTCTTAAAGTGCAAAGCCATTGACTTTAGAGGATATTTTAACATAATTTCAAGATATTTCAAAACATAAGAGGAATCCTCTTCTTAGCTAAATGGGATCAAAAAATAACTGATCCTTTCGGATCAGCTGCTTTATTTAATCAAAGATAATTTACCAGTGACAAGACTTTGATCGGTTGACTGTTTTTTATAGTATTTAATTCCTTCAGCTGCGGCGGCGGATTGAGCCTCCTGTTTGCTGTGGCCGATCCCAGTACCTCTATTATGGCCGGCAACTACGACATTAATGGTGAAGATGCGGTCATGATCAGGCCCCTCTTCTTTAATGACATGATATTGAGGAGTGCTGCCTTCAAATTTTTGAGCTAATTCTTGCAAATAACTCTTAGCGTCGCGCCAGGATTCAGAAAGAATAACTTCGTCCATTTTACAGATGATATGTTGATAGATAAAATCTTTGGCAGCATCAAAACCTTGATCAAGGTAAATTGCGCCAGTTACCGCTTCAAAACAGTCGGCAATGATGGAAGCGTGAGTGCGGCTACTACCTAGTTTTTCACCTTTAGAAAGGCGAATTAGTGAAATATAACCAATTTTCTCAGAGGCAGCACCGATTGACTCAGTGCGCACTAAGGCCGACCTCCAGGCAGTCATAATCCCTTCTGGTTCATGAAAATTTTGATATAGAAAATCTGAAACGACAAGCTCTAAGATAGCATCGCCAAGAAACTCTAGACGTTCATTATGTTCGACGATAAATTTTTTGTGTTCATTGACAAAACTACGATGAGTAAGAGCGGTGATGAAGAGTGTGATATCGTTAAATTTGATGCCCATTTTCTCTTCAGCGAAGTTACTATATTCGTCAAGTACGTCTTTGGTGTAGGTTTCTGGTAAACGATCGTCGATAATCTTCTTTTTCACCGAAGCCTCACTGATGTGTTTTTTGATGGTTTCTAGATCAATGTTGTATTTCTTTAGATAATTATCCATGTTTTCCTTTCTGGAACTCACTTCGGTACTAGAGAAGAGTCTAGTACCTG
>ERZ773031.1277-NODE-1277-length-12721-cov-6.044923_pt1 | contig 12721 bp, 15 predicted proteins | sample MGYA00511666_ERZ773031 | MGnify/ENA primary metagenome ERZ773031 (study PRJEB29015, sample SAMEA2738135) | human oral metagenome | biome: human oral; feature: human-associated habitat; material: saliva | place: China | collected 2250 ...
TCAGAGAGTGCAATCTCACGTGCAATCCACTTGAAACCAGTGTAGCAATCACGCAACTCAACGTGCTGTTTCTCTGCAATCTTACGGATAACCTCTGTTGTAACAATAGTCTTTACAATAAAGTCTGTTGGCTTCATCTTGCCCACAGCCTGACGATTTGTAATGATATACCACAAGAAAATAAGACAGGTTTGGTTACCATTAATCAGTACCCACTCGCCATCGCTATTCTTACAAGCCATACCTACACGGTCAGCATCTGGGTCAGAAGCCATCAAAATATCAGCATCAAGTGCCTTTGCATCACGCAAGCCAAGTGTCAAAGCCTCTGCTATCTCTGGGTTTGGACGGTCAACAGTTGGGAAGTTACCATCTTTAACCATCTGCTCCTTCACACAATGAACATTGTCAAAGCCCCAAGAAGCCAATGCACGTGGAATCATTACACGACCAGCACCATGCAGAGGAGTATAGACAATCTTAAGATCATGCTGATTCTTGATTACCTGTGGGTCAATGCTGATAGTCTTTACCTGCTCCAGATAAACCTTATCAACATCCTCGCCGATAATCTGAATCAACGCCTTATTGCCTTCGAACTTAACATCCTCAACCTTAACCTTGTTTACTTCGTCGATAATACCCTTGTCATGTGGCGCAAGTACCTGTGCACCATCATCCCAATAAGCCTTATAACCATTGTACTCACGTGGGTTATGACTTGCAGTAATATTCACACCAGCCTGTGCCTTCAAATGACGAATAGCAAAAGAACACTCTGGAGTAGGACGAAGATCGTCAAAAAGATAAACCTTTATGCCATTAGCAGAGAAGATATTAGCAACGGTCTCAGCAAAGAGACGAGAATTGTTACGACAGTCGTGGCAAACAACTACACTAATCTGCTCCTTATCCTTGAAGTTAATCTTCAGATAATTAGCAAAGCCTTGAGTTGCCATACCGACGGTATAGATATTCATACGATTAGAGCCTGCGCCCATAATACCACGAAGTCCACCTGTACCGAACTCTAAATCCTTATAAAAAGACTCAATAAGGTCAGCCTTATCGTCATTGTTAATCATAGCCTCAACGGCAGAACGAGTTTCTTCATCAAAAGCAGGAGACAGCCACTGTCTTGCTTTCTCTTCGCATTGTGCGATGAGTGTTTGGTTATTGCTCATAATTTAAGTATTTTCTTATTTACAACTTGTATTTGCAAATGTAATCAATAATTCTGAGAAAGACACTTGCAAATAGAGTTTTTTTTGTATTTTTGCAGCTATATAAACCGAGGTTTTGCTAAGAATAATACTTTCTATAGCATATTTCTCAACATAAGAATTATATTTAATCTTGTAACTTTACATAAATGGATTTAAATTTTGAAGGTATACTCCTCGCAGTATGTACGTTTTTAATCATTGGACTTTGTCATCCACTCGTTATAAAAACAGAGTATTATTTCGGTACAAAACCTTGGTGGCTATGGCTCATAGCGGGTATTGCTTGCTGTGTAGCAGCCTTGTTTGTACAAAGTATCTTTTGGTCTGCTCTACTTGGTGTCCTTGGAGCTTCATTCCTTTGGGGAATTGGTGAGCTCATCTCGCAGGAGAAGCGTGTCTTAAAAGGATGGTTCCCTATGAATCCTAAACGTAAGGAGCACTACGAAAAACTTAGCAAAGACGAGTCTATATGCCCTTGTAAGCATAAGAAATAAAGACTATCAACTCTTCTTTTATCATCGTGCTAACGCCCCGCACATATGGTGCGGAGGCTTAACACCAATGGTGCCAACGGCTTATTACCTTACAATAGCTTGTCAGGATGATAGCATCTTATGATTCAAATATTGTTTAGGCATTATAAGTCAGTCTCAAAAAAACAATCCCGTGATTTCCAAAAGAGAAATCACGGGATTGTTATAATGTATCATTTGAATCAGGAAGTATGCTTCCCCAGATTATAATATCAGTTAAACAAACCTACACTAAAACCAATGTTATACAGGTTTGGATGTCCTGCAGTATTGGCAGAAGTAAAGTCTCCAAAGGCTTTCACAAACCACATAGCACGCGATTTCTTTATAGTCAGCGGGAACTGATACATCACCTGTAGACTTCCATGAAGGAGATTGGCATCATAATAAGGTAAGTCTTTCAGTAAGACACGCTCTGCGAGGATGGAACTATTATCTGCCAATTCAAGGTCAGCACGTGTAGAAAGACTATAACCGAGAGTTACATCTGCCGTAAGACGTTGCTTAAACAGCGAGATACCATTCTCTAATTGAAAGTTCACACGGCTGTAATCAGACGATGATAGCGGCAAAAGATTACGATTGCTTGCCTTATGTGTATCAATTAAAAAGCCTGTATAGCCTTTAATAGAAGATGTCAAGTATCGACTTCCTGCTATTGAAGTAGTGTTAATGAAGTTAGCACGATAGCGGAAAGCGAAGTCGAACGTACGAACCTGATAGCGTTTGCGGAATTCTAATTGCTTCTCATAGGTATAAGAAGTCGTTCCAATCTGTGGATCATTCTTGATAATCAACTGCTGACGATACTCATCTGCATAGCTTTGCTGCCAATCCATACGGAGATCGGCTTGATGTAAGATTGTACCCGTGTACAAACGATTCTGCGACTGAGCGTTGTATCGATAAATAAAGTATCTGCCCGGCTCATATTTATAAGTACCATAAGCATACTCTTCACCACGACTTATACCAACACTATTCAATGTATGAAAGCGTGCTGAACGGTATCCATAATCAAATTCTGTCCCTAATTGGTGATTCACCCATTCACGATTAAAACTTGAATATCCACCGATTGTACCAGTTGCATTCTCCATACCAGAGAGAAGGTAATAGGTCAACGTAGCGTCACTCTGCACTGTTACCAACGGACCCATCTTCTCCTTACGACGATCATAGTAACCCGACAAGCCGAGTGTATGGTTTCCCATCGTATAAGAAACAGCTGGTGTCAGTCGATAATCAAGCAGTTGCGAACGAGAACGAGGGTCACGAAGACGAGAAAGATCACCTAACTGATAGTTTAGTTGTAGACCAAAACGCCAGCCTGAGAAGCCTACCGTACCCACTGCAGCCGTCATATCGAAGTTCTGATGATCATAACTTCCGGAGATAGCACTACCTGATTGGTAGGGATTAGCATTGTAAGGGCGATACTGGTCAGCAAAAGCACGATCCTTTGTACGACCAAGATTAAAATCTACCTTACCATAGCTGTGCAGGTATTTACCTATTTTCTGATAACGTTCCGTAAAGAACTGAAGATTATTTATTGCTCCCCCTTCCTGCACACGATGATAGTCACCACCACGATGACTGAATCCTACGGATGCAAATCCTCTATTTGAGGAATCATCAAGAGATAGTCCTGAAGCGTTGTTTGTGTTATGCCAGAGTTGTGTAAGACTTGCAAAGCGATATTCAGCCTCAACCATAAGAGAGTCAGAAGGCGTCTGTGCCATTGTAGGGAGCGTGAATAGCAATAAGAAAAGCCTCCCCCAGCCTCTTCGCAGTGAGGATTGTGCAAGTTTGGATAAGCCTAAAACTATATGTGAAGTATTCATAAACTGATTGTTAATATAAGTAATGATTGACGATGACATACGGAATTTATATTATGGAGTTACCGATGTTGACACCTCAAAATCATTAGTACTATTGTTTGTATCCATGAGAATGTTATGTCCACCTGCTGCTGTAGAAGCTATCTTACGATAGACAACCTCACCCGGTAGACCTGCTGTGGCATTAATACTTATATAACCAGCATCAATGTCATTGTAAAGTCGCTTCTCACCAACGTCCGTTCCTGTTGCCTTATGACGAAGGAAATCAACGCCATCAATGATATAACGCTTTGGTAGAAGTCCATACTGTGTACCGCTTGTCTTGCCAAACTTATAAGTAAGTTTCAGTTGACTGATGTCTGCAGAAGAGCGGAATATAACCACACCTTGCCCTGTTGTGAGGATATTCATGTATGAAATACCCGAATAGGTATTAAAGACATTCTGCAAAGCAGGTACCTCTGGATTGTTTAACATCTTACCTTTCACATCCTTTGCTTCAAAGTTTGCGTTCAAGAGGCTATGCTCTAACGGACTGTTAAGACTATGATCAATAGCACTATTCACCAAGAGAACAGTTCCACCTGGAGCTACCTTATAACTCTTATCAGTTGGTATACGGAACACTTGCTTAACCAATACGACTGAATCAGCATAGTTTGTCTTGAGGTTTTCGAGGGTATAAGCCTGTGGGACATCCGTCTCAAGCAGTCCAATATAAAGTCCAGCAAAATCTACAGAATCGTTAGATTGATTGTAAAGTTCAATATACTGACCTGCTACATAGCGCTTATTATTATTGTCTTTAGAGCCAGCAGCATATATCTTACTGATGACTATATCTCGTTTTATAGAGAGAGTGGTTGTGAGCAGCAAAGGTTCTGAACCATTGATAAGTTGTGAATTCAAACTACCTGATACTGTTGCGCCATTAATTACCTGACTACTTCCTGTAATCCTATTATACTCTGACGACGTTATATCCCATGAAGCAGAGATATTATAGACATCAGGAACAACATTAGAGAAGGTTGCTACGCCCGCAGCATCCAGTCTGTGCAGAATAGGTAACACCATTCAATTGGAGGGAAACGGTATGCCCTTCTAATGTCATATGACCATTCAACTCATCAGGAAGTTGGAGCTGTACCTTAGCTGTTACAGCCTCTGAGGCATCCGAATAATCAACACAAGAACTAAAAACAAGCGCTACTGTGAGGATCGAAAATAAATACTTTATTGCTTTCATATCGTTACAAATTAACATAAAGTTCTACACCAAAATTAAACTTACCCGTGTTGCGCTGGCTTAACGTTAGTGAGTTGTTGCCTGTTAGGTATGGCTCATAATAAATCATATTGTTTACATAAAGGGAAAGACCACCAAAGTTACTAAGCTGTTTAGTAAGTCTTCCTTGCAAATTCCATTCTATTGGCGACTTTGAAGGCTTATTATCGCTAACACGAAGAGTAAGGTCATTAATAGCAACAACATCAACTCCTGTTGGACGTGACGCATAATATTGGCCATCCATACCCAAGAAACCTGACATCATATCCGCTGTTATAGGATGCTCAATAAGGTCTGCACCAAAGTAACCTATTGGATTCTTATTTGCTTTAAAGGATGTATGCCAGTCATACCAAATTGCCTGAGCTGTAAACGAAGCCACCATCTTGAGTGCTGGAATATTTGTTACGACACGCAATGTATTGAGGAAACGACGATACTTTTCGTAATCTTGTCCTGAAGGATAGACTACTCTAAATGGTGTAACACTATAACTTGAATAAGACGTTGGCAATAATGCTGCCTTTACAGCTTCTGTATTGCGACCTGTTGAATAGGTCTTTGTCTCAGAATAAGCACCACTAAAGAAGAAAGATGTGTGCAAAGGACGAATCTCTCCAAGTTCAAAATCAAACTCTAAACCTTTATTAATAGAGGTGTTTGTATTACCAACTGCACCCGTTGTCATATAGCCATTAAAGGTACGATAAGGGTTTGTATAATCAATTGTTGTAGCCTGTCCCGGTGTTATATTCAGTCCTTGCGCCTGCGTAAAGATACTATAAGGATAGACAAAGAACTCACCTAAGGATTCAAAACCATTCGGTGTACGGTCACGATAGGCAAGAATACTCAGACGACGACCACCTTTCAGTTTAAAGTCTACGCCCAACTCAACCTTAGTAGTTGTTGCATTCTTCAAGTTCTTAGAGTAATCTACCTTGTAAGCCTGCGTATGATAGACAAGCAACTGTGCTGATGGGTCAGACTGTGGGAAATAGTTAGCAGCCACACGGTCATCATACTTCGTATCAGGATAGAGGTATGCCAAGCCTGGAGTCTTAGAATTCATACCAATTCCACCACGAATATCAAGCCAAGGAGTAACGCTTAATGAAAGATTAAGACGTGGAGAAAGCGATGTTGTAGCAACATTACTGAAAGGTTGCATGGCTGTAAAGCGAAGTCCAAGGTTCAGTCAGTTCAATATAGAAGTACAATTTGTTAAAAGTGTTAATTACACCTTTGAACAATCACTATAATATGTTGACTATCAATGGCTATTGAAGTGTAATAGCTTCGAGAAAAACACAACTGTCAATGCACAAAAAACTGGGTAAAAGAAGAAAATCTTCCCCATTTAACACTTTTAGCATTGACAATGAGCAAGCAATTAGATTTATCCAAACGGCAAGAGATTGCCAGACTTCTTAAAGAAGGCAAGGACTTCGCAGAGATTGCAAAAGTTCTTAAAGTTGATCGTACGACGATATTACGTGAGATAAACCGTAATGTTGGCGATGATGGTGTGTATAATCCCGAATTAGCAGAGCAGAAGCGTAAGCATCGGAAACGTTTTCCAAAGCTTACTCCAGCAGTAGTTGCTAGTCTTCCTAGTGAAACTAGGGAAGATCTTAATAAAATATTAGTTTATGAAACTCCGACCGTTCAACGTAGGCAGTTGGTAATAGACAAGTATATCAAAGAGTATGGTTCACTTATATTAAGTAACCTTATTACGCCTAAGGCAGCTATGCGTGCTCTCGCTAATGAATTTTATATGGAACAAAGTACCATCTATAAACTTTTGAAGCGAGAAGGAGTTTACAAGGACAGGTGTAATCCAGTATGTATACATCCGACGGAAAAGTAATCACATTGTTTTTTAATTCAAGTGTCTATGTATCATATTGTTAAAGAGGTCCATGTGAAAAAGAAGCCATTATGGCTTGTAGATCTTCTTTTTCAGATTACCCCATCTCTCTATAGAGAAATTGGTACGAAAGAAGATATAGAAAAAAGATTCGATAACATCCTCACCCTTATGTTAGGAGCCAAAGTTAGATGGCATCATGGTAAATCCTTGCTATCAAGGATTCAGCATATCAGCCATACAAATAATAGTATTACTGTCCGGGGCAACCGTGGGATAGCTATCCTCTCTTTTAGAATTGAGTCAGAACAACCATTATCAAATCAAGAAGCTATATGAAAATCGCCAATAATAGATTACCAATTACATCCTTTGTTTTGGTAGACGAGACAGGAAGAGTCATTGATGATTTAGAGAATCTCAATGAGCACACACAATTAAAGGCTATTGCCATTGACCCTGAAAATAGATAGATTATGGGAGATTACAAATGGATTGGTTTGATGAGACAGTTCTATAACTGTTCTTTCTATGATGACAGCAATGCTGTGCAGATGTTTTTGCACATCTTTCTGAATGCCCAAAGAGAAGATAAGTCCTTCTTCAATCAGCTTACAATGCCAGGACAATTCCGTACTTCTATTCAGAGTATGACAGAGTTCTTGCAGGTTACTCGCAAGTCTGCTCGCAAGTCTCTCGACAAGTTAAAGGAAGCAGGTGTTATTCATGTCTCTTCTTTAAGACGTAATGGAGTCCTTATAACAGTAAGAGACTTTAATAAGTTTCTTTCTTTACAGAATGTGAGAGGTGGCTGGGTAAAGCTGTATTATGATTTAGACTTCCAGGATTTCTTTGTAGATGCAAAGACTCTTCATCTCTATCTTCATATCCTCCTCCATTCTTATTCAGAAAATGATAGATATGAAGATCCCCAGTGGTTTGATATTAAGAAAATCAGCTTACTTACAGGGTTAACACTAAAAGAAATCAAAGAAGGTCTTTTAAGACTTCGTAAATATGGAATTTTAAATGTAGGCTATGATGGGCAAAATAAGCTCTCATCAGTTCGATTGATAGAGTTTTCGGATTACATGAAGGATAATCTTCCTGTAATTGGTCCAAAATTGTCCAAAGATAGCACTACTAACGAAGGTTATATTGATGCAGATATTGTTGAATATAGTGAAAATTCAGCCATGGAGTTACCTTGTGAAAAGGTCCAAAAACGGTCCAATAAAGAGTCTATAAGTGGGCCAAAAGTTAACCAAAAGATTTCCTCACGAAATCTTCACGAGAAAGTTACCAATAATTTTGTAACTAATGGTAAATCAGAAAGTTATAACGCAAGTGGGCTAAAAGTGGGCCAAAAGAAGACCAATAATAGACCAAAAGAAAACGTTTCAAAAACGTTACCAACTGATTACGGAGGTAACTACGCGCGCGAACATATTATAAAAGAGAATAGAGATAGAGAAAGAGATGATAATTATTATAATAACTCGCTTTCGCAAAAATTTTCGTCCATTGAGGAACTTGTTTCAGACGACGAGTGGGTGTGTTCCATGCAGCAGCTCTATGGATTTTCAAGCAAAAAAACTCTTTATACCGCACTAACCCTATTTTTGGCTAACCTGAAATGTCGAAAGGAAGTAGTTCCGAGCAGCTTAGATGCTTTCTTAGATTATTTCTGTAATTGGTATAAGCGTAATGCTTCTCGATTAAGAGTCCAGCTAAAGGTATCTACTCCCCTAAAGAACTATGGCATAGCTCTATGGGAAAAATGTATGTCAGCCTTTGAGAAGATAGTCAGTGAAAGAATTTTTACTTCTATCTTCAAGCAACTTTCCTTCGAGTCATATGACGAGACGACAAAGACACTATTGCTCGCCATCCCTAACAAACAACTCTATGAGAAGTTAGAAAGTAGTTATATTGAAACGTTAAGTATTGTTTTACAAAAGTTCTTCGGAAAAGGTGTAGAACTCCTTTATAGGATACAGCAAGCATAAGAAAGTAACAAATTAAAAACTTCACGCAGTTATGAATGAAGCACAAAGAATATTACAGCTGACAGGTGGAGGATTAGATGTCTTTGTTCACTACCTCGGTGAGAAATGTCTTAAGAAGACATTTCGCAACCCCTTTCGGGAAGACAGCCGACCATCTTGTCATCTATATGTCAACAATAGAAGTTGTGGAGATAAGCAATACTATCTTCAAGATTTTGGTGACAGCAGCTTTTGTGGAAACTGTTTTACGATTGTAGGAAAACTTTGCCATATCAATACGAAAACCAATTTTCGTGAAGTTCTTCAGGTCATAGACCGTGATCTTTGTCTTGGAGTATTTGACGCTGCCAACACCAATCATCATATTGCTATCTCACGACAAGTCCCATCAGAGAATAAGAGTTCCTGCAGCAGCATAGCAAGTTTCAAAGTAGAAACACAGCCTTTTATGCCATGGGAAGAAAGCTATTGGAAAGAATATGGTATTGACCTTGCAACCCTGAAACGATACAATGTAAGAAGTATCATCAGCTGTACGTTTACGAAGGCTTCAGGTGGGGAGTTTGCCGTTTATGGGTCAAAAGCTATTCCTACTTATGGATATTTCTTTGATGGTAGTAACAGGGTCAAAATCTATCGTCCAAAGGCTAAACTGCGCTTTATGTATGCAGGTCACTTTCCCAAGCCTTATATCTTTGGCTATGAGCAATTACCAGCAAAAGGTGATGTAGTATTCATTACAGGTGGAGAAAAAGACGTAATGTCCCTTGCTTCTCATGGTTTTTCTGCCCTTACTTTCAATAGTGAGACTGCCAACATACCTGAAGGTATCTTTGAGGATCTCTCTAAGCGTTTTTCTAAGATAATCTTTCTGTATGACACTGACGCAACCGGTAGAAAAGAATCAGAGTTACGTGTACAACAGTATAGAGAGAAGTACAATGTCTTTAAGTTAGATCTTCCGCTTGCAGGAAGTAAATCAGAAAAAGATATAAGTGATTTCTTCCGCCTGGGACACACAGACAAAGAACTTCAAGCTCTAATTAATAGTCAACAATAACTCTTAAAATTGATTTTAAGCTTATGTCTAAATCGTTTATCAGTACATCAGAACAAAGACCTGAACATATTCACGTCAAAGAGTTTACAGATACACAAAGTATCTTGAATATGGATGTAAAGCAGCTCCCAGCTGTTCATGAAATATCCTATCGATACTTTTCAAAAGTGTATCGAGGAATTGGTATTATAAATCAGAACAAAGGAATAGAGTTTGTTAGTCATGAACTCACAACGAAACCTATAACTCTGAAAAATGCTGGAATAAGTTTTCTACCAGCAAGGAAAGAGCAGAAAAGTAGTAGACTCTGCGCCTTCCATGACGTAACAGACTATTTAGCCTACTTATCTTTGCAAGATAATGGCTTTATCCGTCTCCCTTCAGATTGTGATGTCATCATCATGTCTGATGTTAGAAACTTCCTTCATCTACTCATAGAAGGTGACGATTACAACAGAGTCTATCTATTCTTTCCTAACGATGTCACAGGAAATACTATTACCCAAACATTAATAGATAGATATGGAAGATATGCTGTACCCTGCAATACACTTTACAAAGGGTATTCAAACCTGTTACAGTTTGCAAAGGCAGTTGAAATTCCATCAGATGATAGTTAATAGAAGTGTTTTTTATATATATCCTTAAGATATGACGTATATAATAGTCTTCATTATTTTGTTTATTGCCTTAGCTGCAGCTTTCTATTATGAAATAAGCCATAGCTATGATGATGACAAATTCAGAAAATAGAAAATGATGTAATTTCATTTTTCAGTATAAATGCTAACAAGTAAAGATATGATTGACAATGTTCTAACCATCAAAACAGGCTTTTCGGATTTATTACCCATGCCTGAATTTTATCAAGTAGTCACCTACTCTCAGAAACGAGAAGAGCTGCTATCCTTAATCTATGAGAAGAAGAATTTCAAGCCTTTTGCCAGCATGAAACTCATCAGGGAGATTAATTTTCTAATAAAAAAGACAATTACCCTATGGAAATTGCAATGCCTGGCAGAGCGAATAGAGAAGCTATTCGGAATCTCATGCTTTCAGATAAGCATTGACAGAGAGAATAACACCGCACACATGCTTTGCAGCTGGATTGATAAAGAGACTGGAGAGTGCATCGTACTCAACAGAACAGAGCAAAAGCGATTATCGGTATTAGTCTTAGATTTCTTAGACTTACCACGTCCTCGGGGTGCAGATATGTGGCTAAGATACTTCCTATTAAATAAGTATAATAACGATCCATCCGTATATAGCAAGCAGATAGAAAGTCTTGAAAGAGGGCAATATGATAGTCTTAGTTACCCAGTCCTAAGAGACAGTCTTAAATATGTGGAAATGTTGTGTAGGGGATTATTAAAATAGTTTGTGATATGAGACCATTAAAGATATATTTAGCCAGTAGTTGGCGTAATAAGCACTATGAAACAGTGCTGCAAGTTTTACGCTTTCAGGGATATGAGACCTATGACTTCAAACATCCTGAAGACCAGTCTCTAAGTGGATTTAGCTGGGAAAAACTTCATGAGAATGTAAAAAGTTGGACTTGTGAGGATTTCAAACAGAACCTACATCATCCTGAAGCAACAAACGCCTTTGAAAAAGACTTTCGTGCCATGCACAAAGCAGATTACTGTGTACTTCTTCTACCTTGTGGTCGCTCTGCTCATTCAGAAGCAGGTTGGATGAAGGGACAAGACAAGAAAGTTTTTATCCTTGATTTGTCCGAGCATCCTACACCTGAATTGATGTATCAGATGTATGATATGTATGACACCAGGCTAATAGATTTGGTTGAACACATAGAAGATTCATACCATAAGGATAATATGTTACTTAAAGAAGAAATTAATACATATGGACAGAATAGTAAAGAGACGGACAAACCTCTTGTATAATTTAAGAAAGAAAGGAGTCAGATGTTTGACCAAGGAACGTATGATATTTTTTCCCTATGGGGAGAATCCCTATGCTATCAAGCAGATAGTAAGTTTATGTAATGAGTATCATTTCAACGTACAATTAGAGCTTCAATGAAATATGGAAAGTAAACCTAAAATCTTAGACAAAATAAAGAAACTGCTGAAACTCCAGAGTTCTGCAGAGTCATTGGGCAATGAGGGAGAGGCGTTTGCAGCAGCAAATGCAGTCCACAGGCTGCTTACAGCATACAATTTAACCTTGGGCGATATAGCAAATGATGTAAATGACAGGCTTAACATCATTGAGTCTGAGGAAATTAGCTACCGGAGCCCTTATGGCAGCCGGTGGAAACGGGACCTGCTTGCATTGGTGACCGCCAATAACTATTGCAAGTCTTTTGTGATACCAGGCAGGCAACATATGCAGATTGTCGGGCAGGAAGACAATGTTGCTGTGGTAAAAAATCTCTATACCTATCTTGTCTCTTCGTTTACCAGCCTTGCGCTAAGAAGAAGAGTCGAGTTTGATAACCTTCTCCTTCTGGAAGGTCAAAGACTTACGGACACAGGCAGGAAGAAGTTCCTCCATTCCTATTTTGTCGGTGCAGTTGCTGGTTTGAGAGAGAATTTTAAAAGCCATGAACCAACCTCGGAAGAAAACGGGCTAATAATCTGTCACAATGGTGCAATTAAAGACTTTCTTGATAAAAATCCTAATTATATCAATCAGAATTTCAAGGGAAGGGAATCAAAGGAGAGCCTGATGCTGGAGGGGGTATTCTATGGTCAGAAAGATGGTCGTAATATCAGTTTAAATAGGCAAATACAAAGGTAAATATGGAAAAGACAGCGATATTGAAGGAGTTTTCAAGAAAATAAAAGTATAAAAATTATGAAAGCAAAACTTAGAGAGACAGGTGAGGTAGTAGAACTAAGGCAGTA
>ERZ773031.1285-NODE-1285-length-12688-cov-3.954009_pt1 | contig 12688 bp, 8 predicted proteins | sample MGYA00511666_ERZ773031 | MGnify/ENA primary metagenome ERZ773031 (study PRJEB29015, sample SAMEA2738135) | human oral metagenome | biome: human oral; feature: human-associated habitat; material: saliva | place: China | collected 2250 ...
AGCTCGTCACGCCGAAGGTCATGAGCCTTGAGCAGTGCCTCGAGTTCATCGATACGGATGAGCTCCTTGAGGTCACACCGGAGAACCTCCGCATCCGGAAGAAGATTCTGGATCCGACCCTCCGGAAGCGCGCTATGATTAAGCAGAAGCAGAATTCGTAATAGAGAAAAGAGAAAAGGCAGCGGCCGTGAGGTCGCTGCCTTTTTTATACTGCAGAGCTTACGCTGGGACTGAGAGATGGTAGAAAGACGCTCACTTCGCGCGTATAATGTTGGTACAAATGTCAAACATTTGTCAGAGGAGGCGTGGGGGATGAACAAACAGCAGTTGGCCGCAAAAATCTGGGAGTCGGCAAATCAGATGCGCTCCAAGATTGAGGCGAATGAATATAAGGACTATATTCTGGGCTTTATTTTCTATAAATATCTCTCTGAGCAGGAGGAAAAGTGGCTGCACAGCAACGGCTATGAAGCGGAAAATATTCGGGAATATGTCAACGAAAAAGCGCCTGATGCGTATTCCGGCAAGAGTAACCTGCAGCAGAATCTCGGCTATTTTATTTCCTACGAGAATCTGTTCTCAACCTGGATTCAGAAGGGCGTGGACTTTTCGATTGACGATGTGAGCGTGGCACTCTCTGCGTTTAACCGCCTGATTTCGCCGACGCATAAAAAAGTTTTTGAGGGGATTTTCCAGACACTCGAAGTGGGACTCTCGAAGCTCGGCGAAAATGCGAAGATGCAGAGTAAGGCGGCGAGCGATCTGATTCATCTGATTGACGAAATTCCGATGAACGGCAGGCAGGACTACGATGTGCTCGGTTTTATCTATGAGTATCTCTTGGAGAAGTTTGCGTCCAATGCAGGCAAGAAAGCAGGCGAATTCTATACGCCGCATGAAGTCTCACTGCTCATGTCGGAGCTGATTGCCGAGCATCTCCGCGGGCGGCAGGAAATCCGCATCTATGATCCGACCTCCGGTTCGGGCAGCCTGTTAATCAACATCGGCAAGACGACCGCAAAGTATCTGGAGCACGCGAATGCCATCCGATACTATGCGCAGGAATTGAAGTCGAATACCTATAACCTGACGCGGATGAACCTCGTGATGCGCGGTATCCTCCCCGACAACATCATCACCCGCAACGGCGACACGCTGGAGGACGACTGGCCCTATTTCGATGAGAGCGATCCCGCAGGCACCTACGAGCCGCTCTATGTGGATGCGGTAGTCTCGAATCCGCCCTATTCGCAGCGCTGGTCGCCGGATGGCAAAGAAAACGATCCTCGCTATGCGGATTACGGACTTGCACCGAAGGCAAAGGCGGACTATGCCTTTTTGCTGCACGACCTCTATCACCTGAAACCGGACGGCATGATGACCATTGTGCTGCCGCACGGCGTGCTGTTCCGCGGCGGTGAGGAGGGAAAAATCCGCCGGAAGTTAATTGAGTTGAACCATATCGATGCGATTATCGGTCTGCCCGCCAATATTTTCTTTGGGACAGGTATCCCGACCATCATCATCGTGCTGCGGCAAAAGCGAAAGAATACCGATGTGCTGATTGTCGATGCGTCCAAGGGCTTTGAGAAAGACGGCAAGAGCAACCGGCTTCGCGCGTCGGATATACGCCGCATTGTCGATACCGTGCGGGAGCGAAAAGACACAGAGAAGTACTCGCGCCGCGTGAGCCGCGAAGAAATCGCACAGAACGGATACAATCTGAACATCCCGCGCTATGTGGACTCCTCGGAGCGCGCGGAAAGTTATGATATCTACGCTTCCATGTTCGGCGGCATCCCCGCCGAGGAACTCTCGAATTTTGATGCGTTTTGGAAGGTGTTTCCCTCGCTGAAAGGAGAACTCTTTGCCGGGGACGGCTATCTGTCCTTAAAGACAGAAAAGGTGAAAGAGACCATTCATGACAATCGGGATGTCAACGCGTTTCTCCGAACAGGCGAGGCAGCCTTTGCGGATTTTGGCGCGGAGATGGACAAGGCGCTGATTGACAATGCGCTGCAGCTCTCGATTCCGAAGGTACAGGAGGCGCTTGCCGCCGATATTTTCCGGCGCTTCGAAGCGCTACCGCTGCTCGATGCCTACCGGGCGTATGAGCTCTTTGCGCACCACTTCACCGAGATTTCGGGAGACCTCGAGATTCTGCAGAGCGAGGGGATGCAGGCTGTGCGGCAGGTAGACCCGAACATGGTCATCAAAAAGCGGAACGGTAAGGACGCCGAAGTGCAGGAAGGCTGGAAGGGGCATGTGCTGCCCTTTGACTTGGTGCAGCGGGTTTGTTTGCCGGAGAAGCTTTGCGCATTGCAGGAAAAGCGGGAGGAACTCGCGGAGATTCCGGGGGCCTATGAAGAGTTGCTCGAAAATCTCAGTGAGGATGAAAAAGAGCAGATTTCCGATGCGCTGAATGAGACCAACGATGCCTTTGTCTTTAAAAATATCAAGCTCGTAGTAAAGCAGCTGCAGGAAGATAAGGCGGCAAATGCAGAGCTGATTCGGGTGCTGAAACAGGCGGATGCAAAGAGTGCCGCGGAAAAGCGCCTGAAGACAGAAATCAAAGAGGCGGAGGATACGCTGCACGAGGAGACCAGATGCGTGATACAGGCGCTGACGGACGAAGAAGTGCGCACACTCTTACACGAGAAGTGGGCAGCGCCGATTGAAACCGGCATTCTGGAACTCCCGAGAGAACTGCTCGGGCAATTTACGAAGGAGATTGAGGCGCTCTCCCAAAAGTATGCGGTCACGATGAGTGCGCTGGATGCCGAGATACGGGAGACCGAGCGTGAGCTTGCGGCCATGCTCGGCGAACTGACCGGCTCCGAAGCAGATATGGCAGGTATCGAGGAGCTCCGGAAACTCCTCGGGGAGGATATCCATGACTGAGAGAAGAGTGCCGAGAATCCGCTTCAAAGGGTTTGAGGAAGATTGGGAACAGCGTAAGGTATCGGAAATGTTTAGAGTCACACGGGGATATGTTCTGTCAGCGACTGTTACAACTGATATTAGAGATGATGAGAACTGTTACCCAGTATATTCTTCGCAAACCGCGTGTAATGGACTTTTAGGGTATTACAAGGATTATCTTTATGAGGATGCGGTTACTTGGACCACCGATGGAGCTAATGCAGGAACAGTGAGGTATCGAACAGGGAAGTTTTATTGTACCAATGTCTGTGGCGTACTACTTTCAGATGGAGTGATAGCCTCCGAGATGGTTGCCGAGGCATTAAATAGGATTTCTAAGAAATACGTTTCTTATGTAGGAAATCCCAAGTTAATGAATAATGTTATGGCTGAAATTACGTTATCGCTTCCATTTCAACAAGATGAGCAAAATGCAATATCTAGTTATTTTAAGCGAATAGATACCCTTCTCTCCCTTCATCAGCGTAAGCTTGAAAAGCTGAAAATTCTCAAAAAAGCAATGCTCGAAAAAATGTTCCCGAAAAACGGGGCAAAAGTTCCGGAAATTCGTTTTTCCGGATTTACGGACGATTGGGAACAGCGTAAGCTAGGGGATGTGCTATCGGTTCTTAAAGATGGTACGCATGGAACACATCAAGATGTCAAACATGGTGCATTGCTTTTGAGTGCGAAAAATATTAAAGATGGCAATGTGCAGTGGGATGAAACTGATAGAAGAATTTCATACAATGAATACAGAAAAATATGTGAGTCTTTTCAGCTTCGAGAAGGGGATGTTCTACTGACTATAGTTGGATCCATCGGAGAATGTGCACTGCTTCGCCAAACGGATAACATTACATTTCAAAGGAGTGTTGCATTTCTTCGCACAGATGTCACTGTTAAACCCGAATTTTTGACTTCAGAAATCCAGAGTAATATATTCCAAAGAGAATTAGAAAATAGGAAGTCAATATCAGCGCAACCTGGAATTTACCTCGGAGATTTGAAGTTAATACCAATTTCAATTACTACAGAAATTGAAGAACAATCTCATATAGCAAGCTGTATTACATGCTTGGATACCCTTATCTCTCTTCATCAGCGTAAGCTCGAAAAATTGCGCCAAATTAAGAAGTCTATGCTAGAGAGAATGTTTGTCTGAGGATTCGAAGCTAGAAATCAGTCGGGAAACCGGAGCAGAGCAGAAATTATATCACTGAATTGCATCGTGAGCGTCTTTTGGAGACTCACGGTGCTTTTCTTGCGGGGAAGATGAAAGAAGGTATGAGAAGAAGCGGAGATTTCTTGGGAACAGCGTAAGCTGGGAGAGATTGCAGAAAAAGTTAGCGAAAAGAATTTTGGAATGCAATATAGTCTGACGTTGACAAATTCAGCAGAGTTTGGAGTAATCGCTCAGAGAGATTTTTTTGACCATGACATAGCAAAAGCATCCAGTTTAAATGGATATTATGTGGTTCACAATGAGGATTTTGTGTATAATCCTAGAATTTCTGTGTCAGCACCAGTTGGGCCGATAAATCGCAATAAACTTGGGGAAACCGGAGTAATGTCGCCGCTTTATACGGTGTTTCGCCCGCATGACATTAATGCAACCTACCTAGAATACTTTTTCAAAAGCGGATATTGGCACAAGTTTATGAACTTCAACGGAGATTCCGGAGCAAGAGCAGATAGATTCTCAATTAAAGACCAGGTGTTTTTTGAAATGCCGATTCCGTTCCCAAACCCCATAGAACAGCGAAAGATAGGGAACTATTTGAAACGATTGGATTCCCTTCTCTCCCTTCATCAGCGTAAGCCTTTTTGAGGAGTATCAAGCTTTTCAAAGCGACAGAATATTTCTTGGGAACAGCGTAAGCTAAAGGATATTGGAACGCTAAAAAATGGAATGAATTTTTCTAAAGAGGCAATGGGAATCGGATTTCCGTTTGTAAACTTGCAGGATGTATTTGGCAATACCATAATTGATATATCACGATTAGGCCGGGCAATGGCCTCACCTTCACAACTGAAAAAGTACAGTTTGCTTGAAGGAGATGTTCTATTTGTGCGTTCTTCTGTAAAGCTAGAAGGGATTGGAGAAGCAGCTTTAGTACCAATCAATCTTGAAGCAACAACGTTCTCTGGATTTCTCATTAGATTTCGTGATGATTATGGGATAGATAAAGATTTCAAGAAATTTATGTTTAAGATAGAGAAAATTCGTAATCAGCTGATATCTCAGGCAACCGATAGTGCAAATAAGAATATAAGTCAACAAGTAATTGCTAATTTAGATATAGCTGTGTCTCAAAGGGCAGAGCAAAGGAAGGTAGGATTATTTTTTTCGACGTTAGATTCCCTTCTCTCCCTTCATCATCGACAGTGTTTGACTCTCGCATTTCACAGAATCAGGAGGTTTTTTCATGGAAGCATTTACCCGGGAGGCGAATTTTGAGCGGGCACTGATTGCTGCACTCCAGCGTCAGGGTTGGAAGAATGACCGGAGCGACCAGAATAACAGTTGGGAGGACAGAGCGCTTCTGTACCGTCCGACTGAGGAGGATTTGCTGCGGAACTGGGCGGATATCTTATACCAGAATAACCAGGATGTGGACCGCCTGAATCATGTGCCGCTCCTCCGGGAGGAGATGCAGGAGCTCATCGAGAAAATCAAGGCGCAGCGCACCCCGCTGGCGCTGAACGGCTTGATCAACGGGCGCACGGTCACAATCACCCGGAAGAACCCGGAGGATACCCTGCATTTCGGCAAAGAGGTGAGTCTCAAAATTTACGACCGCTTTGAGATTATGGCGGGGCAGAGTGTCTATCAGATTGTCGAACAGCCGATTTTTCCGCGGCACGATGCGGTGCTGCAGGACAGACGCGGGGATGTAATGCTCTTAATCAACGGGATGCCGCTCTTCCACATTGAATTAAAGCGCTCGGGTGTGCCAGTCATGGAGGCGGTGCATCAGATTGAAAAGTATGCGCACGAGGGGGTCTTCACGGGGCTCTTCTCGCTGGTGCAGATTTTTGTCGCGATGAATCCGGAAGAGACTTTGTACTTCGCAAATCCGGGTCCCGACGGCAAATTTAATCCGGATTTCTATTTTCACTGGGCGGATATGAACAATGAGCCGATGAACGAGTGGCACCGGGTGACCGATAGTCTGCTCTCTATTCCGATGGCGCACCGGCTCATCGGTCTCTATACGGTCGCGGACGATGCCGACGGCGTCTTAAAGGTACTGCGGAGTTATCAGTTCTGGGCGGTCAATCAGATTACAACGCGGGTGCAGCGGCAGAAATGGGAGAGCGGCAATCAGCTCGGCGGCTACATCTGGCACACGACAGGCTCCGGCAAGACCATGACTTCGTTCAAGGCGGCGCAGTTGATTTCCTATACGAAGGATGCCGACAAGGTGGTCTTTCTGATGGACCGGATTGAGCTCGGCGTCCAGTCTCTGAAAGAGTACCGCGCCTTTGCGGACCGCGCGGACGATGTGCAGGACACCGAGGACACGATTGCGCTGATTGCCAAGTTAAAGAGCAAAGACCCGAAGAATATGCTGATTGTCTCCTCGATTCAGAAGATGAGCAATATTAAGGACGATGCCGAGTCAAAGCTCCGCGGGCGGGATCTCGAGGAGATGCAGAGCAAGCGCCTTGTATTCATCATCGACGAGTGTCACCGCTCGACATTCGGCGACATGCTCTCCTCGATTAAGAGGACTTTTCCGAATGCGCTGTTCTTTGGCTTTACGGGCACGCCGGTCTTTACGGAAAATGAGCGGGCGCTCAGCACAACCAGTGATATTTTCGGCGATGAGCTGCATCGCTACAGCATTGCGGACGGCATTCGCGACAAGAATGTGCTCGGCTTTGACCCGCTGATGGTCTGTGTCTATCCGGATAAAAAGCTCCGGCAGATGGTCGCACTGCATGAGGCAGGCGCGAGCTCCGAGGAAGAGGTCTTGCAGGACCCGAAGAAGAGTGCCATCTACTATGAATTTTTGAATGATGTGCCGATGGCGGGGAGTTGGCAGGAAGACGGCACTTACGAGAAGGGAATTGAGGACTATCTGCACGGAAGAGCGTTCCGGGATCTTGTTCTGACAGATGAGTACCAGTGGGAGATTGTCGATCATATCCGGGAGAACTGGAATACACTGAGCCGCGGCAGCAAATTTCATGCGATTTTTGCGACCGACAGCATTCCGGAGGCAGTGCGCTACTATCGGAAGTTTCGCGAGCGGTATCCGGAACTTCGCGTGACCGGACTCTTTGACCCGACCATTGACAACAAGGGCGGGAAAAAGACTCTCGACAAAGAAGAGGGCCTGAAGGCGATGCTCGAGGACTACAACGCGCGCTACGGGCAGCGCTTTGACATAGGCGGCTATGACAAGTTCAAGAAAGATGTGGCGGCGCGGCTTGCGCACAAAAAGCCTTATGAGCGTGTCAAGCCGGAGCAGCAGCTGGATCTTCTGATTGTCGTGAATCAGATGCTCACAGGCTTTGACTCGAAGTGGATCAATACGCTCTATCTCGACAAGGTCCTGGAATACCAGAATCTGATTCAGGCGTTTTCGCGCACGAATCGCCTCTACAACAGCAACGAGAAGCCCTTTGGTTCCATCCGCTATTATCGCTACCCGCACAGCATGAAGCGGAACATTGAGGCAGCAGTGAAGCTCTACTCCGGAGACAGACCGCGCGGTCTGTTTGCCGACCATCTGCCGGATCATTTGCGGCATATGAATGAGAGCTTCGAGGATATGATGGCGATTTTCAAAGAGGCCGGGATTCCGGACCTCGATCATCTGCCGGAAGATATGGTTCTCCGGGCAAAGTTTGCCGAGACTTTTCGCGAGTTCTGCACCTATCTGCAGGCGGCGGAGATTCAGGGCTTTACCTGGGATCAGCAGACCTATTCCGTCGAAGCGGAAGAGGAAGGCGGAGGCGAGACCATTGTCGTAAAGCCGACGGAAGCGCATTTTATGTTATTCCTGCAGCGCTACAAGGAACTTCGTCCGGGAAAGACGGAGGGCGACGGTGGGGATCCGGAGGAAACGCCGACCTTTTCGCTGGATCCCTATCTCACGGAGCTGGAGACAGGAAAGATTGACAATGACTATATGAACTCCCGTTTCCGGAAATATCTGCGAAAGCTGAACGACGGCAGCGCCACGGATGAGGAGCGGGCGGCGACACTCGAGGAATTGCACAAGAGTTTTGCCTACTTGTCGCAGGAAGAGCAGCGGCTGGCCGATCTTTTTCTCGCCGATGTCGGCGCGGGCACCATCAGTCTGGACACGGGAAAGGGGTTTCGCGACTATCTCGCGGAGTATGCAAACCGGGAGAAAACACAGCAGAGGCGTCGTGTGGTGAAATACACCGGTTGCGATGAAACGCTGCTGACAGAGATGACGGAACAGCATATTGCGGAAGATGAACTGAATCAGTACGGAAGATTTGACCGCCTGAAAAAGAGCATCGACATAGAGGCGGCAAAGCGCTACTTTGAGGAGCTGGAGGGAAAGCCGCTCCCCCTGTTTATTGTCAACAATCGCCTGGAACAACTGCTCAAGGAGTTCATTTTGGCGGGTGGATTTGACATCCCGATTCCCGGGGTTGACAGGCAGCAGGAGGAATGAGGCGACAAGGGTGGCATCCTTCATCGGCGTAGGAAGGAGAAACTATGCCAAATGCGTTTCAACCGACTGACTGCCTGAAGGACTACTACAGAACCTGGATTGCTGTTTACAAGGAGGGGGCCATCCGTGATGTCACACTTGCAAAGTACCGGATGAGCCTCGCCTGGGTGGAGCGGCTCGCACCGAGTCTCAGACTCTGCGAGCTGACCCGGGTTGCTTACCAGCAGCTCCTGAATGCCTATGCGTTGGAGCATGAGCGCCAGACGACGATGGATTTCCATCACCAGTTAAAGGGCGCCATTCTCGACGCGGTCGATGACGGACTCATTCCCCGCGATCCGACCCGAAAAGTGATTATCAAGGGGAAACTGCCTGCCGAAAAGAAGCGGAAGTATCTGAACCAGTTCGAACTGCACGCCTTGCTCCGAAGTCTGAAACTCGGAGAGCGGGCAGATTGGGACTGGTTCATCTTGTTGGTGGCAAAGACAGGCCTCCGGTTTTCGGAGGCGCTCGCGCTCACACCGGCGGACTTTGATTTCGCGCACCAGACGCTATCGGTCACAAAGACCTGGAATTATAAGGACGGCGGCGGATTCGCGCCGACCAAGAACCGTTCTTCGGTGCGGAAAGTGCAACTTGACTGGCAGCTGATTATGCAGTTCGCCGTACTGGTGAAAGACCTGCCGACGGATCAGCCGATTTTTGTGCCGGAAGAGAAGGTCTACAATTCCACCGTCAATGACCGTCTGGAGCGCTACTGCAGGGCGCTTGACATCCCCGTGATTTCCGTGCATGGGCTTCGCCACACCCATGCGTCGATTTTACTCTATGCGGGCGTCTCGATTGCGAGTGTGGCGCGCCGCCTCGGGCACGCGAGTATGACCACGACGCAGAAGACCTATCTGCATGTAATTCAGGAACTCGAGAACCAGGACATTGACCTCGTGATGAGGTCGCTTGCCAACCTGCGCTAAGTAAACTGCCGCCGATGAAGGATGGTGTCAGGTCTGCGAAGGAGGTTGTCACTTGCATTTTGTGCGAGTAAGTTTTATCCTAGAAGTACGATAAGTAGGGAATTATGGGAAAGAGGCGTAATATGGATACAATGACAACTGTTTTTACGGATAACGCGAAAGTGATGCCAAAAGGACAAGTTACGATTCCGAAGGATGTCAGAAAGGCGCTGGGGGTTGAGGCAGGAGACCGGGTGACCTTTGTTGTCAGTCAGGGAGAGGTGAGAATTATCAATTCAGCGGTTTATGCGATGAAACTTTTGCAGGAAGGTATGCAAGGGCAGGCAGAAGCAGCAGGGATTCAGCGTGAGGAAGATGTTTTGAAGCTTGCCAAAGCCGTGAGAGCTGAGGAATAAGATGAAAATCTTTATTGATACCAGTAGTCTGATTCCGGCAGCAGTACTAAAATTCTCAGCCCCTCAGATTGTATGAAGGTATAGAATTGCGGTTGAATTACAAGAGTGCAGCAAATAACGCCACGAATAATGCCCAAATTAACGCCGATGGCTCTAATAGTGGCGTTAATGCTCCGGCAACAAAAGAGCAGGAGCAGGTAAAAAAGAACAGTCTCTAGGATTTTTGCTTCACTGCAGGAAAAGGGTGTCTTGAGACAGACCGGAACGAAACGGAAATCAAATTGGATTATCAAGTGAAGTTATAGAATTGCGGTTGAATTACAGATAGGAAAAGCGGGCCTCTCCTTCGGAGAGCCCCGCTTTTCTTATCTGTGCTGTTTATCCCTTTTCCTTAAGTCTCGCCTCAATCGTCTCGTTCACAATGCGGAGCGCCTGAATCCGCGCGAAGTATTTGTCGTTTCCGGCAAGTACATGCCAGGGGGCGTTTTCGGTCGAGGTGTAGCGGAACATGTCGTTGACGGCAGTCTCGTAGCGCGGCCATTTCTCGCGGTTTCGCCAGTCCTCTTCGGTGATCTTCCACTGTTTTTCGGGGGTGCGCTCTCTGGCGCGGAAGCGCTTTAACTGTTCCTCCTTACTGATATGAATCCAGAATTTCACCAGCAGAGCGCCGCTTTGCTGCAGATAGGCCTCAAAGTTGTTGATTTCCCCGTAGGCGCGCCGCCAGTCCGCCTCGCTGCAGAAGCCCTCAATCCGCTCGACGAGGACGCGACCGTACCAGGTGCGGTCAAAAATCGCAATGTGGCCGCTCTTCGGAAGCCGCTCGTAGAAGCGCCAGAGGAAGTGGCGTTTTTTCTCTTCCGGCGTCGGGCTCGCAATCGGAAGCGCCGCATAGCCGCGGGCGTCGAGCGGTGAGGAGAGGCGCTTAATGCAGCCGCCCTTTCCCGCGGCATCCCAGCCCTCAAAACCGACAATCAGCGGGATGCGTCTGGTGTAGAGAAGATTCTGATTTTTGGCGAGCCGCGCGGTCTCGGCTTTCAGGCATTTTTTGTACTCCTCCCGCGTGAGTGTTTGACTTAGGTCGATGTCGGAGAGGCAGAGCGCTGCATCGGCGGTGTCCTCATTCGGCAGAGCGATGGTCTGCGGCGGGGCGGGGCGGTTCAGCCGTTCGGAGATGGCATCGATCACGGTGCGGAACACCTGTACGGTCGCGGCGCGGCGGTCCGTGCCGGAAACCAAGGTCCAAGGCGCATCGGCGGTCGAGGTTTCGGCAAGCATGCGGTCAAAGGCGGCATAATAGTCGTCGTAGTGCTTTACCTGCTTCCGGTCGGACTTCACGACGCGGAAGGCAGTCTCCGGATTTTCGGCGAGTGCCTCGAGGCGGGCTTTCATCTCCCGCTTTGAGATGTGGAGGAAAAATTTGAGAATCAGATAGCCGTTGTCCGTGAGTGTTTTTTCGAAGCGGCGGATGTCGGCGAGCCGGGTTTCCACGGTGTGCGCGGGGAGTTTGTCCGCAATCGCGCGGACCGAGACCTCCTGATACCAGGAGCGGTCCATGATCGAGAATTTGCCCGCCTCCGGAATGGTGTGCCAGTGGCGGCAGAGGTAAGGATAGCGCTGTTCGAGTTCGGTCGGCGGCTGGGTGTTCACGACGGTGAACCAGCGCGGATCGAGATTCTTGATGAGCTGCCCGATCATCTGCCCCTTGCCGGCGGCGGACCAGCCCTCAAAAATCAGAATGACCGGGAGATTTGCGGCGCGGAGCGGTGCATCCAGCGCGGCGAGTCTCGCTTTCAGGGCGGGCATCACAGCCTGATAATCCTCTTTCGCAAGTTTCTGTTTCAAATTCACCTGTTCGAGCATTGCAAGTTCCTCCTTTACTACAGGCAGTGTAGCACAGATTCCGGTGCTGTCCATCGGCTTGCGCGTTTTTCGTAACTCCGTTACAATGTGGGGCATATCATAAGAGGGAGTATCCGGATGAAAGAAATCATATTTTCGCTTGCGCCGATGGAGGGCATCACGGGCTATGTCTATCGGAATGCGCTCGCCGCGTGCTACGGCGGCGTTGCGCGGTTTTATTCGCCGTTTATCTCGCCGGGACATGCGGGCGCCGGCATCACGAAGCGGGACCGGCGCGACATTTTGCCGGAGAACAATACAGGTCTACACCTGATTCCGCAGCTCTTAACGAACAATGCGGAGGATTTTCTCTTTGCCGCGGAAATCCTGAGAGACTACGGCTACCAGGAACTCAATCTGAACCTCGGCTGTCCGTCGGGCACGGTCACGGCGAAGAAGAAGGGCTCCGGCTTTTTGTCGGAACGCGAGGCGCTCCGGCGGTTTTTTGAGCTCGTCTTTGAGAAGCTCCCGTCCGACATGAAGCTTGGCGTCAAGACCCGGATCGGCGTCAAAGATCCGGCGGAGTTTCCGGCGATTCTCGAAATCTACAACGAGTTTCCGCTCTCGGAGCTCATTGTCCACCCGCGGATTCAGAAGGAGTTTTACCGGGGAACGGTGCATCTCGATGCGTTCGCGCTCGCGGCGGACGGCGCAAAGATGCCGCTCGGCTATAACGGCGATCTCATCGACGAAGCGGACATAGACCGCATTCGGGAGCGTTTCCCTTCGGTCTCCCATATCATGCTCGGGCGGGGCTTGTTGCGAGATCCCATGCTCGCCGCGCGCTATTTGAGACGCCTTCGCGGCGAGGCAGCGCTCTCTGCGGAAGAAGAGA
>ERZ773031.1302-NODE-1302-length-12581-cov-9.443238_pt1 | contig 12581 bp, 10 predicted proteins | sample MGYA00511666_ERZ773031 | MGnify/ENA primary metagenome ERZ773031 (study PRJEB29015, sample SAMEA2738135) | human oral metagenome | biome: human oral; feature: human-associated habitat; material: saliva | place: China | collected 2250 ...
AGGCGCGCCTCTACGTGCGCGAGGACACCCCGTTCTTCACGGGTCCGCGCGTGAGCTTGCAGGAATGGGCCGAGCGCCAGCCGAGGGCATAATCTGCACTGCTTGAGGAGGTGACCGTGACTCTTCCCGAAGGCCTCGTCGCCTGCGAGGACGGTCTCGTCCGCCCGATCTGGGCGGCTACGGACCCGCTCTTGCGCGACTACTACGACGCCGAGTGGGGAAGTCCGGTCAGCTCCGAGCAAGGCGTCTTTGAACGCCTAGTCCTTGAGAGCTTCCAATCCGGCCTCTCATGGTCAACGATCCTCAAGAAACGCGAAGCTTTCCGCAACGCCTTCGCATTCTTCATTCCCGAGGCCGTCGCCGCGTTTACCGATCAAGACCATGAGCGTTTAATGCAGGACGCGGGCATCGTACGAAATAAGCGGAAGATCGACGCGGCAATTACCAACGCGCGGGCAGTCATCGCGCTTCGCAGTGCTCTAGCTGCCGAAGCGGACGTACACCGCGCCGGGCGGATGGAGGAGGCGGCGCCGCTTACGCACCTGCTACGACCTCGGCAATCCTATCCACGCCACCTCGGTGAACTTGTCTGGCTCTACCAACCCAGCCACCAGCCTCGGCCGAGGTGTGCACAGGAAGTGCCCGCGCAGACCGAAGAATCCCGCGCCCTTTCGCTCGAGCTCAAACGCCGAGGCTTCGTCTTCGTTGGTCCGGTCACCGCATTGGCCCTGATGAGTGCGATCGGGATTGTCAACACTGACATCTTGGGAACGTGGAAGCGTCCGCTGACTGAATGAACCAAGCGCTGTTGAGGCCGCTGCAGGTGAATAGAAACGGGTCTAGAGTGAAAATATGACTCCAGAGATTACCGATCCGAGGTTTAAAGCAATCGCAGAGGAAATCCGGAAGGATCCGGAAAATGCCTCATTCACAAAGCGCGGGATCGATCCATTGTTTTACGCGGGCCCCGAGTGTCGGATCATGATCGTCGGTCAAGCTCCCGGCCGAGTCGCTGAAGAAACTGGAATTGTCTGGAACGACCGCAGCGGCGACCGCCTGCGCGATTGGATGGGGATCGATCGCGATACGTTCTACAACTCTGGGAAACTAGCCATTGTCCCCATGGACTTCTACTTCCCGGGCACCGGGAAGAGTGGTGACCTGCCCCCGCGTATAGATTTTGCAGACAAGTGGCACCCGCGCCTGCTCGAGCTCATGCCCGATCTGAAGCTCACTATTCTGGTCGGCTCCTACGCGACAAAGCGCTATCTGCAGCTCAAATCTTCGGCCTCTCTTACGCAGGTCGTCAAGGACTACCGCGACTACCTGCCCGAGTTCTTCCCGCTGGTTCACCCATCGCCTCGTAACCAAATCTGGATGAAGAAGAACCCCTGGTTTGACCAGACTGTCATTCCGGATCTGCAAGAGCTCGTCGCTCAGATTATGAAGTGACTTTCTTAGCGCATTCTGTTTCCCCAAAGACATACATGTCTTTGGGGAAAACTTTATTCCCGCTTGTTACTCCCACTCGCTTCCGTCAGTGCGCCAGCCAATGAAGGTCCAGACAACGGGGAGCGGGTAATTCAAAATCCACTGTGTCTGAGGCGAATCGCTGTGATCGTCAGAAAGACCGTTCGCAGTCTGCACCGCTGGAACCTCAATGAAATGATCGCGTGCATAGGCATCGAACAAACGTTGCTCGCGCGCAGTGAAAGGCTCAGGGCGTGCCAAACGACGCAGGTCAGCCCTGGCCTCGTCAAAGGAATTGAAGCGCATCGGCCGATAGGTGTTCGTCGTTGCAGTGACTGGAATGCGGCCGAGGTAACGCAGTGCGCGCAAGACCTCGGGGACGGTACTGGGGCGCTTCGCTTTGCGACCCAGGTAGGTCAAGAGCCTGGGATCCGACGATGGCGGAAGGCTATTCGGGACGACTACTGCGGCTTTGACTCTCGCTGTGGCGTCAAGCTTTGAGATGCGGCTGAGAGTGTGATCGCTCATCAGGGAGCGTGAGGCGAAAGCGCAGTCGACGCTGTTCTCTCCCAAACCGGCCCGACTCCAGTCCTCATCCCAGGCAAGCAGATGTGAGGTGATAGGAAGATTCTCGGCGGCGGCGCGCTGATCGAGGATAGTCAGCATGGCCTCGGCAAAGTCGCAGGCGTGGACGTGGTGGCCGGCTCTCGCAAGGGGAAGCGCAAGTGTGCCCGTCGCGCAGCCCATGTCCAAGATCGTCTCGCCCTTCGCGGGGGAGAGTAGGTCCATGAGCCAGCGTTCGTAGTCTTCGGTCGCGTAACGGGTAAAAGTCGCCGCGCGTTTGTTCCAGTAGTCTTTGGAATCTCGGTTGATCGAAGCGGGATGCGGACTGTTGTCATGTGGCATGAGTAGTGTCCTTTAGCGGTCTGGCGGCGTCATTACCTTTTCACCATGATAGGTGTGGTGTGTGCTCGGCGCGTTATTCCTAAGGTAAAAAGCGTGCAATAATTGTGCAATGACGAATTCAGCTGTAATCCCGAATTTCTCCAGTGATTATCAAGAAGGCGCGCGTCAAGAGGTCATCGATGCCCTGGTCGCCACCAATATGGAGCAAACAAGTGGTTACGGTACCGACGAGCACTGCGAGCACGCGCGCGACCTGATCCGCGCGGCTTGCAACGCGCCAAACGCGGACGTCCACTTCCTCGTCGGCGGAACCCAAACAAACGCCACTGTCATTGATGCGATCCTCCTGCCCTGGCAGGGGGTCATTGCGCCCCACACCGGACATATCAACATGCACGAGGCGGGAATCGTTGAACGCGGTGGTCACAAGATCCTTGATATCCCTGCGAAAGAAGGCAAGATCACGGCCGCAAACGTCATTCGTGTGTGCGACGCGTGGGAAGGCGACGGTGCGCGCGACCATATGATCGCCCCGGCGCTGGTTTACATTTCCCAGCCCACTGAGTACGGGACCCTGTACTCGCTTCAAGAGCTCGAGGATATTTCCGCTGCTTGCCGCGAGCGTGGCTTGAAGCTTTTTGTCGATGGCGCTCGTTTGGCGTATTCGCTGGCTTCGCCGGCAAATGATGTCTCGCTCGCGGACCTTGCGCGTCTGTCGGATGTGTTCTACATCGGTGGTACCAAGTGCGGCACGCTTTTCGGTGAGGCCGTGGTGATCCCAGATGGTGGCTCGATCCGACAATTTGTTACTCAGATGAAGCAGCACGGTGCGCTGCTTGCGAAGGGGCGTCTCTTGGGCGTCCAGTTCGAGGCCTTGTTTGAGGATGACCTCTACCTGACTTTGGGTGCTCCCGGCGTTGCTGCCACTAAGCGAATCCGCGAGGCTCTGATCCGCGCTGGATATGTCGTCACGATGGACTCGCCGACGAATCTGACCTTTGTTGCTTTGGATCAGGCCGGACACGAGCGTCTCTCGCGCAAGGTGCAATACGGCATTTGGGAGACACTGCCTGATGGTCGCCTCTTGGCGCGCTTCTGTACCTCGTGGGGAACCCCCGAAGAGGACATCAAGGCTTTCGAGGCCGCGCTGGCCTGATAGTCGCCGCGGCCCTAGGTGCTCCCTCCACATGAAGCTGCGCTCGGCATGAAGCTGCGCCCCGCACCGCTCCCTCCACATGAAGTCGGTAAATGTCATGCGTTATAGCGTGTGTCTTTTCACGACTTCATGTGACAAAGAGGGCAGGGAAGGTGCGGGAGCGTCGCGTGGAACGAACTCCCATCGAAACAGGCTCCAACTGACACAAGCACGCTACGCTTAAACAGTGCCAACCGACGCTACCAATTTCACTGCCCCTGACTTCTCCGCGCTCGCGGCCTCGCGCCGCTCAATCCGCGCATATACGGATCGCCAGATTCCACAGGACATCTTGGACGCGATCCTCAAGGATGCAACAACAGCCCCCAGCTGGTCCAACACTCGTGCCTTCCGCGTTGCATTGGCAACGGGGGAGCGTGCCGATCGCCTGCGCAAAGAATATGTGCGACGTTTCAACCAGACCCTGGACATCCAGCACCACAAGCGCTTTGCAACGATCAAAACTGCACTCAAGCGCGAACTTCCTGATGGCGATTTCCCTGTCTGGAAGCCCTATCCGAAGGAACTTCGAGCCCCTCAGGTCGAGGTTGCGAAACTGGTCTACGGAGCATATGGCGTTGAGCGCCGTGACTACGAGGGCCGTGACAACGCGAACCGCCGCAACGTCTCCGCTTTCAACGCCCCCGTCATGGGCTTCGTTTTTGTTCACGAAAACATGCTCCCGTGGAGTGCAATGGACGCTGGTCTCATGCTGCAGACTTTGTTCCTTTCTGCCAAAGCCCACGGCGTCGACTCGTGTGCAATCGGTGTGCTCTCGGCTTGGCGTGGCCCGGTCGAGCAGGAGTTTGAGATTCCCCAGCACTACAAGCTGATCACCGGTTTCTGCTTGGGCTACGCAGATAGCGAGGCCCCGATCAACCACGTGAACGCACCCCGTCCGCCGATCCAGCTCCTCGAAGGGAAGTAAGTGTGCCCAAACAGTACCTTTCTGTCGCATTCGCTTACGTTGGCGTCGTTATTGGCGCGGGCCTTGCCAGTGGTCAAGACCTCCTTCAGTACTTCCTCTCTTTCGGAGCGAAGGGCCTGATTGGCATTGCCGTCCTGGGTGTCCTCAACATTGTCTTCGGCGTTGTGGCCCTGCAGCTCGGGTCCTACTACCGATCGGGCCACCACGACGAAGTTTTTGAGCGCATTGCTCCGCCTCTGGTTCGTCGCGTGATTGACGTTGTTCTGGTCTTTTCGGGCTTTGCGATGGGCGTCGTCATGCTCTCTGGCGCGGGAGCGAACCTAGAACAACAGTTTGGAATCCCGGCATGGGCGGGAAGTGCGATCTGCGCAGTTTTGGTTGTCGTCACTGCCTTCCTTGATTTTGATCGCATCATGAAAGTCATCGGTGTCTTCACCCCGATGATCATTGTCGCCATCAGTATTTTGACGATCTACTCGCTTGCGCGCCCGCATCCAAGCGTCACCGAGCTCAACGATGCAGCCCAAAACGTCACCCCCGCGCTTCCAAACTTGTGGCTCTCGACAATCAACTACTTCGCACTCTGCGTGGTCAACGGTATTGCGATGGCTTTCGTTTTGGGAGGTTCCGTCCTGCGCATCGATGTGGCACGCAAGGCCGGGAGCTTGGGCGGCGCGCTGATTGCTCTCGTTATTGCTGCCGATGCGGTGACGCTTTTCCTCAACATGGATCGTATCTGGGATGTGGGAGTGCCGACTTTGGAGATTGCCCGGCGCATTCATACGGCGTTCGCCCTCCTGTATACGCTCATCATTTTCGCCCTGATCTACAACACGGTCTTTTCCCTGTTCTACTCGACGGCTCGACGTTTCTCCGGTGGCTCGGATCAGCGCATGCGAGTGATTCTGACAGGCGTGACGGCCGCGGGTTATGCGAACTCCCTGCTGGGATTTAAGAAATTGGTTGGCGGCATGTATCCGATCATCGGCTACCTGGGGATTGCACTCCTTGTGGTCCTTGCGATCGCGTGGCTGCACCGCCGCGCCTCGGTAATCCGCGAAGAAAATCTGCGTCGCAAGCTGATCCGCGTGCAGGTGCGCAAGCATGCCGAGGACCTTGAGTACACGGATGCCGATCGGACTGAGGCCCAGACACTTGCGCGCGCCTCGGTCGTTGATGCGACCAGTTTGCGCCGTGATGCCGACTCGATTGCCGAACAGATCGTCGCCACCCACGATGACGCCGCCGCCTATGCGCGCACTCAGCTTCCCGTCGACGAGGACTTGGTTGCGCAGCAGATTGCCGAGGCTTTACCGGACTCTACCGAGAACAAGTAGTTTCGTCTCGGGCTGACTTTATGTGTACTAGCCGTGAGTTTGGCGAGCGCGGCTTAGAGACTTTGTGCCTTCCAGAGCTTCCTTCTCGGAGGTGATCGTTTGCAGAGCGGCCTCGGCCTCCTCAAAGCGATGTGAGGCGGCAAGCCAACGTACCAACGTGAGACGGCTTTGGGGGGATTGGAGTTCTTGGTCAAGACGTTCCGCGCGGGCGACCCATTCGATGATGTCTTTGGAGGGAAGAAGATCTGCCCCTTTCGCGGCTTTCGCAAGGAGATCCAGGCGTGCCGAGGAAATCCCCTCCACATCACACACTTTGATTTCGATCGCCTCGCGCGCGGTGCTGGGGAGTGCCATCATCGGCTCCGCGTCCCCCTGTGCAGCCGATGCAAGTGCATCTTCGACCTCTCCAAGCAATTCAAACGAGGAAGAAGCGGTCAGTCTTTCGGTGCCAAACCATGTCTCAAGGAAAATCACGATGCGAGGCAATAAAAGCGTGTCTGAATCCTTGAGCTGAAGCACCAGTCGGGCAAGAGGATCTACCAGATCATAGTAGCTCCGACGTTGATCAAGGAGATCCGTAAAGAGAGTTGAAACCGGTTTGATCCATGCTCGTTCGCTGAGATCGCTGACGGCTTTGGCGACGGTGCGCTGCTCCGAACCCACGCGCTCAGCAAGATCTTTCACGGGCAATGGGTGATTGGCTGCTACGAGTTCTGCCATGACGAGGCGCTGCAGAGGGGAGAGCTGAGCCAGTTGTTCCTGGTAATACGGGGTGAAAGTGTCAATCCGAGTGAGGAGCAGTGTGCTGAGGCCTTCAAAGTCAGCGGTGTCCAGAGCGCTGCCAAGTATTGCCCACACTCGTGGCACGCCGCCTGTGAGGTGAGTGATGGTGCGGATTTGAACCATCACATCAGGGCCTGATGCGTACTCAGCCAGTTCGGCGTTGTCTGCTTCATGCGCCAGAGTACTGAGCATTTCGCGTGCTTCTTCAGGAGTGAAAGGCTCGAGTCGAATCGTGTCGAAAAAGCCAAAGAAGGGCGAAGCGTGATCGCTCAGGCTGCGATCGAGGCGTGTGGTGCTTCCGATAATGAGAATGCCCGTCTCGGTTTGAAGCAAACTCCGCAGCTTCTGTTGCCCGTCCTGTCCAAGTGCTTCGAAGATCTGACTAACATTCTCCATGAAGACCACAATGGGGCCGTCGACGCGGATACTGCCGCGGAGTTGCGCCTCAAGGGAAATCTCGTCCGCGCTCTTCATCTCAGTGGGGGAGAACTGGTTGAGAATCGCGGCAAGAAGACGCACGTATGAGGTGATCCTCCACGGAGTTTCGGGTAGACGTGCGATGCGCAAGGAAGTATTTCTTTGACGATCAGCAAGCTTGACACTGCGGTGATACGCCAAGGAGATGAGGTGTGTTTTACCCACGCCGTAAGACCCGACAAGCAGCGTGTGATTCGGACTTGGTGTTTTCCCAAGCTTCTCAACGCGCTTCATGATGGTCTTCAAAATTGGCTCACGCGCGACAAATGTGCGCTCGAGAAGACTCTCGGGCATGAGCGAAGGGGTAAAGCAAGCAAACGAGAGACTAGTCATCGTCGGTCCCAGGCTCCCTTCTTACGTGCCCAAATGTATTGCAGTGCGGGATATCGCCAGCGTACTGAGCGGCCTCGGCGCTCCAAATAATGATCCTTGATGAGATCCTCAAGGACGTCGGAGAATTCCTCGCCTTGCGTCAATGAATCGACGGGAATCCACTCATTCGTCTGAGAAAGCGTCTGTCGCAGGATCTGATCGGCGACTTGTGCGCGCTCGCCGTAGTGTGGCGTCACGCGCGTGAGGTAGTGCTCGAACCAACGGAATTCATCGGGGTCATCAATGAAGCTTTCGAAGCATTCGCGGACATCGCTGGGAGAAAAAGCGGTGTAGCACCTCTGTGCGAGTGCGCCCACGAGTTTGTGTAGGAGGAATGGAATTCCTCCGCTTACCGCGACGAGCTCATTAACGACATCATCGAGGGGCTCTTGCCCCACGCCTAGGAGCAAGCGGCGTGCAAGCTCGTTGGCCTCGTCACGGGGGAGAGGCCCGAGCGGTAATGATTCAAGATCGTTCAAGACTCCCTGCGTCATATTGGTTTTGCGTAGAACATGATGGAAGCCGACGGACCCTGTGACGATCCATCGCACGCGCGTGGTCTTTTGGCGAAGTGCGCGCAGTGTCTGGAGGATTTCTTCGGCAGCTCCGGCGCCTTCGCGTTCGGCAATGTTATTCACCGCCATGGGGACCTCATCCATCATGACAAGCGGAATAACATCGTTTTCTTCCCCGTCGAGGGTGCTCAGAATATCTGTGAGTAGGACGTGCGGAGATGTCTGGCGATGGTAGCTCTTAATAGTGATGGGGCTTGAGATTTCGATATCGCAGTTATCAAAGATCGTTTTGAGTTTCTGAAATGCCCGCGTAGGGAGTTTCCCGCCTTTGACGAGTGCGTCGGCAGTGCGGATGAGGAAGTCGTTTACTGTGAAGACGCCCTCGTAATCGATGAAGTAGCAGTGAAAACGCTTCTCTCGTGCGGCGAATGTATGCATCCAGAAGGTCTTACCCATGCGTCTGGGATCGGTGAGGAGAAGATTTGCGCCCACCTGTAGGCGTTTGCGCGCTTGGGAGGTGATTGCAGTGCGGCCGACGAAATTTGCGGGGTCTCGGTCACTGCCGGGCTGTGGTTCGATAGGCTCCAGTGCCATTACGCCCTCCAAAATACGTGAAATCTCACGTCTAATTATACGTAGAGATTGACGTACGTCAAGGGTTTAGTGGAGAGAACCCTTTGATTCTACCGACAGCAAGTAGAGCTTTCGCGCAGGTCCTCCTCCGTAGTGGACTTGGCCCGAGGCCGAGGCCACGCGGTGACAGGGGACGATGAGCGAGAGTGGGTTGTGCCCAACCGCGCTCCCGACCGCCTGGTACGCGCGCGGTGAGCCGACCTTTCGAGCGAGATCCGAGTAGGTCACGCACTCTCCATAGGGGATATCCAGAAGTGCGTTCCACACCCGCAGCTGGAAGTCCGTTCCATAGGTTGCCAGGGGAATCGCAAAATGATCGGGGTTTGCACCCGCGAGAAAGTCCTGCGTCCACTGGTAGGCCTGTTCCAAGACGGCGGCATTCTGATCGCTGACTGTGCTACCGTCTGGTGTCCACGCGTGCAAGTCACCCCGGATGGAGAGTGGAACGTGGGAGGAGGCCTCGGCCTCGGAAATCCCAAAAGGGTAACCAAAGAAGCGCTGCCCGCTCATCCACAGCGCGCTCAAGGCTCCACCGGAGGCAGCGCAGGTAATAGCGCCAAGTTCAGTGTCGAAGGAACACAGCGCCAGCTCGGAGTCCTTCGCGATGCTCGCAATACGCATACTCACAGACTGGCACAGCGGCGACGGATATGCACGCCCCAGACATATACATGCGTCCCCCGTAAACTATATGTATGGAACCGTTGATGATCGCGCTGCTGGGGATGCTCATTATTGTGGCCTCGCAGTTCATTGCCCCCAAAGTTGGCGTCGCATCACCACTGATCCTGCTCGGCGTTGGACTTGCGATCGGTTTCCTCCCACAGGTTGGGGCCATCGAAATCGCGCCGCACATCATCTTGGAAATCATCCTTCCTCCGCTGCTGTTCTCTGCGGCTGTGCGTATGCCAACGATGGATTTCCGCCGAGAAATGCAAGCCGTGGCAATGCTTGCTATTCCGCTGGTGTTTATCTCCTCATTCGCCATTGGCTTTCTCATCAACTGGATGGTTCCGCAGATTTCACTGGCGTGGGGCGTAGCGCTGGGAGCCGTTTTGTCTCCCACCGACGCGGTCGCCATCACCATTGCTAAGCGCAGTGGCGTCTCGCACCGCATCATTACGGTGCTTGAAGGCGAAGGTCTTTTCAACGACGCCACTTCACTGGTGCTCCTTGCCGCGGCGATGAACGCTGGGCTCGCCGCCGATAACGATGCTCTCAATCCCGCACTGCTCACGGGGCGCGTCCTCGTAGCCCTTGGCATCGCCATTGTTGTCGGTCTAATCGTCGGTGAGGCGGGCGTTCGGATCCGTTCGATCATCAAAGATCCGTCAACAGATACGGTCTTTTCCTTCGCAATGCCTTTCATTGCTTCGATCCCCGCCGAGCACGTGGGCGGCTCTGGATTGGTTGCCGCGGTCGTTGCCGGTCTTGTTGTTTCCGGCCGTCGCGCAGGCATGATTTCCGCGCAAAATAGGCGTTTTTCGCAGCAGAACTGGTCGACCATGACGCTGATTCTGGAAAGCGGGATCTTCTTGGCCATGGGACTTCAAGCTTTTGGCATCATCGAAGATGCCGATGGAGACGGCGGTGGATTGGTGCGAGCCGCCGTGATCGCCGTCATTGCAGGCAGTCTCATGATGCTGATCCGTGCACTCTTCATCGCACTCATGCTCACTTGGCTCGACTATCGCAGCAAGCACCGTAAGAGGCGCTACGAGGCCCAAGCCGGGCGCCTCGAAGCCTTTGAGCAGCGAATGGCGCAGGCCTGCACCGTGGACAGCGAGGTTCTGGCAAGCCGAAACCTCAGTGAAGAACAGTGGATCAAAACCATGGCCCGCTGGCGGCGCCGCCTCAAAATTGCCGAGCGGCAACACGCAGTGCGCCGATCCGACATCGATTACTTCGAAAAAGAGCCGCTTGGGCCGCGTGAAGCCAGCGTCATTATCTGGTCTGGGATGCGCGGAGCCATCACTCTTGCCGCAGCACAAACGATTTCCGCCGCAGCGCCCATGCGGTCCTTCCTTCTGACGATCGCCCTCTTCATCGCATCTGGTGCGCTTGTTATTCAAGGGCTTTCGCTGCCGTGGCTGATCCGCTTGATCAAGCCCAAGATGGCCTCTGCTGATATCAGTGAAGAAGAGCGCGAAGAACTTCGACAGGTCATGAGTTCCGCACTCGTGGATACGGCTCTGGCCCAGGCAATCAAGGAAGTTGATGCTCAGACACTCTTGTCTGCTGGAGTCTCGCGAACCCTGTCACGCCTGGGCAATGTTGTCGACCTGCAATCTTCTCCTTCTTCGGGGGCTGTGAGCGAGCCTCTCCCTGACAGCGATGGGGAAAACGAGGCCACTCCCGTGGAAATGAGCGAAGAGGAAGTTGAGCGCTCCTTCACTCGCGATCAGATTCGCGAGCTGGCGCTTGAAGCTATTCACGCTCAGCGTGACGCTCTTCTTCAGGCTCGCGATGAGGGAATCTTCTCTTCAGCGGCCCTCGAGGGCGCCCTTGCCCGCCTCGATAATGAAGAAATCCTCTTGGTTTCGGGAAAGCCCAGCGACCACTAGCCCCGAGTTTCACCCAAGGCAAACCAGGGGAATCCCCTATATCGCCCCAACAGTGCTTTTGTTAGCCTTAAAAAGGTCAGCAACTAACGGTCGAAGGAATCCCAGTGCTTGAGCTCCGAAATATCGTCAAGATCTACGAAACTGCAAACCTGCGTCAGGTTGCGCTCAACGATGTCTCGGTTGCCTTCCGCGACAGCGAATTCGTCGCAGTTCTGGGCCAGTCGGGATCGGGTAAAACGACGATGCTCAACGTCGTTGGCGGCCTGGATCGCTTCCAAAGCGGCGACCTGGTCATCGATGGAATTTCGACGAAGGACTACAAGGCTCGCGATTGGGACGCCTACCGCAACAACCGCATTGGCTTCGTTTTCCAGTCCTACAACCTGATCCCGCACCAGACCATCTTGTCCAACGTTGAGCTCGCGCTGACCCTCTCCGGTGTCTCCCGAGGCGAACGCCGCAAGCGCGCGATGGAAGCCTTGGAACGCGTCGGGCTGGCCGAGCACGTAGGAAAGAAGCCCTCTCAGCTTTCTGGCGGGCAGATGCAGCGCGTTGCCATTGCCCGAGCGCTGATCAACGATCCTGAAATCCTCTTGGCCGATGAACCGACCGGTGCTCTTGACTCCAAGACCAGCGTTCAGGTCATGGACCTCCTGCGCGATGTTGCTCAAGACCGTCTGGTCATCATGGTGACCCACAACCCGGAGCTCGCGCACCAATACGCAACCCGCATTGTCGAGCTCGCGGATGGTGAAGTGGTCGCCGATTCGCGTCCCTTCGTCCCCGGCACCGAAGAAGTTCGCGAGGCCAAGCCAGTGCGCCGTACCTCGATGGGCTTCCTGACCGCGCTTTCCCTATCCTTCAATAACTTGATGACGAAGAAGGGCCGTACCTTGATGACCTCCTTTGCGGGGTCTATTGGAATCATCGGTATCGCCGCCATTTTGGCTCTGGCAAACGGCACGAATGCCTACATCGCCCAAACAGAAGAAGAAACTCTGGGCGCCTATCCGCTGACCATTCAAAAGAGCGGGATGGACATGTCCAGCGCCCTGTCTGCGCAAGTCGAAGCCGCTAGCAGCGAGAAGCCAAGCGACGGCAAAGTTGGGGTCTCCAAGCTGAGGACTCTTGCAGACAATATTCGCGATGCGAAGACGAATGACTTGGCCTCGTTGAAGGCCTTCCTCGATGGAAACGGCGGGAATGTCAACTCTTTCGTCAACGCTATCGAATACGACTACGACGTCACCCCGCAGATTTTCCAGGCCGATACCTCGAAGGACAATATCCAAGTCAGTCCCGATCAGGCAATGAATCGGATGGAAACGGGCATGCGCGGAAGCCCCATGTCCTCGATGATGGCCACCAACGCCTTCTATCAAATGCCGCAGGAGTCCTCGC
>ERZ773031.1304-NODE-1304-length-12559-cov-3.866683_pt1 | contig 12559 bp, 10 predicted proteins | sample MGYA00511666_ERZ773031 | MGnify/ENA primary metagenome ERZ773031 (study PRJEB29015, sample SAMEA2738135) | human oral metagenome | biome: human oral; feature: human-associated habitat; material: saliva | place: China | collected 2250 ...
TCGCGGCGAATTCCGCGCTCCGCGAGGCCATGCGGCTTGCCTGCGAAGCCGCGGGCTATACGCTTACTTACCCGGAGCTCGGGCTCTGCACGGACAATGCGGCGATGATCGGTTCCGCGGCCTACTATGAGTATTGTGCGGGCAGAAGAAGCGGCTGGGATCTGAATGCCGTTCCGAATCTGAAACTCGGGGAGCGCTGAGATGGCGGGAACTAAGACGGCAGCCGTTCTGCTTGCGGGCGGACACGGGGCGCGCATGCAGAGCAAAATTCCGAAGCAGTTTTTACTGCTCGACGGGCACACGGTGCTCTGGCACGCGCTAAAGGCGCTTTCGGAGAGCGAGATCGAAGAGATTGTTTTGGTCACACCGCAGGGAGAGGCGGAAGCCCTCTACCGGACTTACCGGGAGGAGTACGGCTTTCGCAAATTGGTCGCTGCGGTAGAGGGCGGCATAGAGCGCTGTGACTCGGTTGTCGCGGGACTCGCTGCGCTTCGGGGGCGCGGGACAGAGCTGGTTTTTATCCACGATGCCGCGCGCCCGTTTGTATCGCAGGAACTTTTAAAGCGCATGCGGGAGGCGGGAGAGCGCTACGGCGCGGCGATTCCGGCGCTGACAGTGAAGGACACGATAAAGCTCGGGAATTCGGAGGGCTTTGTGCAAGATACCCCGCCGCGCGCCTTGCTTTTTGCGGCACAGACCCCGCAGGTCTTTTCTTATACAGCGATTTGCGCTGCCTATGAAGCCTATGACAGGGCGCGTGCGGCGCAGGATGCGCGCGCCCTGCTCGCGACCGATGACGCGCAGGTCATGGAACTGTTCGGCAGCTGTCAGGTCAAACTGGTAGAGGGCGAGGAGCAAAATCAGAAGCTCACGACGCCAACGGACATGGCGAGAGCGGAACAGTGGTTGCGGGAGCGGAACAGCCTGCACAGGAAGGAGACGGAAGAATGAAACAGAATAAGTTTTTCCCGGAGATTCGCGGAAACTTCGGCTTCGGCTGCATGCGTCTTCCGATTAACGGCGAGGAGGTCGATCATGCGGAATTCTGTCGCATGGCCGATGCCTTTATCGCGGCGGGCTTTAATTATTTCGACACGGCACACGGCTATATCAAAGGCAAATCGGAGACGGCAATCGCAGCGTGCGTGTCATCCCGCTATCCGCGTGAGCGCTTTCTCCTGACGAATAAGCTGACCGAGCCGTATTTCGAGAAGCAGGAGGACATCCGCCCGTTTTTCATGCAGCAGCTTGCGCTTTGTAAGGTTGATTACTTTAATTTTTACCTGATGCACGCGCAGAACAAAAAGAACTATCAGAAGTTCAAGCGCTGTCGCGCCTATGAGACAGCTTGGGAGTTAAAGCAGGAGGGATACATTCGCCACCTCGGACTTTCCTTTCACGACAAGGCGGAAGTGCTGGACATGATTTTAAACGAGCACCCGGAAATCGAATTCGTACAGATTCAGTTCAACTATCTGGACTATGAGAGCGATGAGGTCGAGGGGCGCAAGGTCTATGAGGTCTGCGAGAAATATCAAAAACCCGTCATGGTCATGGAGCCCGTGAAGGGCGGCAGTCTCGTGAATCTGCCGGAAGAGGCGAACCGGATTCTCCGGGATTTGAACGGCGGCAGCAATGCGAGCTATGCAATCCGCTTTGCGGCGAGCTTTCCGCAGATTGCGGTGGTGCTCTCCGGCATGAGCAATATGGAGCAGATGGAGGATAATCTCGCCGCAATGTGTGACTTTAAGCCGCTCACGGAAACCGAGACGGAAGCGCTCCGCAAGGTCTGCGCGGTGTTCGGCCGCCTGGATCTGATTCCCTGCACGGCCTGTCACTACTGCGTCGAGGAGAGTGCCTGTCCGAAGAACATCCGGATTCCAGAGATTTTAGGCGCTTCGAATGCGTATGAGTCGTTCCGTAACCCGAATACGATCAATGACTATCGGAATTTCATGACTGCGGGGGAGCACGGCAAGGCGGCCGACTGCATTCGCTGCGGTAAGTGCGAGAAGGTATGTCCCCAGCACCTCGAAATCCGGGAACTCCTCGCGAAGATCTCGGCGGTATTTGACTGGCAGTGAGTGCGGTCACAGTGTAAGCTTTAGAAAATGAGAGAAATGAAATGCAGAGACAAATCAGAAATTTGACACTGGCGGCGATGCTACTGGCACTGGGGCTCATTCTGCCTCTGGTGACCGGTAATATTCCCCGCGTCGGCAACCTGCTGCTCCCGATGCACCTGCCGGTATTTCTCGGCGGACTGCTGCTCGGCTGGCAGTACGGACTGATTCTCGGCGCTGTTTTGCCGCTGATGCGGTCCCTCCTCTTCGGGATGCCGCCGCTCTATCCAGTCGCACTCGCGATGACCTTTGAGCTCGCGACCTACGGCGCCGTGGCGGGGGCACTTTATCGGCGCTCGCCGTGGAAGTGCCTGCGGGCACTGTACCGCGCCCTGCTTTTCGCAATGTTTGCGGGGCGCGCAGTCTGGGGAATCGCGGAAGTTGCTCTGCTCGGCATGACGGGGAAGACCTTTACCCGGCAGATGTTCCTCGCAGGGGCGTTCTTGAATGCAGTTCCGGGCATTCTCCTCCAGCTCATCCTGATTCCGAGCATCATGCTCGCGCTACATCGAACGGGGATCAGCGGTTTGTTCGGCGCCGATGCCGGTGTGCGCGCTGCCAATGGATAATTTTACGCGTCTTTTTGATCTGCTGTCCGCGCATCCGGGAGGCGGATTTCTGCTTGCGCTCGACGGGCGCTGTGCTTCCGGAAAGACAACAATGGCGGAGAGATTGCAGAGTGTTTTGCCTTGCAATGTGATTCACATGGACGATTTTTATCTGCCTTTTTCGCAGAGAGCAGCGGAGCGCATGGCAGAGCCGGGCGGACATATCTGGGTTGAGCGCCTTCGGACGGAGGTGTTGGAGCCGCTTCGCGCGGGAAGGGAAATCAGCTATCTCCCCTATGACTGCCATGCCGACCGTTTTTTGCCACAGCAGAAAGCGGATCCCGCGCTGCCGACCCTTGTGGAAGGCTCCTACAGCTGCCATCCCGCACTGCGGGCACTGTATGATTGCTGTGTGTTTCTGGATATTACGCCCGAGTATCAGCGGGAGCGGCTGCTCCGTCGAAATCCGGAGAGCTTCGAGGCATTTCAAACGATGTGGATTCCCAGAGAAGAATACTTTTTCAAGCACTGTGAGATTCGGAAGCACTGCGATTTTGTCCTGACGGCGGAGTAATGTCCCCGGCGGTAGCGGTTTGACGGCGCAGAAGCTGTCAAATACCGATCGTACGGTGACCTATCAGTACGAGCCCGGGTGGATGATATCACGGGGCTTCTCGTATTCCGTTTTCGGAGGGAGAAGAGGGATTTGAAATAATAAAGGAGCCTGAAAGAGCGGAAAAAGTTTAAGCAGGGGATATTTGACAAGAAAATTTCCTATGAGATTGGTTGAAAACAATCGAAAAAAGCGAGTATCCGAGCCGTTTTTTGGCTCGGATACGCGCTTTTTTTCGCGGGGAGGACGGAATCGTGTACATCGGTCATCGGGGAGACTGCGTGTGCTGCGAATCTTGCGGTGTGGGAATCGTGTTGCATAGCGGGCATTTCTTGTGTTGCATTCGTGTTGCAGCTGTTCCTGATTTTGGCAGTTTTCCCATCGGTTGCAGCCGATTTTTCAGCGCGACGGGCATAGAAAAAGCACGCATTTAAGCCATTTTTGGCCTATTTGCGTGCTTCTCTCTCAGCGGAGAGGATGGGATTCGAACCCATGTGCCCCGTAGGACTAACGGTTTTCAAGACCGCCTCGTTATGACCGCTCCGACACCTCTCCAGTATAACAAGCAGAGTATACATGAAACGAAAGAGATTTGTCAATCTCCGGAGAATTTGGATGTGCATTTTATTGCTAGAATTCCGAAAACTCTTTATAATGTTAAGAAAAAACGAGAGGGCATTTTTATGGGAAAAACAGAGGGGCAGACAGAGGAATTTAGAGCGCGCCTTGGTAAAAGGCTGGATGAACTGAAGTGGCTATACTCGGAATTGTATCACAATGACGAAAATGCCTTTCAGTACTTTCTCTCGATGCTCTATCGGATGTATGAGGCCAGACCGGAACTGATGAAAAAACTGGACCGCGAGCGGGAGGCGAATCCGGGCTGGTACAAGAGCAATCAGGTTCTTGGCGTGATGCTGTATACAAACTGTTTCGGCGGCACGCTTCGCGGGGTGCAGGAACATCTCTCCTACCTGAAGGAATCGGGGGCGACCTACATTCACCTGATGCCGCTGTTCGCCAGTCCGAAAGGGCGTTCCGACGGCGGGTATGCGGTTGCGGATTTCCGCACGGTAGAGCCGGAGCTCGGCACCATGGAGGACTTCGCGGCATTGGCGGCCGAGTGCCACAAGAACGGCATGAGCGTTTGCCTTGATTTTGCGATGAACCACACCTCGGAGGATCACGAGTGGGCGAGACGCGCCCGTGCCGGCGAGAAGGAGTTTCAGGACCGCTACTTTTTCTTTGACAACTGGAATATCCCGAATGACTTTGACCGCACGGTGCCGCAGGTGTTCCCGACGACTGCGCCGGGAAACTTCAGCTGGTGCGATGCGGTGCAGAAGGTGGTCATGACGACCTTCTATCCCTATCAGTGGGATTTGAACTACGCGAATCCGACGGTCTTCAATGACATGACCGAGAATTTGTTCTTCCTCTGCAACCAGGGTGCGGACATCATCCGCCTCGATGCGGTGCCTTACATCTGGAAGGCGCTCGGCACCACCTGCCGGAATTTGCCGCAGGTACACACGCTGATCCGCATTATGCGGATGGCCGTTGAAATTGTGTGCCCCGCAACGCAGCTGCTCGGCGAAGTGGTCATGGAGCCCTCGAAAGTCGTCCCGTATTTCGGCACGCTCGAGAAGCCGGGGTGCAGTATACTCTACAATGTCACGACGATGGCGACAACCTGGCACACGGTCGCGACCCGGGATGTGCGGCTCATGAAACACCAGCTCGGACAGATTTTCGCGCTGCCGAAGCAGTATTTATTCCTCAACTATCTGCGTTGCCACGATGACATCGGCTGGGGTCTCGACTACGACTTTTTGAAGCAGTTCGGCGTCGATGAGGTTGGACACAAGCACTTCCTGAACGATTTTTTCAGGGGCTACTTCTACGGCTCCGACGCGCGGGGTGAGCTTTACAATGACGATCCCCGCATCGGCGATGCAAGACTTTGCGGTACGACAGCCTCGCTCTGCGGCATTGAGGCGGCGGAATATGAGGGCAATCAGTGGAAGCTGGACCGCGCAATCAGCCTCGACATCATGCTTCACGCCTTTTTGTTCACCTTGTCCGGCATTCCGGTTATCTATTCGGGCGACGAAGTCGGACAGCGAAACGACTACAGCTATCACGAAGATCCCTATAAGTGGGACGATTCGCGCTATCTGCACCGGGGGAATTTCTCCTGGGAGGATGCAAAAAAGCGGAAAGACCCGACGACCCGGGAGGGGAGAATCTTTACGGCGCTTCGGGAGCTCGAGACGATACGCGCCACACATGAGGTGTTCCGCGCCGAGGCCGATACCTGGATTATGGAAACCTATAACGACCATATTCTCGGCATAGGTCGCTACTATAACGGCGAGAAACTGGTGGCGCTCTTTAACTTCGATGTGCAGGACGGTACGGCCTGGATTAACGAGCCGGAGGAGTATCGCAATCTTCTGAACGGTGACCGCTGCCGCGCTACGGCCTATGGTCTTCCGGCCTTCGGTTTCGTGTGGCTCTACTGGAGCAAGGAAGAGGAAATCGAAGCGGCGAAGCAGGCAGAGGCCGCACGCGAAGCGGCGGAGAAGCAGGCGGAAAAAGAGAGAAAAGCCGAAGCGCGAAAGAAAGCCGCGGAAGAAAAGAAGGCGGCAAAGGCGGCAGCCGAAGAGGCAGCGGCAAGAGCGGCGGCCGAAGAGGCAGCGCGCAAGACGGTTGAAGCGATTATGAAGACAGAGCGGGCCGCGAAGAAAAGCGGGACAGGCGTGAAGACAAAGCGCACAGCAAAGAAAAAAGGGTCAAAGAAATGAGCAAGCTGATTTTTCTGGACATTGACGGAACCTTGACGGAGGCGGGGACCAATACGCCCCCGGACTCCGCGGTGCGCGCCATGGCAAAGGCGCGGGAGAAGGGACACAAACTGTTTCTCTGTACCGGCAGAAATCCGGATATGTTAAAGCCCCTGCTCCGCTATCCCTTCGACGGCATGGTCGCGAGTTCCGGCGGCTACGTGAAGGCCGGCGACAAGGTGCTCTACGACCATCCGATTGCGCCGGAGACGCTCAAAATCGCACTGGACGCCCTGCACCGGAACGGTGTGTTCTGCACCATTGAGGGCACGGAGGGCTCATTCGGCGATGCGAATTTAAAGGATTTTCTCGACAGCACCGAGGGCGGCAATTCCGAAATCGAGAGATGGCGCAAGGCGCTCTCCGAGAGCCTCGGTATCCGTCCGATGGAAGAATATGCGGGACAGCCGATTCATAAAATCGTGATTATGGCGCGGGAGGCCTCTCAGCTTGAAGAGTGCAAGCGACTGCTCGAGAAGGACTTTCACTTTATCATCCAGGATGTCCCGGCGCACGGCTGCGTGAACGGTGAAATTGTGAGCCATGACTTTGACAAGGGCAAGGGCGTGCGCCGCATTGTCGACTACTTCGGCGCGAAGATTAGCGACACCATCGGTTTCGGCGACAGCATGAACGACCTTGAGATGATGGAGACCGTCGGCTATGCGGTCTGCATGGAAAACGGCTCGCCGGCGCTCAAGGAGCGCGCGGACTGGGTCTGCCCGGCGGTCACGGATGACGGTATCTATCGGGCTTTTGAAAAACTGAATTTATTGTAACTGCGGTTGTTGTAAGAATAGAACAGCGGGCGCTGATCACACTGTTCGAAAGAAACGGGTGTCGGATACAAATGGATATGCGGAATCAGGGTACCATATGTGTCATGAGCGTGCGCAATCATTTCTCGAAGTTTCCTGCCGAAGGCAGAAACGAATGATACAGCGAGGGCTCCCGCCTGTCGCGGGAGAGTCTCCGAAAAGGGGGAAGGCTTATGGCACTGGATTACAGGAAGTGCGCGCAGGAAATCGTCGACCACATCGGTGGGCGGGACAATGTCGCACAGGCGGCGCACTGCGCAACACGGCTTCGACTCGTTATCAAGGATAACAGCAAAGTCGACAAGACCTACCTCGACAATGTCGAGGGCGTCAAGGGCATGTTTGAGTCGAACGGGCAGTTGCAGCTCATCATCGGCACGGGAACAGTCAACAAGGTCTATGACGAGTTCCTGAGCATCACGGGCATGACGGCGGCGACGAAGGACGACGTGAAGGCAGCGGCGGCAGCGCAACAGCCGCTCTGGAAGCGCCTGTTAAAGCCGATCGGCGATGTCTTTGTGCCGATTTTACCGGCGATTGTCGCCTCGGGCCTCATGATGGGACTGGTAGAGGCGCTCGCCAAGATTCCGGGCCTCGGTTTTGCAGGTTCCGACTGGTTTGCGTTTCTCGACATGGTCGCGAATACGGCCTTTGCCTATCTGCCGGTCATTGTCGCAATCTCGGCGGCGCGCGTATTCGGCGGCAACATTTTCCTCGGCGCCGTGATCGGTCTTCTGATGATTCACTCCTCGCTGACAAACGGTTGGAACGCGTCACAGGGATATAATGTCTGGTATCTGTTCGGCCACATCGAGATTTTCCCGAACTATGCACTCGGCCAGATTAATCAGCTCGGCTATCAGGGTCATGTAATTCCGGTCATCCTCTCGGTCTTCTGCATGAGCAAAATCGAGAAGTGGTTCCACGACCATGTGCCGGAGATGCTGGATCTCTTTATCACGCCGCTCTGCACCGTGATGATTACGGCGCTCCTCACCTTTATGATTATCGGACCGATTTTCTCCGGTCTCGAGACGGTGGTCCTACACGCGGCGGAAATGCTGGTACATAATCCGCTCGGTGCAATGGTCATGGGCGCGATTTACCCGGCGACTGTCGTTATGGGTCTCCATCACATGTACAACGTGATTGAGGCCGGTATGCTAGGCTCCGTGGGCTTAAACACCTGGATGCCGGTTGCAAGTGCGGCAAATTTCGCACAGTTCGGCGCCTGCCTCGCGGTCGGCATCAAGACCCGAAGCCAGAAGACCAAGAGTATTGCGGTTCCCTCCGCACTCTCGGCTTCCCTCGGCATTACCGAACCGGCAATCTTCGGCGTCAACATGCGCTTCCTTAAGCCCTTTGCGGCAGGCATGGCGGGCGGCGCGGTCGGCGCTCTGGTCGGTGCGCTGATGGGACTCGGTGCGACGGCTTACGGCGTGACGGGTCTCCCGGGCTATCTCACCGTCAACAAGCCGTTGCTCTATACGGTGATGCTCGCAATTTCCGGTGGCATTGCCTTTGTCCTGACCTGGTTCGTCTTCAAGGAAGAGCAGTCGGCAGCGACGGCAAAGCCGGAGGAGAAGAAAGAAGAGAAGGAAGAGAATTTTGTCGGCGAGACAGTCATCCGCTGCGAGGCGGGCACGATTGCGGCGCCGGTGAAGGGACAGTTTGTCAAGCAGGAAGATATTCCGGACGAGACCTTTGCGCAGGGCATACTCGGCGCGGGGCTCGGGATTCAGCCGGAGGAAGGCGTGGTATATGCGCCGTTTGACGGCACGATTTCCTCTGTGGCAGAGTCAAAGCACGCAATCGGCATCAGCGGCGCCGGTGATATGGAACTGCTGATTCATGTGGGCGTTGACACCGTGGCAATGAATGGAGACGGCTTTGAGCCGTTGGTTTCCGAGGGCGACAGCGTAAAGCTGGGACAGCCGATACTCCGCTTCTCCCGTGAGAAGATCAAGGCAGCGGGGCATCCGGACCTGGTCGTCGTGCTGCTGACCAACTCGGATGACTACACCAACGTTGAAGTTCGTTGACAGAACCCGTAAACTACAACAAGAGAAGGAGCAAACACCATGAAAGAATTCACCTACACCATCACTGACCCGAACGGAATTCACGCGCGCCCGGCAGGCCTCTTGGTCAAGCAGCTCAAGGCATTTAAGAGCACTGTGACCATCTTTAAGGGCGATAAGAACGTGGATATGAAGAAGCTTCTTGCGCTGATGGGACTTGGTGTGAAGCAGGGTGATGCAGTGACAATTAAGGTCGAGGGAGAGGACGAGGAAGCCTGCGCAGCGGCACTCGAGAAGTTCCTGAAGGAGACGTTCTGATTCTAGGAGGCACAGAATGCAGGTAGCTACCGGAAAGAGCGTCTTAAACGGCATTTCGATCGGAAAGATCAAGGTGTATAAGGCGCCGAAACTTGAAATTGATGACAATCTGATCGATGACGTCGAGGACGAGCTTGCTCGCTTTGACAACGCAAGGGAGCGCGCCATCGAACAGCAGAATGCGCTCTACGAAAAGGCTGTCATTGACGCCGGTGAGGACAGTGCGGAGGTGTTCTCGGTGCACGCGATGATGCTCGAGGACGATGATCTGATTGATGCGACCAATGAGATTATCAAGACGCAGAAGCACACGGCGGAATATGCGGTCAAGATTGCGTTTGACAACCAGGCGAAGGTTTTCGCCGAGATGGATGACCCGTATATGAAGGAGAGAGCGGCGGACATCTACGACATCGAGCATGCGGTGCTCGGCTATCTCTTCGGCATCAGCGGGGACATTCTGCAGGGCACGGAACCCTGCATTCTGGTTGCAAACGATCTGACGCCGTCCGAGACGGTGCGCCTCAATAAGTCGCTCTTGCTCGGCATTATCACGCGGGAGGGCTCGCTCAACAGTCATACGGCCATCCTTGCTCGCTCCATGGGCATTCCGGCCCTTGTGCAGTGCAAGGATGTCAACGAGGACTGGGAGGGGAAGCCGGCAATCATTGACGGCTACAACTCTTGTGCCTATATTGAGCCGACCGGCGACCTCGAGAAAACGCTCCGGAAGCGGAAGGAAAAGGACGCGAAGCAGAGAGCGCTCTTGCAGGAGCTGAAGGGCAAGAGCAATACGACAATCGACGGCAAGACCATTCAGGTCTATGCGAATATCGGCGGTCCCTCCGACATCGGCCTCGTCCAGCAGAACGATGCGGGCGGCGTGGGTCTGTTCCGCTCGGAGTTTGTCTATCTCAATGCGAGAGATTATCCGAGCGAAGAGGAGCAGTTTAACGCCTACCGCCTCGCAATCGAGACGCTCGCACCGAAGCAGGTCATCATCCGCACCTGTGACATCGGCGCGGACAAGCAGGTTGAGTATATGGGCATGGAGAAAGAGGAGAATCCGGCACTCGGACTCCGCGCAATCCGCATCTGTCTGACACGGAAGGCTTTCTTTAAGACCCAGTTGCGCGCCTTACTTCGCGCTTCCGCCTACGGCAATCTCGGCATCATGTTCCCGATGATTATCTCGATGCGGGAACTGAGAGAGTGCAAGGAGCTGCTCGCCGAGTGCGCCGAAGAGCTGAAAAAGCAGGGCGTGAAGATCGGCAAGTATGCGGTCGGCATCATGATTGAGACGCCGGCGGCCGTGCTGATTGCCGATGAGCTCGCGGAAGAGTGCGACTTCTTCTCCATCGGCACCAACGACCTCACACAGTACACGCTGGCCATTGACCGGCAGAATGCGGCACTGGATCCGTTCCTTGCAAAGCATCACCCGGCCGTACTTCGGCAGATCAAGATGACCATTGATGCGGGACATCGTCACGGCACCTGGGTCGGTATCTGCGGCGAGCTCGGCGCGGATCTCGCGCTCACGGAGACCTTCCTTCGTATGGGCGTCGATGAGCTGTCGGTGAATCCGGTTTCGGTTCTGCCGCTTCGAAAGACTATCCGCGGCATCGACCTCCGGAAGGAACCGGGCGCAAGTCTCAAAGACGAGACGGAAGCGGTGAGCACCGAACCGACCGAGTAAAACCGTCGCCTATTTCAAGCCATACAAGCAAAAAAAACATAAGAGCGTGTCCGCCGAGACATCCGGAAACGGGTGCCGAGGCGGGCACGCTCTTTTTGCGGAAGAAGGAGGGGAAGGAGATAAGCGGGCAATCCGTTCCGATAAAGAGAGGTAAAACGGTGCGAAGGAAGGCAGAAGCGCCCCGCGAAGGTGGCTCTATCGTAGCGGAAATCGTCTCGAATTTGAAGTGAGCCTCGTGAGAGGAGAAATCGGAACAGCCGGTTACGGATTGGCGGTTCGCGGAGCTGGCCTTGTGCGCTGCGGTGGAAATCGAAACGTTCGCAGGTGAATCATCGGAGCGCGGTGCAAGCCTTGTGTGAAGAGAAAAAATCGAAAAGCGAACTGTGGCTGCCGCGAAGTCTGCAGGAGCGGAAACAGCCCTGTTTCGACAGCAGTGTTTCGATAGGAGAAGAGGCACACAAAGTAAGCGTGCGGCTTCTACTGCGTGACAACAGAATGTGTTACAATAAAAAACAGTTCGAAATAAAGATCGGAATGCGAAGGCGGGGAGCATTGTATGAAACAGTTGTTTTATCTCTTGGTGCCGCTCGGCGCGGCCATGCTGATTTTCAGCATACGCGGGCTGATAGGAGCCGTGAAGGTGAAGCTTCTCTATGAGCAGCCCTATATAGAAGACAGCGGTAGTTTTACCGTCACGGAGGCAGGCAACTACGGCATCTGGTTAAACGGAAAGCAGTTCGGCAAGTCGCCGTACGGAGAATTCGGTTTGCAACTCTCAATCAAAGAGACGGGGGAGATGATTCCCCTCTCGAGATCGCTGATGCGAACCACTGTGAAGGGCTTCGGAACCGCGCGGATGGAGCTCTATACCTTTCATGCGGAGGCGGGCAACTATACTTTGCAACGGACCGATGAGGCAAATCTCGGGGACAGGATGCTGTCCGGCATCGGTAAGGTTCTCAGCAGATACCCTGTCGACTATGCGCAATTTTCATTCCGCATTTACCCGCATCGCACCGCTGCGCTCGGCGTTGTCTATAGTTTTGGCATTACACTTAGTTTCATGCTCATGATTTGGGGGATACTCCTGCCGCACTATCTCTAAGCCAAGGCGCCCACCTTGTCGAAGGCTTGCGTGATAGCCGGAACCCTGCTCTGCAGTAGGCGGGATGGCGATTGTAAGCGATACCTTTGCTGCGCTGTTAGGCAGGGCGTAGCTTTGATTCGAGGAAACGGTCTCGGCTTTGCGCGGTACACCTGTAGGCAGTGTGAATTTTCGCAAATCCGGGCTTGGAAAGATCCTGGGATTTATGCTATACTATAACAAATACGTTCTTCGAGTCACTTCCGAGAGCAAAGCTTCGGAACGAGGGGATGAGAGGACAAGGTCAAAAAAAGAATTGAAAAAAGTCGTTGACATTTGTCGGTACAGTGGCTATACTAACTAAGCTGTATCGAGCGGCAAGCGAGAGCGCCGCGACAACTGAAGAAAGTTTTGATTCAGGCACAGTACTTTTTGCAGAAGTACCCAAGTGGTTGAAGGGGCTCCCCTGGAAAGGGAGTAGGTCGTTAA
>ERZ773031.1306-NODE-1306-length-12541-cov-3.249560_pt1 | contig 12541 bp, 9 predicted proteins | sample MGYA00511666_ERZ773031 | MGnify/ENA primary metagenome ERZ773031 (study PRJEB29015, sample SAMEA2738135) | human oral metagenome | biome: human oral; feature: human-associated habitat; material: saliva | place: China | collected 2250 ...
CACCTATGATGCCAAGCAAATTTCTCTCAAGGAAATCCTGCTTCATTACTTCCGCATTATCAATCCAACCAGCAAAAATAAACAAGGAAATGATGTGGGAACCCAGTACCGTACTGGTGTTTATTACACAGATGACAAGGATTTGGAGGTAATCAACCAAGTATTTGATGAGGTAGCTAAGAAATACGACCAACCTCTAGCAGTTGAAAAGGAGACCTTGAAGAATTTTGTAGTGGCTGAGGATTACCACCAAGACTATCTCAAGAAAAATCCAAATGGCTACTGCCATATCAATGTCAATCAGGCGGCCTATCCTGTCATCGATGCCAGCAAATATCCAAAACCAAGTGATGAGGAATTGAAAAAGACCTTGTCACCTGAGGAGTATGCAGTTACCCAGAAAAATCAAACAGAGCGAGCTTTCTCAAACCGCTACTGGGATAAATTTGAATCTGGTATCTATGTGGATGTGGCAACTGGCGAACCCCTCTTTTCATCAAAGGACAAGTTTGAGTCTGGTTGTGGCTGGCCTAGTTTTACCCAACCCATCAGTCCAGATGTTGCCACCTACAAGGAAGATAAGTCCTACAATATGACACGCATGGAAGTGCGGAGCCGAGTCGGAGATTCTCATCTTGGTCATGTCTTTACGGATGGACCACAGGACAAGGGTGGCTTGCGCTACTGTATCAATAGTCTCTCTATCCGCTTTATTCCTAAAGACCAAATGGAAGAAAAAGGCTATGCTTATTTACTAGATTATGTCGATTAAGAGGGCTTTCCTAAGCAGTTAGAGGAGAATTTTGCTATACTGATACTAGTAAGTGACAAAGGAGAGAAGCATGACCTACACAATCTTAATCGTAGAAGATGAATATCTGGTAAGACAAGGCTTGACCAAGCTGGTCAATGTAGCAGCCTACGATATGGAAATCATCGGTCAGGCTGAAAATGGAAGGCAGGCTTGGGAATTGATTCAAAAGCAGGTGCCAGATATCATTTTAACCGATATCAACATGCCTCAGCTAAATGGCATCCAGTTGGCCAGTCTGGTCCGAGAAACCTATCCGCAGGTGCATTTGGTTTTTTTGACGGGCTACGATGATTTTGATTATGCCTTGTCTGCTGTCAAACTAGGTGTAGATGACTACCTGCTCAAGCCCTTTTCTCGTCAGGATATTGAGGAAATGTTGGGGAAAATCAAGCAAAAGTTGGACAAGGAAGAAAAGGAAGAGCAGTTACAAGATTTACTGACCGATAAGTTTGAAGGAAACATAGCCCAGAAGATCCAGTCCCATCTGGCTGACAGCCAGTTTAGTTTAAAGTCTTTGGCCAGTGATTTGGGCTTTAGCCCAACTTATCTGAGCTCCTTGATTAAGAAAGAGTTGGGTCTGCCTTTTCAGGATTATTTGGTGCGAGAGCGTGTCAAACAAGCCAAGCTCTTGCTTCTGACCACGGATTTAAAGATTTATGAGATAGCCGAAAAGGTTGGCTTTGAAGATATGAACTACTTTACCCAACGTTTTAAACAAGTTGCGGGTGTGACACCTCGTCAGTTTAAGAAGGGAGAAGGTCGATGAAGCGTTCTTCTCTCCTAGTCAGAATGGTTATTTCCATCTTTCTGGTCTTTCTCATTCTCCTAGCTCTGGTTGGGACTTTCTACTATCAATCTAGTTCTTCAGCCATTGAGGCTACCATTGAAGGCAATAGCCAAACGACTATCAGTCAGACTAGCCACTTTATCCAGTCTTATATCAAAAAATTAGAAACCACCTCGACCAGTCTGACCCAGCAGGCAGATATTCTAGCCTATGCTGAGAATCCCAGTCAAGACAAGGTCAAGGGAATCCGAAATCTGTTTTTGACTATCTTGAAGGCAGACCAGGACTTGAAAACTGTTGTACTGGTGACCAAATCTGGTCAGGTCATTTCTACAGATGATAGTGTGCAGATGAAAACTTCCTCTGATATGATGGCTGAAAATTGGTACCAACAGGCCATTCATCAGGGAGCCATGCCCGTTTTGACTCCAGCTCGTAAATCAGATAGTCAATGGGTTATTTCTGTCACTCAAGAACTTGTTGATGCAAAGGGGGCCAATCTTGGTGTGCTTCGTTTGGATATTTCTTATGAAACTCTGGAAGCCTATCTTAACCAACTCCAGTTGGGGCAGCAGGGCTTTGCCTTTATCATCAATGAAAACCATGAATTTGTTTACCATCCTCAACACACAGTTTATAGTTCGTCTAGCGAAATGGAGGCCATGAAACCTTACATTGAGACAGGGCAAGGTTATACTCCAGACCACAAATCCTACGTTAGTCAGGAAAAGATTGCAGGAACTGATTGGACGGTGCTTGGCGTGTCTTCGCTGGAGAAGTTAGACCAGGTTCGGAGTCAACTCATGTGGACCTTGCTTGGGGCCAGTGTCACCTCTCTTCTTGCCTGTCTCTGCTTGGTGTGGTTCAGTCTTAAACGCTGGATTGCTCCTCTGAAGGACTTGAGAGAAACCATGCTGAAAATTGCTTCTGGTAATCAGAATCTTCGTGCCAAGGAAACTGGTGCCCATGAACTGAGAGAAGTAACTCGCCAGTTCAATGCCATGTTGGATCAGATTGATCAGCTGATGGTAGCTATTCGCAGGCAGGAAGAAACGACCCGTCAGTACCAACTTCAAGCCTTATCAAGCCAGATTAATCCGCATTTCCTCTATAATACCTTGGATACCATCATCTGGATGGCTGAATTTCAGGATAGTCAGCGAGTGGTGCAGGTGACCAAGTCCTTGGCAACCTATTTCCGCTTGGCGCTCAATCAAGGTAAGGACTTGATTTCCTTGTCCGACGAAATCAATCATGTCCGCCAGTATCTCTTTATCCAGAAACAACGTTATGGAGATAAGCTGGAATATGAGATTGAGGAGAATCCTGCCTTTGATAATCTAGTCTTGCCCAAGCTGGTGTTGCAACCCCTTGTAGAGAATGCTCTTTATCATGGCATTAAGGAAAAGGAAGGTCAGGGACATATTAGAGTTTCTGTTCAGAAACAGGATTCAGGATTGGTCATCCGTATTGAGGATGATGGAGTTGGCTTCCAAGCCGCTGGCGATAGTAGTCAAAGTCAACTCAAACGTGGGGGAGTTGGTCTTCAAAATGTTGACCAACGGCTCAAACTTCATTTTGGAGAAGATTACCAAATGAAGATCGATTCTGTCCCCAAAAAAGGGACGACGGTTGAAATATACATAAATAGAATAGAAACTAGCTAACTCCCAGTCAATTCTGGGAGTTTTATGCGTAATTGGGCAAGCTTTCTAGGTTGTCTATCTTGCTAAAACGTAGAAAAAACGATATGATAGATAATGACAAAAGAGGTATCAAGTATGAAGGAAAAAGACATTCAAAGAGAAACAAGCCAGATTGTAAAAGATGTATTAGAAAAGGCCAATTTGAAGCAGGGATCTATCTTTGTTTTGGGCCTTTCTTCTAGTGAGGTGATAGGTGGTCAGATTGGCAAGGAATCCAGCCAAGAAATTGGCGAAATCATTGTGAAGACCATCCTAGATATCCTAGAGGAAAAAGGAATTCATCTAGCCGTTCAAGGCTGTGAACATGTCAATCGGGCTCTCGTTGTTGAACGTCAGGTTGCAGAGCAGTTTGGTCTGGAAATCGTTAGTGTCCTTCCTACCCTTCATGCAGGAGGTTCGGGTCAGTTGGCAGCCTTCAAGTTTATGAAGGATCCAGTTGAGGTTGAATTTATCAAGGCTCATGCTGGATTGGATATCGGAGACACTGCAATTGGCATGCATGTTAAGCATGTTCAGGTTCCGATTCGCCCTCTTTTGAGAGAGATTGGTCATGCCCACGTAACGGCGTTGGCTAGTCGTCCAAAATTAATTGGAGGTGCGCGTGCGCACTATCCGCAAGATTCTATTAGAAAGTCGTGAAAATGAGAAAAACAAAACAACAACTAGAAAAAATCACCAAATATTCGATTCGTAAGCTAACTGTTGGGGTAGGTCCTGTAGCCATCGGGGCCTTCCTTTTTGGTGCTAGTCCCCTTTCAGTAGATAAGGTTCAAGCCAATGAAGTTGGTGGTACTCAAAGCGTTCATTACCGTTATTTGGCGGAGCAGGAATTGACCGAGTCTGAAAAAGCCCTGATTCACCATGAAGTTCCTACAGAATTTCAAGATGATGATATTCTTTATGTAGTTTATCGTAAGAAGGCAACTAACAGTCAACAACTTCCATACACAGGAAGTAAGGAACTAGCTTGGGCAGGTCTTGGCTTGGCAACTGCTTCTCTAGCAGTCTTTTTGGTGTCCAAAAAAGGTCGCAAAGAGGTTCTAGGTGTTCTCTTGATTGGTTCTTTAGGAGCTAGCACTTTTGTACCTTATGGAACATTTGCGTTTGAAAATAAAGAATTGCTTTCTTATAACCAAACTATTTCGGCCTCTACCCATGAAGGCTTGGCTGAAGGGATTATCCACATTGATGGCTATGAATACATTGGATACTTCAAGGAAGCAGAACTCCATCCATCAAGACCAGCTTCAGCTGAGAAGCCTCAGTTACCAGTAGAAAAGCAAAATGCAAATGAAAACGAGAAAACAGAAGTCGTTCAAGAAAGACCTGCTGTTACTCCAGAAACTGTCATCGAAAAACCTGTAGTAGAGAATCCAGTTGCTCCTGCTGTTGAAGCAAAACCAGTTTCTGAGCAGCCTCAGGTTAGACAGGAAGAGAGCTTGGTTGAGATTCCGTTTGAAACGATCACAAGCCTAGATGCGAATCTAGCAGAAGGACAGACTCGTATCGTCACAGCTGGAGTAAATGGTAAGCGTCGCCTTGTAACCAAAGTATCGATGGTTAATGGTCAGGAAGTTAGAGAAGTCATCGAAGACCAAGTGGTTCAAAATCCTGTGTCGCAAGTCATTGCAGTCGGAACGAAGAAAGAGGTGCAACCTACTCCAAACCCACAAGCTGAACCAACTCATCAAGTAGCTAAAGGGACGCAAGAGGCAGGTAAGGAAGGTCAATCTTTAACGCAACCAAGCTTACCAGAGGCTCCAATCGAAGCAAAAGGAACCCAAGAGGAAGGCAAAGCAGGCCAAGCTCTAACACAGCCAGAACTACCAGAGGCTCCAGTTGAAACGAAAGGTACTCAAGAAGAAGGCAAAGCAGGTCACTCTTTAATCCAACCGGACTTACCAGAAGCTCCAGTAGAGGCCAAAGGTACTCAAGAAACAGGCAAGGAAGGTCAGTCCTTAACGCAACCTGAATTACCAGAAGCTCTAGTAGAAGCAAAAGGTACTCAAGAGGAAGGTAAAGAAGGCCAAGCTTTAACGCAGCCAGAACTACCAGAGGCTATAGTAGAGTCTAAAGGAACTCAAGAGGAAGGCAAAGAAGGTCAATCTTTAATTCAACCTGCATTACCAGAAGCTACAGTCGCAGTTAAAGGAACTCAAGAGGCAGGCAAAGAAGGCCAATCCTTAACGCAACCAGAACTACCAGAAGCTACAGTCGCAGTTAAAGGAACTCAAGAGGCAGGCAAAGAAGGTCAATCTTTAACACAGCCAGAATTGCCAGAAGCTACCGTAGAGTCTAAAGGAACTCAAGAGGCAGGTAAGGAAGGTCAATCTTTAACGCAACCGGAACTACCAGAAGCTCAAGTAGAAGTAAAAGGTACACAAGAGGAAGGTAAAACTGGCCAAGCCCTTGTACAAGAACAGTTACCTGAGTACAAAGTAACTGAGGGAACTCTTGTTGAAGAATCAACTACAGAACTTGACTACAAAACTGAAACGACTGAGGATCCAACTAAGTATACAGACGAAGAAACTGTCCTAAGAAATGGTGAAAAAGGAAGTCAAGTTACAAAAACAACCTATAAAACGGTAGAAGGTGTCAAAACTGACCAAGTTCTTTCAACTAGCACAGAAGTCACCAAGGAGCCTGTAAATCAACAGGTAAGCCGTGGTACAAAACCAATTGAAGGAACTCTTGTAGAGGAAAGCCTTGAAAAGATTCCATTTAAAGAAACGATTGAAGAAGATGCTCAACTGAAAAAAGGTTTAGAAGTTGTAGCTCAAGAAGGTAAAGAAGGTCAGAAAAAAATCACTAAGACCTTTAATACCATTAAGGGAGTTAAAACAGAAGATGCTCCAAAAGTTACAGAGGAAGTCATTGAGGCACCTCAAGACCGAATTTTGAAACGTGGTACCAAGAGCTTTGAAAAACCAGTATTGACCATCACAGCAGTTGAACCTAAGGATTTGAAACGTACTTCAGATGTTAAATACAGTCTAGAAAATCCAAGCAAGGCAGCCATTAAATCTATCACCTTAACTCTGAAAAAAGGTGATGAGATTGTGAAAACATTGAGTGTTTCACCTGACAACTTGACAGCTAGCCTGACAGATCTGCAATACTACAAAGATTATAAGATTGAAACTAAGATGGTTTATGACCGTGGTGAGGGAGATGAGGAAGAAGTTCTGAAGGAAGAACCGCTAAGAATTGACCTCAAAAAAGTTGAAATCAAAAATATCAAAGAAACAAGCTTGATGAGTGTGGACGCTGATGGTAACGAAACAGATACTAGTTTGCTGACAGAAAAACCAGCTGATGTTGCTCCACTTTACCTACGAGTTACAACTCACGACAACAAAGTTACAAGACTCGCTGTTGACAAGATTGAAGAAGTAGAAAAAGACGGAAAAACTTTATATAAAGTTACTGCCAAAGCACCAGACTTAGTTCAACGTAATGCTGATAACACACTTAGCGAAGAGTATGTTCATTACTTTGAAAAACAAAAAGCCAAAGAAGGTAATGTTTACTACAACTTCAACGAGCTTGTAAAAGATATGAAAGCTAACCCTAGCGGTGAGTTTAAACTTGGTGCAGATCTAAATGCAGCCAATGTACCAACTCCAAATAAAGAGTATGTTCCTGGTACATTTAAAGGTAAGTTATCAAGTGTTGACGGACAACGTTATTCAATCCACAGTATGTCTCGTCAACTATTTGGTGGTATTGAAGGTGGTTCTGTTAAAGATGTCAACTTGGCTAATGTCGATATTAATATGCCTTGGATTGACAATATTTCTGCTCTTGCTCGAACTGTTAAGAATGCTACGGTTGAAAACATTAAAGTAACTGGTAGTATCCTCGGTAGAGATGGAATTGCTGGTATTATTAATAAAGGCGATACTGGAGCTCAATTAACAAATGTTGCATTCATCGGTAATCTTACTGGTGTTGGTAACAGAGGTTGGGATTTCGGTGGAATTGCCGGAGAACTTTGGAAAGGTAATATAGATAAAGCTTATGTAGAAGCTAATATGGTAGCTAATAAAGCTCGTATCGGTGGTCTTGTTGCTAGAACGGACAATAGTGGTGACCCTAACGGAATCGGTAAATACGGGGCTGTACGTAATGCTGTTACAAAAGGAACTATTAAAGTAAAAGATCCTGTTGAAACAGGTGGATTCATCAGTAAAAACTGGGCATGGGGTAAAGTTGCTGACTCTGTGTCTATGATGAAAGTTGAAAATGGTGAAGTATTCTATGGCTCTAAAGATATTGCTGAAGATGATGGTTACTTCTCAAACAATGCATTAGAACGTAACTTTATAGTTAAAGATGTAAGTACAGGTAAGCGTTCATTTAGATTCTCTGTTTCTAACAGAATTAAAGAAGTATCTCAAGAAGAAGCAGATAAGAAAATTGCAACATTAGGAATCACAGCTAACGAATATGTCATCAACCCTCTTGTTTCAGATACCCTTAACAACACCAAACCAAAAGCTGATACTTATAAAGATACTCAAGATTACAAAGCAGACCGTGAACTTGCTTATCGTAACATCGAAAAACTTCAACCATTCTACAATAAAGAGTGGATTGTTAACCAAGGTAACAAGATTCCAGCAGGTTCTAAATTATTAACTACAGAAGTTTTATCTGTTACTGCAATGAAAGATAACGAATTCGTAACTGAACTTGGTGATGCTAACCGCATTATCGTTCACTACGCTGATAAGACAAAAGAAATCTTTAACATCTCACCTAAAGAATCTCAAGTGAAACAAGTTAAAGAATACAGCATCGCTGAACTTGGAGAAATAGTTTATACTCCTAACATTGTTGATAAAGATCGTAGTGATTTAATCAGCGCTATCGAAAGCAAATTAAGTCCAGTTGAATTGCATAAAATTCTCATCATAATATTCTTATTTATGTTCTTATCGTTACCAAAGTTCATAATTTATTAACTTTTTTCCTATTGCATATATGCTCCGATTATGTTATTATACTCTTCGTAGTTGAGAGTTTTCTTGCGTTGACCTCTCACTACAAAATGTGCATTATGCACTCCTATATCACTCTAACAGGGAAACAGCAGCCGCGAGGCTGCTGTTTCTCGTTGCATCAATATTTATTTTCTATATTTAAATCTCTTCTGAAGATCTTGGCCATTTCTTCATAGTCGTTATCTTTCAAATATTTCTTATCAGGATTCATAGTAAATGTGGAACCCCATTCGTCCCCTCCCTCATATTTGGGAACTATATGCATGTGTAAGTGACATCCTGTGTCTCCATACATTCCATAGTTTACTTTACTTGGTGCGAAAACTTTGTGTACTACTTTAGCAATCTTATTTACATCAGAAAAGAACTGATTTCTGTCTTCATCGGAAATATCCACTATCTCACTGACATGATCCTTGTAAGCAAGTATAACTCGCCCCATCTTAGTCTGCTCTTTGAAAATATATAAATATCCGCTCTCCATCCGTCCTACAGGATATCCGAACTTTTTAAGTAAATCCCCCTGTACACAGTAAGCACAATTATTATCTACCATAATTTCTCCCTATTTTATATTTTAATCCACATCCTCATACACTACATTTCCTTCACAGATAGTATATATAATCTTTCCCTGTAATGTATCTCCAATCCATGGCGAGTTACTTGACTTGCTCTCGCTCTTATCGTATTTCCATTCTTTATTTACATCAAATACAACAATATCCGCAATTTCATCTTCTCTTAGAACTCCCCTATCCATATTGTAAAGTCTTGCAGGCTGATAGCTCATTTTGTTCATAAGCTCCATTAATGTAAGATGTCCCGGTTTAACCAGATGCATATACCCGAGAGAAAAACTTGTTTCCAGTCCTATTATTCCGCTTGGTGCATCTACAAAGTCCTTATTTTTTTCTTCAACACTGTGAGGAGCGTGATCTGTGGCAATGATATCTATAGTACCATCCTTAAGTCCTGCGATTATTGCAAGTCTATCTTCTTCTTCTCTTAATGGCGGATTCATTTTTGCAAGTGTGCCGTATTTTATAACATCCTTATCAGTAAGTGTGAAATGATGAGGTGTAGCCTCGGCAAATACACGAAGTCCAGCCTTTTTTGCCTTTCTGACAAGTTCTACGCTTTCCTTTGCGCTGATATGCTGTATACTTATAGTTGCACCGGTTTCTCTTGCAAGTCTGCAATCTCTTTCAACCATTGAAATTTCAGCCTGTCTGTCTGAACCGAAAATATGTAACTTATCCGATGCCAACCCATGGTTTATACCGTTTTCTTTAATAAATTTCGGATCTTCTTCGTGGAATGAAAGTGGCATTTTGATATTTCGTGCAACCTTCATGGCTTCTCTTGCAAGATTCTCATCAAGTAAAGGTCGTCCGTCATCTGTAAAACCTATAGCACCGGCTTCTCTAAGCTCCTTTAAATCTGCAAGCTCTTCACTCTTCATTCCCTTTGTAATGCAAGCGCAAGTTTTGACATTTATAGGTGTGTTTCTACCCTTTTTAAGTACTTCAAATATCAGCTCAGGACTGTCAATTGGAGGTTTTGTATTTGCCATGGCAACTATTGTGGTAAAACCGCCCTTGGCAGCAGCTCTTGCTCCACTTGCTATATCTTCCTTATATTCAAAACCCGGCTCTCTTAAATGTACATGTACATCTACAAATCCGGGAGCCGCACAAAGTCCTGTACAATCATAAACTTTTAGTCTCTCGCCATTGGCTCTTGCCATAAGAGTTGCATCCAGGTATAAGTCTTTATCTATCTTTGTTATTCTTCCCTCTGAGATTAGTATATCTCTTATATCATCAGTCCTTGTACAAGGATCTAATAATCTTACATTTTTTAACATTATCATATAAATATATTCCTTTCTAAAATACTTATATCGGGCTATATTATATCATATAAAGGATTTTGATGGAAATATATATAAAATTTTGTACTAAAAAAGGTGACTGCTTTCGCAATCACCCGGAAAATTTTCAATTAAATTACTTAAGAGTAACCTGTGCTCCAACTTCTTCAAGCTGCTTCTTGATACCCTCAGCCTCTTCCTTAGAAATCTCTGTCTTAAGAACCTTAGGAGCTCCGTCAACAAGATCCTTTGCTTCCTTAAGTCCAAGTCCTGTAACCTCACGAACAACCTTGATAACCTTAACCTTCTGGTCACCTGCTGCTGTAAGCTCTACGTCGAACTCTGTCTTCTCCTCAGCTGCTGCTGCACCTGCACCTGCTGCTGCTACTACAACACCTGCTGCTGCTGAAACGCCAAACTCTTCCTCACAAGCCTTTACAAGCTCATTTAATTCAAGAACTGATAATTCCTTAATTGCATCGATAAACTCTGCAGTTGTTAACTTTGCCATTTAATAATCCTCCATTATTTGTTTTATTTACGCTTCCTTGCTTTCAGCGATCTGATTAAGCACACGAGCGAAGTTTGTAATTGGTGACTGAATGCTTCCAAGGAGCTTTCCAATCAACTCGTCTCTTGATGGTATTGTAGCTATAAGCTTGATTCCATCCTGGTCATATGTTACACCGTCTACTACTCCTGCCTTTAACTCAAGCTTTGGAGCAGTCTTAGAGAAATTGTGTAAGATTCTAGCAGGTGCAGTTGCATCTTCCTTTGAAACTGCAATCGCTGTAGGTCCTTCAAGTGAGCTGTCAAGTGTCTCAAATGCAGTTCCCTTAGCTGCTAAACGAATCATTGTGTTCTTATAAACCTTATAAGTTACACCTGCTTCTCTAAGTTCCTTACGAAGCTTTGTATCCTGGTCAGCAGTAAGACCACGGTAGTCAACGACTACAGCTGCCTGTGCGCCATCTAAAAGCTCAGCAATTTCCTTAACTATAGGCTGTTTTAATTCGATTTTTGCCATTTCTAACCTCCTTTATAGTTTCAGTAAAACCCGTAAAAGCAATAAGTGTAAATCTATACATGAAAAAACTCTCTGACATGCAGACAGAGAGTGAGAATACATCAACGTACTTAGTCACTTCCTCGGTAGGTATTGCTTTAAGCCATACGGCACCTACTGTCTACGGTCGTTTTACCTTGCCTAGGATACCAAATAAAAAAACATTTGTCAAGCGACTTTTTACTTTTTATTAAAATATTTTATATCATTGCATCTGTTTTTCGACTGTACTTTTATAAACAGTTTCCTAATGTAATAAGCTTGCTACTATATACAATATATAAATATGTATAGGATAGAATATATAAAAGAAATTTTTATCTCCTCTTCCCTTTTCTCCGTTATAAAAATATAGCGGAATAATTGCAAATACCATCATCCACTGTACTCCTGTACGATTGGTATAAAAAGCAAGAAAACTTAGAATTATCAATACTAAAAATTGTATTTTTCTGTTTGTTCTGAAAATATAAAAAATCAAACCGAGCAGAACCATAAAGATTCCGCCTTCTACTGTAAATAAATTTGGAATCATCAACATTACAATTGCAAACACCTGAGTAAGTACAGGTGATATTTCACCTTCACTTCCAAGCATTGTGCCTAAAAGTAATACCGGTATTGACAATATAACCGGTAAAATAATAATTCCGAGTCCTATAAAAAATGCTTTTATTTGTCAATTGTAAGTATTAGAGAATTATTAACATATTCTCCTAAAAATACATCACTGTATTTTTCTATACCTTGCTTTTTCAGCTCTTCAAGAAGCCAATCCTCGTCCTTACCTATTACCTCGAGTATATCAGATTGTACCTGACCGTCTGTAATAACAGGGAACTTAGGGTTTTCATCACCTGACTGAATTAAAATCAATTGTCCGTTTTGCTCAAGTACGGCCCTCTTTACATCCTTTGTTGAATAAATTCCGTTTGTACGCAATTTAAAAGAAACATCATGAGCGGATAAGCCTGCCTTTTTACAATTTTCAACAATTATTTTTCCGCCATCTATTATTGTTAAGGCCTTACCGTCTATTAACTGTTTAGCCTTTACATTATGTGTCTTTATCCATTTTAAGCCCAGCACCAGAATGCACCATATACATAATATTGCAATAAAATCAAGTATACGTACACTGCTGTTATATATAACACCACCGATAATGCCACCAAGCACATAATTTACAATCTGGTCGCTTGCTGATGAAGGTGCCAAGTTACCCTTACCTGATATGTTTATTATTATTACCAATGCAAAAAAGCCTATTAAAAGCTTTACAG
>ERZ773031.1309-NODE-1309-length-12538-cov-3.741088_pt1 | contig 12538 bp, 13 predicted proteins | sample MGYA00511666_ERZ773031 | MGnify/ENA primary metagenome ERZ773031 (study PRJEB29015, sample SAMEA2738135) | human oral metagenome | biome: human oral; feature: human-associated habitat; material: saliva | place: China | collected 2250 ...
TACCATATAGTGGTGGAACTGCAGCGTATACACGACCTTGTTCTACCAATGGACGATAATATACCAAGAACATTTTCATCAACAAAGAACGGATATGAAGACCGTCAGTATCAGCATCGGCTAAGAATATAATCTTATCAAATTTACATTTATCGGGATCACAAGCTTTACCAGCACCACAACCTAAGATAGTATAGATTGCTTTGTTTTCTTCGTTTTCAAAGAATTCTTTACGACTATAAGTCATAGCATTCTTTACTTTACCACGAAGAGGGAAGATACCTTGACAGCTATGATCAATCGCTGTACGACATGGATTCAAAGCTGAATCCCCTTCGACCAATATAAATTCAAGATTCTTCTTACCGGTTGGTTTACCATACTTGGAAGGAAGACCTGTGAATACAGATACTTGAGATTTCTTTAAAGTATCAATCTTCTCTTTGTTTACGTTCAAACGTAAGGTAGCGGCAGCTTTAGCATGGTTAGAAATTCTAGACACACCATCAGAGTTCTTTTTACACCATTCATCTAATGCTAGTTTAACTAGTTCTTTGATAAATGGGTCTAGGTCAGCATTAGAAAGAATTTCTTTAGCTTGACCAGAGAACATCGGTTCAATGTGGAATGCTGAGATTACACCTTTGAAACCAGATTTGATATCATTATTAGTGATAGAAATCTTACTAGAATTATTGAATACAAATTTATTCAAATAATTACGGAAGTAAGTTGCTACCGCATCAACTAACGCAGATACATGAATAGATTGACTGATGGTAGGACACATATTACCGAAGGAGATCACTTCTTCAGTACTGTCGATATCATCAGCACCCCAAGTGAATGCAATTTCTGCACGCATTGTTTTCTCTGGATTCATACCAGCGATATAGATAGGATCACATACGCGTTTCTTAGTCATCCCATCTAAGAATGTAAGTATACCTTTTTCATTCACCAAACGTTTCTCAATTACTTGACCACGTTTAGTTACACCTTTGAAGTTTACAATAGCACCGATTTTCATCAATGGTACTAAAGTACTAATAAGGTTGAATACATCATCACAAGTTGTATTGATTTCGCCCATGATATCATAACATGGAGAAAATTCAATTCTAGAACCTTGATAATTTTCTTTATTTGGTTGACTGACTTCGCCTTTATCCCATGGGAAGCCTTCAATGAATTCCATGTGTCGATGTTCAGCTTTACCAGTAGGAGATACTTCTTTACATAAGTAACTATCTACGATAAAGCGACTAGATAAAGCATTGGTAACTTTAGCACCAACACCATGTCGACCAGAGGAGAATTCACCTGTTCCTTTTTCTTTGTCGAAGTTAGAAGATGTATTAGGTTTGGTAAAGATACGTTCAATATTGTCAAATGGGATACCACGACCATTATCTATACTTACGAAAGTATTTGTATCTTCATAATATTCAGTCCAAATTTCAGTACACGGAGATTTATCTTTCATTAATTCATCCATGGAGTTTTGAAATACTTCACGAATCATATTAATAAAGCCTTTATCTCCAACGTAACCAATATATTGACCTGGTGTCTTTCTTACGGCTTCTGTAAACGAACCCATTGTTCTAATGGATTTGCCATAAGAATTGATATTCTTTTTAAATTTTTCGATAGAAGCCATCTATTGATACCCTTTCAAATAAAGATAAAAATAAAGATAAAATAGGAAGTAGAGAATAATCTCTACTTCCAATAATATCTAAACTTTACCTACTAGTTTTCGAAACCAGGGATAGCTGCAGATGCAGATTGAGTTGTTGTTGCAGGAGCAGCTTGTGGAGCTACTGGAGCTTGTTGACCAATAGGATTAGCCATTGCTTCAGCAGGGTTAGCTACAGGAGCTTGTTGTTGTTGTGGAGCTACTGGAGCTTGGTAGTTTTGTGGAGCAGCCCAACCAGCGGCTTGAGGTTGTTGCATTTGCATACCAGGAACTGGTTGTTGCATAGGTTGTTGGTAACCAGCATTCCAGAAACCACCGTTCATTTGAGGAGCTACAGGAGCTTGAGGAGCCCATTGTTGAGGTTGTGGGTAACCATAACCATACATAGGAGCACCAGTTGTGATTGCACTTAAGCGATTCAATGTGTTGTAATCGTTAGCATAACCATAACCACCTTGAGCAACATTCATTGTGCCATAGTAGTTAAGGATATATTCTGCAGATTTATCCCACATTTTTGGTAATTGATCAATTACAGTACCGAAAACATATAATTTGTCAGCTAATTCAGGAGAGATTGGACCCCAGTTAGCTTTCATTGTATTCCAGATATCTTTGAATTGAGATACAACGTGAGCTACGTTAGCGGAAAGTTCTTTACGGTTTTCTGCAGATGGTTCAATGTAGTTGAATGTTTCATGACAGATACCGCATGTGCAAGAGCCATCAGCGTTAGCAGACAAAGTGGATTGACCATTGTGATCGCGGTGGTTACATTTGTAACGTGCGATTTCAGTGGAATCCTTAGGTGGTTGGAAGAAAGCTTCCATATCACGAGTATTGCGGTTACGAAGAGCATTGATTTCGTCTTGAGTCAATGTGCTGTTCATTGGCATGTTAACGTTTTGTGGAGCCATTTGAGCTGCCATAGGTTGTTGCCATTGTGGTTGCATACCGTAGCCACCCATCATCATAGGTTGAGGTTGATTGAAGTTGTTGTAGTTAGTCATTTGAAAATTCCTCCTTGACTAAAAAATGTGTGTAAAAATATATTTTTTCTAAATAGGATTACCTATTTGTCATAACGATATTATATAGTTATATTTTGGTTTAACTATATTATTTTTTAAGCTCTTCGCTTACCATACCAAGTGGTAATTCAGATGGTTTTTTAGTCTTAGCATAGTTATTACGATAAGCAGAATGTTTGTTCACATCCAAAGGATCGAAGAGTGCACTCTTAATAAGTCCACCAATATTATCGTCGATTGGGATTGCTTTGCCACCATCACCAATACCTTGGGCGGATGGGAATTTAGCTTTTATAACTGCTAAAGATTGACCGAAGGATTCTTCAGTCAATTGAGTCCACATTTCTTGAATGTTTTCATAAGTAGATGAAGACAAGATAGCGGCATAGACTTTACGTCCAGTACCAGCAGGTTCGAATCCTGTTCCTTTTTCATTTGTAGAATAATAGAATAGAATTTCGTTATCATCGTCCCAAATGAAATGTTTGTGAGCTCCACTTAAGATTACATCATTATCTAGACGAATACAAAGTGGTTCTGCGATATTCTTTTTGAGACTACTACTATATCTTAGAATGCTCATGAAAGCATTTCGTAGAGCGATAACTTGTGCTTTTTCCATTATTTCACCTCCATGGGATAAAAATAGTTCCATACTCATATAAGAGTATTCTTACAATATTGTTAGGTGCAGATTAAAATTAAATTATAAATTTATACTGCTTTAATTTTACACCCATACTAATTAAGTAACCTAAATTACCATTGGAAGCTACCATGTCATTGAAACCAGATAAAGCAATATCATAAACAGCTAGAAGCTCTCCATCTGTTTGCAATACTGTAAAGATATCTTGAGAACCATATTTCTCATAGAACTCTTTGGTTGCATTATAATGAATCAATGCATTCAAATGCAAGGTTTGTAAAGCTGGAATGACAATGCGAGTTACAAAGTCATATGTGAAATACTTATTGTATTTCTCTGTGATGTTTCCATATGCTAAATCTTTAAGGAGTAGTGGTACTTTTTTCATTAAACGTTCAGGACGTTCCATGATCATAAAAGTATCCCCTTTAGATTTAATCAAAGGATCGAAGAATGCAGAACCATAATTAGACTTTTTATTAGGTTTAGCCATTAGTTTCCTCCTCATCACCATATAAATCCCAACGGTAGAATGCTTCTACACGGGCTTCATATGTATCTTCACCAAATTCTGGATCAATTGGATCCAATTCTAAGATTTGTTCAGCTTTATCTAGAATGAATTCATTCCATACAGATAAATCAAAACCTTCATCAGAACCATTGAAGATAATATTATTCCAGTCGGATTCGGCTAGCATATTATTTTCTAAGAGCATTCTGATGAAAGAATAGAACGAAATACCATCACTGATCTTTTGAGAATCAGAGATGATCATAGATTTGAACCAATTGATAGAATCTTCACCGTAAAGATCTGGTAGATTCTTGATAATTTCTTTAGCCGCATTTCCACGACCTTCAATTACCGCATAAGTTCGTTCTTGTTCCACTGGAGTGTCTGAAGATTCACTGAATTCGATTAGTAGTAAATACTTCTTAATCTCTGAAGGAACAATCGGTTTGTTTTCTTCATCCAAGAACACAAATGGTTGGATAAAGTCGGTTCTTGTTAATTTTTGCATAAGGTTTTCTCCTTTCTTATTAAAATATAATGTATATAGAGTTAATACTACTCTACCATATAGATATTATATAATCATAGAGAATTTTATTGTATCCGGATCTGAATATCCATGTCCAGAATATACTGGACAGGATAAATATCAGAAGCCAGAATAATATATACGAAGTCTTGTTCATAATAGCATCAATACACAGAATGATACTAGAGCTGCTATGATAATAGACTGAATAATGGTAATGTATTTCAATACTTTTTTACCAGAAATCCCATTATCGTCTAGTTCTACATGATGATAAGTACAGCCGCCACCGTTATTAAAATCATAAAACATACAGCAATAGCACATCCCTTTGGAGTTAAAGTTCTTAGCTAGTGTTCTATCAGCGTGCTCGACAAAGCCGAAGCACACATCCCTTTCGAGGATTGCTGGTAGATCTTTATTATTATCATATTTCCGAGATTTCTTGGATTTCTTTTCCATAATCTCTTTATTAGCTTCTTTGACTTCAGTCAATGTACTTACATCGACTGAAGCATCTTCACAGGAAGTTGCTTTGTAATTAGTTTTAGATAAATCTAACTTCCTATGTCGTCTTTGTTTTACTTTACGACCCATTAACTTCCTCCTACCATATAATATCTACAATAAAACTCATAATTATACCTATTATAATTACGCTAAGGGCAAAGACTTTAGCATCGTCCTTAAACATATTCAATCCCTCCAGTATACAAATAATGCCCATATATAGGTTAAAACAAAAGAGGTTATAAATACTCCAATAAGAAATATTTTGTTATTTATAATAAACTCTTTTTTGTCATTTATATCTGTTGTCTCTCTTGGAGGAATTGATTTCTTCCTTTTGAAATTTATATTAGCTATAGTCAATTCCTTAAAAGGAAATTTACACTCATTATAGTACTGATTGTAATGCACGCAACCAGTACAACCATTTTTAGGAACTAATCTAAAAGTAATATGACGTTTATCCTTCCTGTATTTAGGACATCTCTCCTGCTCCACTTATTTCACTCCCTAATAGAACTTCTTCGATTTTAATACATAGATGCAAGTATTGCTGAAACGAGTGATACCTACATAGTCTAAGTTTCTATTTATATTCTTATTCATGTATTCTGATATATAAATACCATTCATAAATTGGGAACCTTGGGAAATATGTGTAGTGATGGAATAGCCTAGTTCAAATAACTCACCAGCTGAACGATAATGACCATTCTTAAACATGTCTTTATCTTCATAAGCAGCGTTAAAGTATTTGAAATCACACTTAAGATCTCTGAATACGGATGGGAATAGATTTGGCATAAAATCAATATGGAAACTATCTGCAGAAACCCCTAACACGGATGGTTCATTAATAACTCTACCAGTTAAACCATTGGCTAGACTGATACCGTGCTCAGACTTTAACCAGTTATTCTTACGACAAATTAGTTGTTCACCATAAGTAGGTATTTTAAGCATGGGATCAATGCCGTTAAGTTCTCTCATAAAGCGATTATATCGTTCTCTTGTTTTATTACGACCACATATAACTATATCTGTTGTTTTAAACATATCTGGATGTAATTCATCTTCATATATTACATTCACATCACCATACAATCCACGATAGATTGGTTGGTTGTTTAAAATACGGTCTGCAAGATACACAATCGCCGAACTTTCGGCTTGTCTCATAATGGTATTGAGTATATGAACCTTACCGTCGTATAAGTATGCTGGTCTATCAGCTACAGGAGGTAATTGGTTTAAATCCCCTGCGGCAATAATCTTAATTCCACGAGACTCTATTTCTTTCTTAAGAGAATATGGAACAGAACCAGCTTCATCTATACAGATTAGCTTCTTACCAATAAGAGGAGTTGGTACAAATACCAATCTTCTTTTTGGTCTATTAAAATATGGATCTATATTATCGTAATCATATTCCCATTTTGGTTCAAAGAGCCAAGAGTGAATAGTCTTAGCATTCATCAATCCCTTAGTTCTTAGAACAATAGCAGCGGCTCCAATATAAGCCATAGGTGCTACTTCTTCTGGCATTAAACCCAGACGTCGAATTATCTCCATCATAACAACAGATTTACCCGTTCCGGCTTTGCCAGAATATTGAAATACTTGTTCTGATGAATTATGATAAAAATCAACGGCGGCTTGAACAACTTGTTCTTGTTCTTGACTTAATTCTATCATAATTATCTCCAATTTAAATTTTTCTGAATACAGTGATTAACCCATCTGGATTTTCAGGTTGTTCAAATTCTTCATAAGTACCAATATCCAATTTAGCTAAGTCTCTATATTCAAAGACATTAGCATCATCAATCTTATAGATCAAATCTAGATACTTGATACAATCACGATGATATTCATTACCAGAAATCTCATACATGTTATCGAATTTGATTGTAGCATGTCCAAGATCATTCATCTTAGCATTAGTTACATTTAAGAATAGAATTCTGTCTGTATCTTTATTGAGGTTTACTTCAAGGAACCAACACACACAATTGATACAGAGTTTAATATCGTTATAAGGATCAAATAACTTAATCCCTAATGGTAGTTCTGGAATAGCTTCTGGATCACCAGTAGCCATAACTGCTTGTTCCTTTAGTCGATTATACATACCATAATCAATATATTTATTACCATCATAGGTAAAGTATAATAGGTCATTATTCTCCAATGACTCCTCAGAACATAAGAGATTGTCATTGATAAATGGAATAAGACCTAGTCGTTGAATCATACGATCTGAAAACAATTCAGCATTTCGATTCATTGTATCGTAATATCGTTGCTGTTTAGCTAACTCTTTTTTGGTTATACGAGTCATTTGGAAACTCCTTCTTTAAATCATTCACATAAATATAATAAGAAATATCTTACTCATATTTATATTATATACCCAAGTTCTATTTTATCCAAGGAGGTAACTATAGATGGCTTATAATGATACATACATTGCTGTATTGCTCACAACCTGCGATAAATACACTCCAGGTAAACAGACTTTTCGTATTCAGAGTCTAGTTGGTCTTAAAGAAAACTCTAATCAAATAGAGAAGACTGAAAACCAAGGCGGCAATCTTTTAAATAAAGAAACTAGTCATCTGCCTTTAGGCAGTGCTAATACATCGGCTGTAATTACAATCGATGTGCCTTATGAAATCTCAAGAAGATTTCCTGTTAAATTTATCCCACCAGGGACTCGCTTCTTAGTGTCGTTCTCTTCTGGTGATATTAAGAATCCTATCATCGTCGGAGGTGACTACTAATGTCTCATTTTGATTATACCAATTCAACTGCCCCTGAAAATGCCCATACGCTATCCGAATTTGTTACTGCCGGCAAAGCCCATGCCGAAAATCGGTATGTCGATTTCTGCTATATGGAGAAATTGGGAAGTATTAATTTCGTGGTACGAAATATTTTGAGGGATTATATAGAAGAACTCAAGGAAGCTACAATCGAATGCACATTGAGCCTTGAGGAGCAGTTGAAATATAGATATAATCCTAAACACTTAGCACTAGATATTTATGGTAGCACAGATTTGTACTTCATTATCTTGATGCTTAATGACATGATTGATGTCAGAGAGTTTAGAGATATTCATAAGATTAGACTACTTCGTAGAAGTACTCTAATGGATATGATAACAAAGATTAATACATCTGAGAGAATAAATCTAGAGAAATATAATGCTAAGCATTCTCATCTGTAGATTCATTCTTGTCCCATTTAACGGTAAATCTAACATCGACTCTATCACCGTATAAATTAGAGCCAGAACCTTTTACTACTACATCATAACCTAGTAGGTCATAATAACTAATAATATCTTCAAGGTCTTTCTTTTTGAGTACAGCTAATTTGCTGTACTCAAATACTTGCTCTTTTCGAGTCTTAGCTTTTTCAATTAGTGATACAATCTCTTCATTCATAGCTTGGATAAAAGCCGTAGCTGTGTCTGAATAGTTTTTGAATTCAGTAATAATATTGAATGCGTCTTGTGCTGTAATCATGGGTATCCTCCATTTTTAAAAATATAATTTATTTAAGCAATAAATGAGATTACTTTTATCTCACCATTACTCATATCCATACCGTCCATTATATACAATGGCTCTTCTATCATACTAAATGGATGGAAGAGTTTTGAGTTATCGAATATCATTTCTTTTTCCTGCTTTGGCTCTTCTCGAGTCACTGTAGGTTGAGGAATGATATCGAGCTCATCTTCTCCCTCAAGCCCCATAAATGGGCTTGAATCAGCTAGTAGCTTATTTTCTCTTTCAGGTAGTTTTGTACTACCATCAAAGCGATACAATTCTGATGGTGCTCCATTCATTAAATCTTTCTTACTACCACTAAGATTAATTACGCTTAATGGTGAAGCTAGTTTAGAATCTTCTACTAATTTGATAGTATTAGATTTATCAAATGGTTGGAAGAAAGTCCTATCAGTGGCTGTGCATTTATACCGAGTCTTAGTTACTTTGAAACCCATATACTTTTCTTCACCGACCCATTGTGGAACGATAAAGATAGTAGCATCTACGTTTTCATCAATAAGACTAGATTCACCAATATTAGCACGACCGATACCATCGGTAACATCTTTCTTAGAGTTATTACGAATTTCATCGACAGTCTTAGCACCCTCACGGTTGATTTGTGATGCGGTGATTACTGGAATATCGAATCTATTCGCAAAGTTTTTCAAGTCATTGATTACTGCACCTAATTTAAAACGTTCTTCCATTTGATAATTATCAATTGGCTTAATACGTTTAATATAGTCGAATAATACCCCAATGACTTCATATCCTCTATTTGCAAAGTCTTCTGTCATTTGATGTAAATAACTTACATCAACAGAGTTGATTGGTTTATAACGAATCGCCATATTGATTGGAGATGATTCGTTTACTACCATACCTTCTTCAGCCATTTGTTCTATTACTTCATCAGTAGTAAATTCAGACATATCTTTGTCTGTACCACAAGAGATAGTATATAAAGAATCAACAGCTTCTCTCATTGTATTTTCCATTGTGAAGAATAATAAGAGAGGTTTCTTAGTTTTATCTTTGCATCTGAAGTTTGTATTATACTTCTTAATTTGATAGAAGATATTAAGTAAGGTTGTCGTTTTACCTTCACCTGGTAGACCAAATAAACAGTAAACCCGAGAACCTTCAAACCCACCAGAAAGAATATCGTTAAACCGATGCATACCAGTTTTTAATTTGTAAGAAGGTTGTTTCTTACGATTGATGATTAGGTCTAATGGTCCTTTTGGATTAGATAATAAGAAGTCTGTTTCATCTGTATTGGTATCAATATAATTTGCATTAAATTGAGTAGATGCATCATTAATTATTTCTTTAATACGCATTGCATTTTCGAAATAATTTTCAGGACTCCCGTTAATGTAATCCGCAAGGGATACATTCAAGCTTTCGATAGTTTTATTTACAGTTTGAGTATCCAAGATATTTGTAACAATATCTTCTACCCATTTAACTTCACCATCAGATAGCTCTTGGAAAGATGGAATATCCAAGTTTTCATATTTATTACCAACTAAACCACAAATGCTAGTTAATAATAAATCACGACCTACAGTAGATCCATATCTCAATCTAAGCTCAATAGCATCTATAGCAAATAGATATCTGAGCATCATAGATTCGTTTTCACTGAAGTGCTTTACTTCACTAGCCTTTAAAACTTTCAATAAGTTTTCAAGACCAGTAATTCCAATCATTTGGTTTTCGCTTAAAGCGTACTCACAGAACTTAGTAAACATTTGGATGTTATAATTGACATTCAAACGCATTGTTTGATTTCTTTTTGTACCATACTTACTGGTTCTACGACGCTGTCTTTCACGGATAGTTTCTGCCATCGTACCACAATTCCTTCCCAAGAATTAAATATTAAATATTTTGCAATATCCCGATTAAATCTTCGTAAGTCAAAAATACGCTTCCCTCGGATTGATTAATATATCTAACCAGCTTATTCTCCGGCGTAATATTCTTATCGAATAGATAATCATAACTTTCGTACTCGTTTTGAATCTCTTGAAGATTCTCTACTATATTGTCACTATGAATTTTAGTTTCAATTCTGACGTTGGGATTATTTCTATAAAACGTTTGAATAATCTCTAAATTTTCTGGATTATTCTCAGTTAATCGAACTCGAAGATATTTGATATCTTCTTCTTTCATAACCTGAGCAATATACGCTATCATATCTTTAGGATCTCCATTAATCATGGAATCCATATTGATAGTAATATACTTATCAGAGATGATTGGTTCGTAATGTACTGCATATTGTCGAGTTCTCAAATCTTGTATCATGATGATGAAGCCTTTTTCTTCTTCCTCACCAAATTGCCATCTATATGGAGAACCACAATAGTAGAAATGTTTTGCATAACAACCAGGTGTATGCACATGACCAGATATAATTGGACCGGCACAATGTCTGAAATGGTCCATATAGAATACTGGTTCTCTGTCCGAATTCAAATTAGGTACATCTTTACCAAAGATAGCTCCCGCAAATGTACCATGCATATAACATGCATCATAGAATCCAGATTGGTATAAGAATTGCTCATAGTATTCAGAACCTTTGCCATACAATTCCGGAATACATAAAATTCTTTTACCTTTAACTGTTTCAAATTTGACTTCTTCTATAATCCGAACGTCTGTTCCATTCGCTATAGCTTGTTCAGCCATAGGATAGAATAATTTTATTTGATCTGCATCGTGGGAGTAAGTGCCTGCGATAATTAACAATGTAGCATTCTTAATTGCACAGACTTTGATCAAATCAGAAATAAAATAGCAGGCTAAAGAAACGGATTCAGAATTAGCCATAAATTTATGATGAAAAATATCACCATTTACCGATACTATATCTAGAATCGGTAGTGTCATAAGTCGATCAATGAATTGGTCTTTTAGCAGTTTATATTGTTCTTTTGGATCCATAGCTCCAAAATGAATATCTGATATATGTGCCTCAACGAAAAAATCTTGCATAATATCCTCCCAAAGGTGTCGTAAAGTGTCTCTTATGGTCGTGTTAGAGCAACTTTACATTTTAATTTGAGAACTATATTGTAAGGGAGAAAGATACTGTGTTTTGTTCCTTTTAGATAATATACCTTAATCATAACACAGTTGTTTCTACAACCAAACAATGTGGGATAGAATATAAAATTTGGTGATTAGTTTATATTCTATTGATTACTGAACTCCTTGTTTAATATAAATTATATACTTACTTATATAGATCGTTCGTGTTTCTTCTAAAGACGTTTTTTAGTTGATTATTGTCGCCTTTAGAAGTTGATCTATATACCATAACTCCTATGCTTACTTAACAGATACTGTTGTTCATAATTAGTAACTTTCCTTATAGAAAATATAAAAATAATTTAGTTTGTTCGATGGTCAAACTAAACTCTTTTGGGCTCACTGTAATTAAATTACAGCTATACTTTGTCTATATACATACGTTTTTTATGCCAAACTAGTATCTTTCCCCTTAAACTGTATTTCATTGCATTTTCTCCGAACTACTAATGTGTGCAAAACCTCGGACTGTCCCATATGGGGCAGTCCAACCTCTCTTTTCTATTATTTTAAATTCTAAAATACATATAAGTAATTAGAATATAATTGTGGTAACGATTTAGACCATCATTCATTTAATAATACGTCAAACAACAACCTAAACGATTACCCAGTTATACGTCTAATAATTCTTAACTAAGCTCTATTTTATTTTATACATATTTCCAAACCTTTACTATGATAATTAAGATATGGATATAAAATAAAATATAAGAAGTTGAAATGTATAGTCGATATTTTTCTTATTTTATGACAATAAACCGTTAATAAAATCATATATAAGATTAAATCTTTTAGCTAATACATTATAACCTTTGAACAAATCTATTTAACCAGACTATGTTGTATAACTATTATTCTATTTTAAATTCGTAAAATAATACAACCTACTAGTTATCTAACAATATATAATTAACTACACACTT
>ERZ773031.1310-NODE-1310-length-12534-cov-6.290248_pt1 | contig 12534 bp, 10 predicted proteins | sample MGYA00511666_ERZ773031 | MGnify/ENA primary metagenome ERZ773031 (study PRJEB29015, sample SAMEA2738135) | human oral metagenome | biome: human oral; feature: human-associated habitat; material: saliva | place: China | collected 2250 ...
AATCACTTCGGTTTCTATATTTTGTGATTCAAATACTTTTTGCATTTCTTTTACAGCCTGCATTGTAGTACCGTTTTTGTGACTGCTGCCGTTTACAAATAAGACTTTCATTGATTTTCCTCCTAAAAATTTGAGCAAATTTATAGTGAACTATTATAGTATAAGCCTGTACGGACAACAAGTATAACTCATGTTTTATTCTAAGAACAATTTTGTCCGATTATCTTCACATTATGTTTACATTAAGAAAGGTATTTTTATATAGCCACTTTACTTAAATACGATATAATTAGAAAACAAAACAATTTAGGAGTATATATGGAAAAGAAAGATTGTAAAATCCTGATAATAGATGATGAGACAGAACTGTCAAAGGTTTTAGGAGATATTTTAAAAAGTGACGGATATACTGATATAGAATATGCCGATAATCTAAAGGATGGAAGAGAAAGAATAAATAGCATTCAGATTCATCTTATTTTACTTGATGTAATGCTTGGGGACGGCAACGGATTTGATTTTTATGAGGAGTTAAAAAGAGCAGGTATATTTCCAAAACTTCCTGTGATTTTCCTGTCTGCAAGAGATGAAGATGAAGACAGACTTCACGGCCTTGGACTGGGAGCGGATGACTATATAACAAAACCCTTCCTTCCGAAAGAATTGTTGCTTCGTATCGGTGCGGTACTTAGAAGATGTTATTCACTTGATGAAAACACATCAGATATTGTTTTAGGGTTAAGCAGAGTTTCTATAGAGGGAGGTATTGTAAAAAAGAATGGAGATGTCATAACATTGACAGCTAAAGAGCTTGCATTATTTTCAATTCTTTATAGAAATAGGGGCAGGATAGTTACTACAGATATACTTTGTGAAGAGCTTTGGCCTGACGGCAGTTTCGGACTTGAAAATTCTTTAATTGTACATATGCGTCATTTGAGAGAAAAGATAGAAAAGGATCCTTCAAAACCTGTTTTTCTAAAAACAGTAAGAGGTCTGGGATATAAGATGGAGAAGATATGAGAAAAGCTTTAGAGAGAAGATTGCAATTTATACTATGGGTGATTGTTTTTGCCATAGCCGTATTGTTTGTAGATATCATAATCTGTATGGCTGTGATGTACAAAAGCTCGGATATAAACTATACGGATACAAGCGAAATAATGGATAATTTATCATATAATACCGGAGAATATGTTTTAAGTGATAAAGAAAGTACACATTTACAAAAGAATAATGAATTTGCTTTTTTACTGGATGATAACGGAAATATTATATGGTCTGAAAATATGCCTGAATCTTTAAAAAAATCAAAGTATACTTTACAAGATGTAGCTAAGTTTACAAGGTATTATCTGGATGACTATCCTGTACATACTTATATAGTCAGTGAAGACAGATTGCTTATAGTCGGAAAGTTGAATGCGGATATATGGAAATATACTTTGGAATATGATGCAAATAATGTTTTGACATTCTTGGAAATAACTCCTGTATTATTTATTTTTAATATCATTTTGTTTATCTTTATTTCAATAAGGGTGTATAAATCAAGACAAAGAAGAATAGAGGAAGAAAGGGTAGAGTGGATTGCCGGAGTTTCTCATGATATCAGGACACCGCTTGCCGTTATTTTAGGTAACCTAATGTTAGGTATTTATACCTCTTTTCTTGGCTATATTGGGGCTAAAACAGGATTAACCACGCATATTTTAGCGCGCTATTCATTTGGTATTAGAGGTTCGTGGTTACCATCTTTATTGCTTGGGGGCACTCAAGTCGGTTGGTTTGGTGTTGGCGTGGCGATGTTTGCAATCCCAGTTAATAAAGTAACTGGTATTGATGTTAATTATTTAATTCTGGGTTCTGGTTTATTGATGACGATTACGGTCTTCTTTGGTATTTCAGCGCTAACTATTCTTTCTATTATTGCGGTACCAGCTATTGCCATATTAGGTTCTTACTCAGTTTATCTTGCCGTTACGAATGCGGGTGGCTTAGAAGTATTGCAGCATATTGTGCCAAAAGAAAACATTTCACTCTCAATGGCGATCACATTAGTTGTAGGCTCTTTTATTAGTGCAGGCTCATTAACAGCCGATTTTGTTCGATTTGGTCGAAAAGCAAAGCAAGCAATCATTATTAGTATGATTGCTTTCTTTTTAGGTAACTCATTAATGTTTATTTTTGGTGCAGCAGGCGCGGCAGTAACGGGAATGTCAGATATTTCTGATGTGATGGTTGCTCAAGGTCTTATTATTCCAGCTATCATTGTACTCGGCTTAAACATTTGGACGACAAATGATAATGCGCTTTATGCTTCAGGTTTAGGTTTTGCGAATATTACGGGATTAAGTAGCCGCACTTTATCTATCGTTAATGGTATTATCGGAACCTTATGTGCCTTGTGGTTATATAATAATTTTGTCGGCTGGCTGACTTTCTTATCTTCAGCAATTCCTCCTATTGGTGGTGTCATTATTGCTGATTATATTTTACGTCGTAAAGCTTATGAAAATTTTGAACAAGCTAAATTCTTAAATATAAATTGGACTGCGATCGTTTCAGTCATTATTGGTGTGGCTTGTGGTAAATTATTACCAGGCATTATCCCTGTGAATGCGGTGATTGGTGGGGCAGTTACCTATTTGGTTTTAACACCATTACTCGGTAAAAAATTAGCGATGAAATAAGGAAAACGGATGTTAGTTAAAAATGTACACATTCATAATCGAGAAGGGTTATGGCAGATTTTAATTGAAGAAGGAAAAATTAGTCGAATTTTTCCTCAAGATGAGGTTTTTAATTATTCAGGTGAGATACTCGATGGTGAAGAAGGTATTATTTATCCGCCATTTGTAGAGCCTCATATTCATTTGGATGCAACACAAACAGCTGGGCAGCCTAATTGGAACCAATCGGGTACCTTATTTGAAGGGATTGAGCGTTGGGCTGAGCGTAAATCATTATTAAGCCATCAAGATGTAAAATCTCGAGCATGGAAGACATTAAAATGGCAGATTGCAAATGGGGTTCAGTATGTTCGTACTCATGTTGATGTCTCTGATCCAACATTAACAGCATTAAAAGCCATGCTTGAAGTCAAAAAAGAAATCGCCCCTTGGGTAGATTTACAGATTGTAGCGTTTCCACAAGAAGGTATTTTGTCTTATCCAAATGGCGAGAAACTATTAGATCAGGCTATGGAGATGGGCGCTGATGTTGTTGGAGGTATTCCACACTTTGAATTTACCCGTGAATATGGCGTGGAATCCATGCATATCGCTTTTGATATTGCTCGTAAGTACAACAAACAGATTGATATCCACTGTGATGAAATTGATGATGAACAATCTCGTTTTGTTGAAACTGTCGCGGCATTAGCCTTGAAATATGACATGGGGGAAAAGGTAACAGCAAGCCATACAACGGCCATGCACTCATATAATAATGCTTATGCATCACGCCTTTTCCGATTACTAAAAATGTCAAAAATTCATTTTGTGGCAAATCCATTAGTGAATATTCATCTTCAAGGACGCTTCGATACCTATCCAAAACGTCGTGGTGTAACACGAGTAAAAGAGATGCTCAAAAATAATATCAATGTCTGTTTTGGGCATGATGACGTGTTTGATCCTTGGTATCCGCTCGGTACAGCGAACATGCTGCAGGTATTACACATGGGATTACATGTGTGTCAGCTGATGGGATATGGTCAAATTAATGATGGGTTGAAACTGGTCACTGAAAATAGTGCAAAAGCATTAGGTTTAACGGATTATGGAATCAAAGAAGGTAACAGTGCAAACTTTATTGTATTGCCTGCAGAAAATGGCTTTGATGCCGTACGCCGTCAAGTTCCTACACGTTATTCTATTCGTCATGGTAAAGTGATTTCTGAAACTCAATTGGCGAAGACTACTATCCATTTATCCGATAGTGAACAAGTGAACTATCGTTAATCATTGAAAGTGCGGTCAAAATTTAAGAGAAATTTGAACCGCACTTTTTCTTTTAAATTTTGTATCAATTCCATTCATATAAAATCACAATAAAATTCACATCCATCTAGACGTCTAAATCTTTAATGAAGACGTTAATTTTGTTACACTCAATCTATTTTAAAATTAATTAAATATAGGAAAGCAAAATGAGTAAACTTTTTCCAAATGCCATTATTCGTACTTCTGCACCATATCGTTTTGATATTGTAGGCAGTTTTTTACGCCCAGAGGCTTTAAAACAGGCTCGTTATCAATGTAGTTGTGGTGATATTTCTTGTGCTGATTTAACGCAAGTTGAAGATGCAGAAATTGCAAAATTGGTAGAGCATCAAAAAAATGTCGGATTGCATGCCGTGACCGATGGTGAATTTCGTCGTACTTTTTGGCATTTAGATTTCTTAGCTGCATTAGATGGTGTGAAAGAAGTGGATGCTGAAAAATTCTCAGTGCAATTTAAACACGATAATGTACGTCCAAAAACGTTAAAAATTGTGGATAAAATTGGTTTTTCAGAGAGCCATCCTTTCGTTGAACATTACCGCTCATTGCAAAAAATAGCAGGGGAGACTGAAGTCAAATTAACGATTCCTTCTCCGTCAATGCTGCATTTAATTTGTACAGTACGTGCTACAGATTATCAGCCGATTGAACGTTATAAAGATAACAATCAGTTGTTATTAGATGATATTGCTGATGCTTATATTGATGCGATGAATATCTTTTATAAATTAGGCTGTCGTAACTTACAGTTGGATGATACAAGCTGGGGTGAATTTTGTGCGGAAGATAAACGTAAAACCTATACTGAGCGTGGTTTAGATTTAGATCAAATCGCCAAAGATTATGTGTATATGTTAAACAAAATCGTGGCAGCGAAACCAGCAGATTTAGCGATTACAATGCATATTTGTCGTGGTAATTTCCGTTCAACTTGGTTCTCTGCTGGTGGTTATGAGCCTATCGCAGAAACCTTATTTGGCCACTGTAATGTGGATGGTTTCTTCTTAGAGTACGACAGTGATCGAGCAGGTGATTTCAAACCTTTACGCTTTATTAAAAATCAACAAGTGGTGTTAGGATTGATTACTTCTAAATCGGGCGAGTTAGAAAACCGTGATGAAATTATTGCCCGTATTAAAGAAGCAGCACAATATGTGGATATCAATCAACTTTGCTTAAGCCCACAATGTGGTTTTGCTTCAACGGAAGAGGGTAATATCCTGACTGAAGAGCAACAATGGAAGAAACTCGAATTTATCCGTAGTATCGTGGAAGAAGTTTGGGGTAAATAATTTCAATTGGAATGAGAAAGAGATAATCATTAAGATGGTTATCTCTTTTTTTCATAAAAGTGCGGTTAAAAATGACCGCACTTTTAGGCAATAAAAAAGGAAGTCGATAGACTTCCTTTTATGTTATTTCAACTTAATTATTTTTGACGCATTGCAGGGAATAGGATCACATCACGGATAGATGGTGCGTTAGCATAAAGCATTGCTAAACGGTCGATACCTAAACCTTCACCTGCTGTTGGTGGTAAACCGTGTTCAAGTGCAACTACAAAGTCATCATCTTTAAACATCGCTTCATCATCACCCGCTTCTTTTGCGGCAACTTGTGCATCAAAACGTTCGTTTTGGTCTTCGGCATCGTTTAATTCAGAGAAGCCGTTACCAATTTCACGACCACCGATGAACAATTCAAAACGATCAGTCACTTCTGGATTCTCATCATTACGACGTGCAAGCGGAGAAATCTCTGCTGGATGTGCCATTAAGAAGGTTGGTTGAATTAAGTGATGTTCAGCTACTTCTTCAAAGATCGCATTTACGATAGAGCCTAGACCCCAAGATTTTTGTACTTCAATACCTAAGCGCTCAGCGGTTGCTTTTGCACGATCGAAGTCGTAAAGATCTTCTTTTACGATACCTTTATCTGCACCATATTTAATGGTTGCATCATGTAATGTGATACGCTCAAACGGTTTGCCGAAGTCAAATTCTAAATCACCATATTTCACAATGGTTGTACCAAGAATATCAATCGCGAGTTTGCGCAATAATTCTTCGGTGTTATCCATTAAATCATGATAATCCGCATAAGCTTGGTAGTATTCAAGCATAGTGAATTCTGGATTGTGACGAACAGAAACCCCTTCATTACGGAAGTTACGGTTTAATTCGAAGACACGCTCAAAACCACCAACTACTAAACGTTTTAAGTAAAGCTCTGGTGCGATACGAAGATACATATCTACATCTAACGCATTGTGGTGCGTGATAAATGGGCGAGCAGATGCGCCGCCCGGAATCACTTGTAGCATAGGGGTTTCTACTTCCATGAAACCTTTAGAAATAAAGAATTCACGAATACCCGCAATCACTTTTGAACGAATAATAAATGTGCGGCGAGATTCTTCATTAGAAATTAAATCTAAGTAACGTTGGCGGTAACGCGCTTCCATGTCTGTTAAGCCATGGAATTTGTTTGGTAATGGACGAAGTGCTTTTGTTAAAAGTTGAACTTCCGTTGTTTTGATGGTTAATTCATCGGTTTTGGTTTTGAAAAGTGTACCTTTCACCCCTATGATATCGCCTAAATCCCAGTTACCTACATCTTCAGCATAAACGCCTTCAGGAAGGTTATCACGAGCAACGTATAATTGAATTTTGCCACTCATATCTTGCAAGGTAATAAAGGTTGCTTTACCCATTGCACGACGAGTCATAATACGACCGGCAACGGTTACTTCAATGGCTTTTTCTTTTAATGCTTCACCATCTTCAGCTTCGTACTTATCATGTAAATCTTGAGCAAGGGCGTCACGACGGAATTGGTTTGGAAACGCATTACCTTTTGCGCGTAATGCGGCTAATTTTTCACGGCGAACGAGCATTTCGCCATGGAGATCTAATTCTTTTACTTCTTGCTCTGACATATCCTTTACCTCGTTAGTTTTTACTTAGAATGTGATTTATTTAATAATAAACAGAACTTTCCTATTCTACCTATAGCATTGTTTTTTGTTAAGCCTTTTTTAATTAAGTTATCCTTTTTATCTAGAAAGTTGTCGGAATTGAATTGATAGAGATGGAATTGTGCCATTTTTCCACATAAGATAATTTTATCTTTGGCTCTTGAATCAGGTTCACCGTGTATGCAAACAAAAGAGCGGTCAATTTTTCAGAGGTTTTAAACGCTGAAAATACTGACCGCTCTTTACGTAGAATGATTAATTAAAGATCGAAATCGCCGAAATCATTGGTATCGACTTTAGAGTCAATTTGGCCAACAAGGTAAGAGCTCACTTCAACTTCTTGTGGCGCTACTTGTACGTTGTCAGAAACAAGCCATGCGTTAATCCATGGAATCGGGTTAGAACGCGCACCAAATGGCAATGGAAGACCGACCGCTTGCATACGGATATTGGTGATATATTCCACGTATTGCACCAAAATGTCTCTGTTCAAACCAATCATTGAACCGTCTTTGAACAAATAATCAGCCCATTCTTTTTCTTGCTCTGCAGCAGCTAAGAATAAATCATAGGCTTCTTGTTTACATTCTTCCGCAATTTCTGCCATTTCAGGATCGTCTTGCCCCGCAGCCATGATGTTTAAAATATGCTGCGTACCAGTTAAGTGTAAGGCTTCATCACGTGCGATAAATTTAATGATTTTCGCATTACCTTCCATTAATTGACGCTCTGCAAAGGCAAAGGAACAAGCGAAAGATACGTAAAAACGAATTGCTTCAAGTGCGTTCACACTCATCAAGCAAAGGTAAAGTTGTTTTTTCAAGTTGCGTAATGTTACAACACATTCTTTACCATCTACCGTGTAAGTACCTTCACCATATAGGCTGTAAAGTTGGCTATCACGAATTAAATCATCGTAATAAGAAGAAATGTCACGCGCACGTTTGATGATTTCTTCGTTGGTCACGATGTCATCAAATACAATAGATGGATCGTTCACAATGTTACGAATAATGTGTGTGTAAGAACGAGAGTGGATGGTTTCAGAGAAGGTCCAAGTCTCAATCCAAGTTTCTAATTCTGGAATAGATACCAACGGTAATAATGCAACGTTCGGGCTACGACCTTGAATAGAATCTAATAAGGTTTGATATTTTAAGTTACTGATGAAAATGTGTTTTTCATGTTCAGGTAACGCGGCATAGTCGATACGGTCTTGAGACACATCCACTTCTTCTGGACGCCAGAAGAAAGAAAGTTGTTTTTCAATGAGCTTTTCAAACGTCTCATATTTTTGTTGATCGTAACGCGCAACGTTAACGTTTTGACCAAAGAACATAGGCTCTTTTAATTGGTCGTTTTTGGTTTGTGAGAAAGTTGTGTATGCCATTTTTGTTTGTCCTTTAATTTTATGAGTAAAGTGCGGTCAGTTTTTAAACGTTTTTTCATGCTGGCGCAAGCGTCTTCACTTGTGCCTTTGTCTATTTACTTAGCACAAACGTGGACGCTTGCGCTATCGGATGGGATTTTTTTCAGTGTAATTTTTCCATAAATTTTGGAGCTCCCAACCAATTTTATATTCAGTATCGTCTCTAACCACCTTGACTCCTTTTGAAACCTCTATGTATATAGAGGCCAACAAAGGCTCGTTTATATTTCGAGTGGGGGAATATAGTTCTAATTTAATATTTGGATGTTCATTTTGTAGTAATGATGATGCATAGAAAAGAAAATCCAATAAATATTCTTTAGAACATAGTTTTGTCATATTTGAGCCAAAATCTACCGTAATTAGCATATTCTACCTCTAGTTAAATCTTACACGCCCCACCTGCACAGCCGTCATCTAAATCTTCTTGGCTGTCTTCGGCACCGTCACGGGTGTTTTGATAGTAGAGGGTTTTTAAGCCGTATTTGTAAGCGGTTAAAAGATCTTTTAACAACACTTTCATTGGTACTTTACCGTCTTCAAAACGTTTCGGATCGTAGTTTGTATTTGCAGAGATCGCTTGATCCACAAATTTTTGCATAATGCCCACTAAGTGTAAGTAACCGTCATTGCTTGGAATATCCCAAAGTAATTCGTAGTTGTCGCTTAAGTTCTCATAATCTGGTACGACTTGTTTTAAGATACCATCTTTTGACGCTTTAATACTTACATGACCACGTGGTGGTTCGATACCGTTTGTTGCGTTAGAAATCTGTGAAGAGGTTTCTGACGGCATTAATGCAGTTAAGGTTGAGTTACGTAAACCAAACTCTTTGATTTCTTGACGTAACGTTTCCCAATCATAATGCAATGGTTCTTGCGTTAAGCTATCGATATCTTTCTTATACGTATCGATTGGTAAAATACCTTTTGCGTAATTGGTTTCATTGAAGTATTCACATGCACCTAATTCTTTCGCTAAGTTCATGGAAGCTTTCAACAGATAGTATTGAATCGCTTCAAACGTACGGTGAGTTAAATCGTTAGCTGAACCATCAGAATAACGCACACCATTTTTCGCTAAATAATACGCATAGTTGATTACACCGATACCAAGTGAACGACGGCCTAATGAAGAGCGTTTTGCCGCTGGAACAGGGTAGTCTTGGTAATCTAGTAATGCATCTAATGCACGTACTGCAAGATCCGCTAAGTTATCTAACTCATCTAAATTATCTAATTTACCCAAGTTAAATGCAGAAAGCGTACAAAGCGCAATTTCACCATTTTCATCATGGAAATGTTGTAATGGTTTAGTTGGTAATGCAATTTCTAAACATAAGTTAGATTGACGCACCGGTGCAACAAGCGGATCAAACGGTGAGTGAGTATTACAGTGATCCACGTTTTGGATATAAATACGACCAGTTGATGCACGTTCTTGCATTAATAAAGAGAATAACTCAACGGCTTTTACAGAACGTTTGCGGATATTTGGATCCTGTTCGTATTTCACGTAAAGTTCTTCAAATTTATCTTGATCAGCAAAGAAAGCTTCATAAAGTCCAGGTACATCTGAAGGGCTGAATAAAGTAATGTCTGCGCCTTTAATTAAGCGTTGATACATTAATTTGTTTAACTGTACGCCGTAGTCCATGTGACGAACACGGTTGTCTTCCACACCACGGTTATTTTTCAATACTAATAAGCTTTCAACTTCTAAGTGCCAAATCGGGTAGTAAACTGTCGCTGCACCACCACGTACGCCACCTTGTGAACAAGATTTGACGGCACTTTGGAAGTGTTTATAGAACGGAATACAGCCTGTATGGAATGCTTCACCACCACGAATTGGGCTACCTAACGCACGAATTGCACCGGCATTTACCCCGATACCTGCACGTTGTGAAACGTATTTCACGATTGCTGCAGAGGTTGCGTTGATAGAATCTAAGCTGTCACCACATTCGATCAATACACAAGAGCTGAATTGACGCGTAGGCGTACGAACCCCCGCCATGATAGGCGTAGGTAAAGAAATCTTAAAGGTTGAGGTTGCATCATAGAAACGACGAATGTAATCCAAACGGGTTTCTTGTGGATATTTTGAGAATAAGCTCGCTGCAACTAATAAATAAAGGAATTGCGCCGATTCATAGATCTCACCGGTTACACGGTTTTGAACTAAGTATTTCCCTTCTAATTGTTTTACTGCAGCATAAGAAAAGGTCATATCACGCCAGTGATCAATAAACCCATCCATTTCATCCCATTCTTCACGAGTATAGTCGGCTAAAAGTGCAGGATCATATTTGCCCATACGCACTAATTTTTTCACATGATCGTATAAACGAGGCGGATCAAAATGGCCATACGCTTTTTTACGCAAATGGAAAACCGCAAGACGTGCAGCAAGATATTGATAATCAGGAGTATCTTTGCTGATTAGATCTGCTGCTGCTTTAATAATGGTCTCATGAATATCGGAGGTACGAATACCTTCATAGAATTGAATATGAGAACGCAATTCAACTTGAGAAACAGACACGTTTTCCAAGCCTTCAGCCGCCCAAGTAATCACACGGTGAATTTTGTCTAAATTGATTTGTTCAAGCGTACCATCGCGCTTTGTAACCATTAATCCTTTGTTCATGGAAGATAAAACCTGCTAGAGAGATGACTTTTAAAAAACACAAGATATAGTGTTATGAAAAATAACGATGCACAAGATAGAGTGTTTTAAAATTGAATTCAAGCAGTAAATTTTTTACTTACATTATTGACAAAAGATAAGTCATTTAAAATAAATAACTTTTTTTAGAAGTGATGTTTTTTTAAGCAGGATCTTTTTTGTAAATCTTTGTAAAGAAAAAAGTGCGGTCAAAAACGAGATGATTTTTGACCGCACTTTAAGAGTTAAAAAATTAATTAATTCAAATATTTAAATACTTTGACAACTTTTTGAACACCGGTAACTTTACTTGCAATTTCTGCCGCTGAGTCACCTTGTGATTGTGTGACGTTTCCGAGTAAGAATACTTCACCATTTTCGGTGATCACTTTCACATCTGTTGCTTTTACATTATCGCCTACAAAGAGTTTAGATTTAATTTGTGTCGTAATCCAACTGTCTTTTGTAATTTGTCCAAAAGTAATTTTTGGTCCAACACGTAATTCATTGTATACGTCGTTTACACCTTCTACACCTTTTGCAAGACTGGTTGCGGTTTCTTTTACACTTTCACTCGGTACTTGACCAATTAATAATACGCGACCGCTGTAAGAAACAGCATTTACACGACCTTCAGATTTAATTTGTGCATCTTTATCTAATGCATTTTCAACTTTTATTTCTAGGGTTTCATCATCTACTTGCGTACCCATCGTGCGAGGATCTGTTGCAACTTTTGCGCCAGCTGCTGCGCCACCAACAACCGCAGCTACACAGCCTTGTAACATAATTGATGCGCCTAGGACGAAGGCTAATTTTTTAAATGGGGTCAATTTCATTATTAATCTCCTTTTTATAAATGAGTGAGTTAATTAGTTAGTCAATTAATTTTAGAAATAGTTTGGTTGGAAAATCCTTTAATGTCAAGCTCTTGGGAAAAGTGTGCTATCAATAAGCTCACAAAGTGCGTTAATCACGAATAAATGGTTTTCTAAAATACGTGTTTCTTTATTGGCTGGAATGGAGATCTCTAAATCAGTTTCAGCCAATACACCTTGAATAGCATCGTTATTTGAACCCGTTAAAGCAATCACCTGAATTTCTTTATTAACTGCATTGGAAATCGTATTTAGCACGGCTTTTTCTGTGCCTAAAGGGGCAAAGGCGAGCAATAAATCGCCGGGTTTAGCAATAGCGTTAAATTGATGTTGATAAAGTTGATCGGTAGGTTGATCAAAAACGAGTGAAGAACCAACAGCACTTTCAAGGCTAAGCAGTACAGAAGGCAGACTAGGGCGTTCAAAATCATAGCGATTAAGCAGATTTGATACTAAGAATTGCGCATTAGCATAAGAGCGGGAGACCCCACAAGCAATGATTTTATTACCACTCAGTAAACATTGCATCACCATTTGTGCAGCAGTGGCAATATTTTCTGATAGTAGGCTAG
>ERZ773031.1314-NODE-1314-length-12515-cov-12.299839_pt1 | contig 12515 bp, 6 predicted proteins | sample MGYA00511666_ERZ773031 | MGnify/ENA primary metagenome ERZ773031 (study PRJEB29015, sample SAMEA2738135) | human oral metagenome | biome: human oral; feature: human-associated habitat; material: saliva | place: China | collected 2250 ...
CGACCGGATTCTGCGCGCCGACCTGCTGGCGGACGTGGAGGCTGGCAGGTTCGCCGTGGGCGAGGATGGGCGCGAGGAACTCATCGATTCGACGCGGGCCGCGCGCCGGGCCGTCCTGGACGATGAGTACCGTCTCTTTGTCGCGGCCATCACGCGCTCGCGGTGCTACGTGCACGCGGGGGCTGTGCGCTCGGAGGATGCTGCCCCGTCCGTGTTTTTCGACGTGGTGGCGCGCCTGGCGGGCACGCCACGGCAGGACGACGTGGTGCCTCTGGACCAGGTGGACGCGCCGCTGTCTTTGCCCGGCCATATCGCGGATCTGCGCGCGCGTGCCGCCTCGGATAACCGGGTGGACGCTGAGCTTGCGGCCACGCTCCTGGCTCTCATGGCTCGCGAGGGCATCGGTTCTGCGCAGCCTGATCGATGGCTGGGAGCGGGCGGCACGCCCACGACGGTGGAAGCCTACGGTGGTGACGTCACGCTTTCGCCGTCGCAGTTCGAGCGGGCGCTCGCATGCCCGCTGCGCTGGTTCCTCACCACGATTGGCGCCGACGGGCCCTCAAATGCGGCGGCCAGTCTGGGAACCCTCGTTCACGCGTTAGCCGAGGAGAACCCGCACGGCACCCCGGAGGAATTGACTGCAGCGCTTGAGGCGCGCATCGAGGAGCTGGGCTACAACTTGGACACGTGGGCGGGGCGGCACGCGGATCGTCGCGCGCACACCATCGTTGACAACCTGGCGTCCTACCTGGTGGGAGTGCCCGGCCAGGTAGAGGTCGAGCGAACGGTCGAGGCCCAGGTCGAGGGGGTGACGATCCGCGGGCGCATGGACCGTCTCGAACACGTCGACGAGGGCGTGCGTGTCACGGACCTGAAGACAGGCAAGAGCGGGTACAGCGCGAAGACCGTCCCCGATAATCCGCAGTTGGCGGCCTATCAGATGGCCCTCCTCGCTGCGGGGGAGCGGGTGGCGGGCGCGCGTATCGCGCTCCTTGGCGGGGACGCGGCGAAGTCTTTCGATCAGAGGCCCTTGGAAGGGGAGACGCTGGAGGGGTGGCGTGAGAAGGTGCGTGAGGTTGCTGCCATCGCGCGCGGCCCCTACTTCGAGGCGACCCCGTCGGAGAAGGCTTGCTTGTATTGTTCTTTTGATCGGCTGTGCCCGGCTCGTGAGCGCGGCCGTAAGGTGGTGGAGTGACGTGGCACGAGACGGCGCGATGACCCTCGGCGCGACTCAGATTCAGGCGATCGTCGACGCGACGAAGACCCCGACTGCGGAGCAGGTGCGTGTAATCGAGGCTCCGCGCAGGCCGCTCCTGGTCGTCGCGGGTGCGGGGTCGGGTAAGACCGAAACCATGTCGATGAGGGTGCTGTGGCTGCTGGCAAACCACCCGGACTTGACGCCGGCTTCGATCCTGGGCCTGACCTTCACACGTAAGGCGGCTGGCGAGCTCGGCGACCGCTTGCGCGAGCGTATCCGCCTGCTGTCGCGCGAATTGCCGCAGATGCGTGAGCGTTTGGACGAGGACCCGGTGACGCTCACGTACAACTCTTTCGCGGAGCGCATCGTGTCCGAGCATGGGATGCGCATCGGGATTGACCCGGATTTCTCCATGCTCTCCGAGGCGGGCGCCCTCGACATGATGACGCAGATCGTCGAGGCGTGGCCCACCGACCTGGACGATGATCTGAGTCCGGCGGGCGTCGTGGGCAGGATCCTTCATCTCGCAGGTGAGATCGCCGAGCACGGCTACACGGTCGAGGGTGCGCGCCAGGCGCTGGAGGGGTTCGGGCGGGAACTGGAGATCGTGGGGGACTCGAATAAGGCTGCCAGGGATCTGCATCAGGCGAACCAGCGCCGCATCGCATTCCTCGGTCCGATCGAGGCCTACCAGAAGCGCAAGCGGGAGATGGGCCTCCTGGACTTCTCGGATCAGCTGGTCCTCGCCACTCGCATCGTGCGCGAGGTCCCCTCCGTGCGCGCCGCGCTGCGCGAGGAATTCCGCGCGGTGCTCCTCGACGAGTTCCAGGACACCTCCGTCATCCAGATGGAGCTGCTGTCCACTCTGTTTGGTGACCACGCGGTGACCGCGGTGGGCGACCCGAATCAGGCGATTTACGGGTGGAGGGGGGCCTCGGCCTCGTCCCTGGAGACGTTCCTGGAGCGCTTCCAGACGGGCGCGCCCGAGGAGGGCCAGACCCTGACGCTGTCGACCGCGTGGCGTAACGACGTGTCGATCCTGGAGGCGGCGAATCGCGTGGCTGAGCCCCTGCGCGAGGTTGCCTCCTATCAGGAGGGCAAGGAGCAACTGAATGCGCAGTCTCCCGTCCTGGTTCCTCGTCCGGGGGCGGGGCGCGGCGTCGTCGAGATCGCCTACCCGGCCGCCTACGAGGACGCGCTGGCGGCGACGGTCGACTTCGTGCGGCGGGTGCGCTCACGGTCGCGCAAGGACGGTTCGCGCAGAAGCGTTGCCGTCCTGAGCAGGCGCCGCAAGGACTTCCCGTTGATCGACGCCGCTCTTCGTGAGGCGGGGATCCCCACGGAGATCGTGGGGCTGGGCGGGCTGCTCGATCAGCCGGCCGTGCAGGATGTGCGCGCTGCTCTGGAGCTCGGCTACGACGTGGCGGCGTCCCCGTGGCTGGCGCGTCTCCTGGCGGGCATCGATCTGGGTGCCGCCGACCTGATGGCGCTCGGCGACTGGGCGCGTGTACTGGCTCGTCGGGAGGGGGCCAGTTCCCACCAGGCGGTGCTCCTGGACGCTGTGGATGAACCGCCGGCCCCCGGGTGGGCGGCTAAGGGGCGTCCTGCGATCAGCGAGGAGGCGGTGCGTCGCGTGCGCCTGCTGGGCGAGCGCCTGCGCCAGGTTCGTGAGGGTGTGGGTCGGTCGATCACCGAGCAAGTCGAGCGCGCGATCCTCATCATGGGGACGCTGGACGACGTGATCGCGGACCCTTTGTCGATGGGCGGGCGCGCGGCGCTGGATGAGTTCATCGCCGTGGCCGCCGCCTATGAGAAGGAGACTCCGGGGGCTTCGCTCGGCTCGTTCCTGGCGTACCTGAGGATGGCGGATGAGCGTGAGGACGGGCTTGATGCGCCGCTGGGGGAGCCGGATCCGAAGGCCGTGCAGATCTTGACGGTGCACGGTTCGAAGGGCCTGGAGTGGGACGGCGTCGTCGTCTTTGGCTTGTGTGACGGCGTGTTTCCGTCGCACAGTAAGAAGACCAGCGTGGAATGGACGAAGGATGTTCCCCCTGCTAACGCGTGGCTGACGGACAGCGGGGCGTTGCCGCATCCGCTGCGAGGGGATCACAGGGACCTGCCGCCGTTCGTGCCCGTCGTTGAGGGGTCTCGGACTGCTTCTGCGGGGTACGACAAGTGGGCGACGAAGGTTTACAAGCCTTCCGTTGGCGTGTATGCGGAGCGTGAGGAGCGGCGCTTGGCGTACGTGGCGATGACTCGTGCGCGCAGCGCGCAGCTGTTGGTGGGGTCGTGGACGTCTGACTTCAACAGGAAGGTTGCTCACCCGTCTCGCTACCTGATGGAGGCTAGCGCCCAGCTGTTCGGTCATACTCCGCAGCCCGCGGAGGGCACGGCTGGTGCCGTGGAGGATCGAGACGTGTGGGGTTCGGGCGCCTGGCGCGACCTGGGCGTTGAGCCGACCGTGGGGGAGGGGGCCTGCCTGATTGCCCCGATTCCGGGTGAGGAGGAGTGTGAGGCGCTGTCAGTGTCGGCCCCCTCGGAGACGTTTCCGTCGGCGCCGGGGCCGTCGCGTCAGCGGGTTGCGGCTGCGGCGGCATCTGTGCGCGCGCAGATCCGAGAACTCGCGCAGGACAGGGACGTGTTCGAGGCCTTGGCGGAGTTGGGCGATGACCCGGCGGTGAGGGACACGATCGCCCTGATCGAGGAGGATCGGCTGGGCCGGGAGGCGCCGGTTGTGGACCTGTGGGCCGAGCGTGTGCCGGCCACGTCCGTCTCCTCCCTGCTGCAGGACGCGGGTGAGTTCGCGCGCGATATGCGTCGGCCGATGCCCGTCAAGCCCAGTTCTTTCTCGGCGCTGGGCACCGTCTTCCACGCGTGGGCCGAGCGTGAGCTGCACATCGCGGGAGCCGATCCTGCTGCCGAGGCCCAGGATCCATCGGCGGTCGCGCCCGGTGAGGACTCTGCGCTGTCGGGTGGTGGTGACGGGGCGGACGAGGCCTTGCTGACGACGAAGGAGCGCGAGCTGCTCGAGAGGCTACGCGAAAACTTCCGCGCGTTCGTCGCGGGGGAACTGGCGAACTATCGAGCCGTCGCTATCGAGGAGGCCTTCTCCGTGGAGGTGGGCGGAGTGTCCGTCCAGGGTCGAATCGACGCGGTTTTTGAGCGCGTGAGCGGGGAGGGACCGCGTTTCCTGGTGATCGACTGGAAGAGTGGTCAGCCGGTGACGGCCTCGACGAAGCCGGAGAAGCTGGCGTACTTCGCGACCCAGTTGCGCCTGTACCGACGTGCGTGGGCCGCTCGCATGGGCGTCGATCCCTCAGAGGTCGGCGCGATGGTCGCGTTCCTGGCGGGCCCGTCGCACTACACGCTGGAATCGCTTGAACGGATGCTTGGCGGCGGCGCGCAGACGCTGGACGAGGCCGTGAAGGGGGCGCTGAGCTGACGGCGACGCAGCCGCCATGTCCGAGCGGAGGCAACACCCCGATTGTCGTTGGGGCAACGCGCTACAAGGATGTACGCCGGTCCTTCTCGATCACGGATGCCCAGTGAGAGTCACCCGCCTGAGCGTCACTCGATGTTTTCGAGATAGCACCGGACATCTGGTCGCACCACTTGTGCATGGTATCGCGGCGTCTCTTGGCGTCTGATTCGAGCTTGCTATAGCCGGAGTTGACGACCAAGAACCCCCAGTTGATGGCGCCCGACGGGAGAGTGATCTCGTCGACGGTTCCACGCAGGGTGTCGTGCCTGTCTTTGAGCCGAGTCATCTCTGCGGGGTCGCAGGCCCAGTCCCATCCCCGAAATCGCTCGCCTGGGCCGGACCCTACGCAAGTGGAAGGACGCACTCGGCGCCTACTTCGATACCGGCGGAGCCAGCAACGGGCCAACAGAAGCCATCAACGGTATCATCGAATTTGGAAGACGAATCTCCAGAGGCTGCTGCAATCCCACCAACTACGGACTCTGCAGGCTCCTCATCACCGCAGGCACACGCCCGCTTAACGAAATGTCAACAACACCAGCCTAAGCCTACTCATGACACTGCCCAGGCTCAGTTGTCGTCGCCCACGCCTAACTAATTATGAATAGGTAGCTATAGTCACGTGTCCCTTTTGCGAAAATCGCAAAAGGGACACGGTTCGCACCTAATCCTGCTCTCCAGTAGCTAAGTGTTCTGCTTGTTCGATGACGAGCTGCACGGCTTGTTCACGCTTATCCGGCGGGTACTTGTACTTGGCAAGTAGTCGTTTGATGCGTGAACGCATGCGGGCACGCACGGATTCTTTGGCCGTCCAGTCCAACGTGGCAGATGAGCGGATCGTGGCCACCAGTTCCCGCGCGATCATCTTCAGGGTTTCGTCGCCCATTTCGAGGATAGCGGAGTCGTTTTGGATGATGGCGTCGTAGAGGGCGATCTCCGCTTCACTCAGTCCCAGCTGCTGGGCGCGTTCTTTGTCCGCTCGCATCTCCTTGGCCAGGCTGACCAGCTCAGCGATAATCTCTGCCGTCGTGAGCGACCGGTTGGTGTAGCGGGTCAAGGCATCATTGAGCATCTCGGAGAACTTGCGGCCCTTGACTAGGTTCTTCCGGCTGACGGTGCGGATCTGGTCCCCCAGCAGTCGCCTCAGCAGTCCCAGCTGAAGGTTGGGAGTGGTGGAGTGTGCGACGGAGTCGAGGAACTCATCCGAGAGCAGGGACAGTTCCGGGGAGTCCATGCCGGCGAACTGGAAGACGTCAATGACCTGGTCTGCGGTGACCGTGTCATTGAGCATCTGCCCGAGGACGGTATCAAGGTTGCTGCCCCCGCGCCGTGATTCACCTGAGTCGGGGTTGAGTATCTTCAATACTGCGGCGCGCACATCGGTGAACAGGCGGACGTCGTTGCGGATGGCCTCAGCCTCGGGGCGTGAGGCCACGAGCGCGAACGCCTTCGCCAGGGCGAGCACTTGGTCGTTGTACCTGGCGGTGAGGTCCGGGTCAGACAGGACGTGGTCAAGCACGGCGGCGTACTGCGACAGACGCTCCTTGGCTGGCAGGTCCGGGGAGGAATCGAAGGTGACGCCGTGGAGTATGCCCCGCACCACGTCATGCTTTTCCAGCATGACATCGACGAGCTCTTGGATGGGCACACCCGCCTGCTTACGGTCTGAGGGTGAGTACACGCTCAGTGCCTGCTGGAGGGAGGCGAACAGGCCGATGTAGTCGACGATGAGTCCGCCGGGCTTGTCCTTGAAGCGCCGGTTGACTCGGGCGATGGCCTGCATGAGGCCCGCGCCCTGCATCGGCTTGTCCACGTACATCGTGTGCATGGACGGCGCATCGAATCCGGTGAGCCACATGTCGCGAACGATGACGATCTCCAACTCATCATCAGGGTTCTTCGCCCGGAGCTTGAGGTCACGCCGTTCATCCTTGGAATGGATGTGTGGCTGGAACTCGGCGGGGTCAGCAGCAGAGCCTGTCATCACGACCTTGATACGGCCCTTGTCGATGTCATCGGAATGCCATTCGGGGCGCAGGGCTGTGATCTTGTTGTAGAGGGCGACGGCGATGCGCCGACTCATCGTCACGATCATTGCCTTGCCGACCATGGAGGAGCGGCGCTTCTCCCAGTGGGTGACGATGTCGGCGGCAATCGCATCCAGCCGCGCTTCGGCACCGACGAGAGCCTCGAGGCGAGACCACTTGCTCTTGGCCTGTTCAGACTCTGTCTCGCTCGCCTCAGTGGTCTCGTCCACCAGTGCGTCCAGATCTTTGAGCTGTTCGTCATCAAGGGCGATTTTTGCCAGGCGGGACTCGTAGAAGATCTTGACGGTGGCTCCGTCCTCGACTGCGCGAGTGAGGTCGTAGACGTCGACGTAGTCGCCGAAGACAGCGCGGGTGGAGCGGTCATTGGTCTCGATCGGGGTGCCGGTGAAGCCGAGGAAGGTGGCTCCCGGTAGTGCGTCGCGCAGGTGCTTGGCCAGTCCGGCTTTCAACCTGCCCTGGCTGTCGAGGCTTTCTTCGAAACCGTACTGGGAGCGGTGGGCCTCATCGGCGATGACGACCACGTTGCGGCGGTCGGTGAGCACCGGGTTGGTGTCACCGTCCTGGCCGGGTGCGAACTTCTGCAGGGTGGTGAAGATGATCCCGCCCGAGGCGCGGGTCAACAGACGGCGAAGATCGTCTCGTCCAGTTGCCTGGACCGGGGTTTCCGGCAGGATCTGTGCGGGCGCGAATACTTCACCGTAGAGCTGGTCATCGAGGTCGTTGCGGTCGGTGATGAACACGAGGGTGGGGTTGGCCATGCGCGGGTCACGCATGAGCTTGGCGGCGTAGAAGACCATCTCAAAGCTCTTGCCGGAGCCCTGGGTGTGCCACACCACGCCACCACGCTTGTCCCCAGCGGGACCGGCGGCGCGTACGGTTGATTCCACTGCGGCGTTGACGGCCCAGTACTGGTGGTACTTCGCGATGCGTTTGATGGTGGCACGGCGCCGCTGCCCGGTTGCATGGTCGGTGACCGCCTCGTCGGAGTAGACGACGAAATTGCGCAGGATGTCGAGGAAACGCGCAGGCGCAAACACTCCCTTGAGCAGCACCTCGAGGGCAGGCCGGTTCGTGATGACGTCACGCCCGTCAATGGTCTTCCACGGTGCATAATGCTCGAATCCGCCAGTGAAGGAACTCATCGCCGCACTGGTGCCATCAGAGATGACTGTGACGACGTTGGGAATGAATACACTCGGGATCTCACGCCGATAAGTCTGGATCTGGTTCCAGGCATTGCGGAGAGTGGCGTTCTCATCAGCCGGGTTCTTCAGCTCCAACAGGCCAACGGGCAGACCGTTGAGGAAAATGAGCACGTCGGGTCGGCGGTTGTGGCCGGCCTCGATAATGGTGAACTGGTTGAGCGCCCGCCAATCGTTGTTCCCCGGGGTATCGAAGTCCACGAGCTGTAGGCGCACAGTGGAAGGTCTGCCGTCATCGTCAGTGGTCTCAACCGGCACCCCACGCACCATCAGTTCATGAAGCCGCTGGTTCTCACTCATGACATCCTGCGACTCCGCGCGTTGAATCCGCGCCACAGCAGAACGAACAAGATCAGGATCAACGCCAGGGTTCAGACGGGTAAGCGCATCGGTCACGTGGATCCACAGGACGCAGTCACCCAGAGAATTCCTGACATCCTCCACTGCGGCATCCACGGGTGCGTAACCGGTGTGGAAACCAATCTCAGCGAGCCACTCTTTCGCTGCCTGCTCGACAGTCGACTCGTCGAAGTGATCAGTGCGCATCATCATTACCTGGATCAATGGCTTTGGCTGCTTCAATGGTGAAGCGGTCGAAGTCGGAGACGTAGTGGGCGTCCTGAACCTTACGGAACACCGCGAACTCCCGCAGGGCATGGTCATCAGCCATCTTCTTGCTGATGGTCCCTGCATTGTCGAGAACCTCGCGTGCATCCAGTGTGAGAACTTGGTCGAGAAATTCCACCCAGTCTTCCATTGTGGTGGCGATCTGGCGGCGTGCTCGAGATTCTGCCAGATTAAGATATGCCTCCACCAGGCGGCCCAGATCCTTGAGTTCATCGGCAGTGAGGTAGTTCTTACCGACGGTGACATCGCTCCGAAGAATTTTGCCGTCTGGGCTGTTCTTCCACGAGGTGAGACCCATATACGGTTGGGACGCATCTGCACGCTCTTTGATGAGTTCGGCGGCGGTATGACCGTGGACTGCGTAGTGCATTTTGTTCTGCACGGTGGCGAAGAACTGTTTTGCAACCGGCGAGGAGGACTCGTAATCGACAGCGGTGGTGAAGATATCGGTCACCTTCTGGTAGAAGCGCCGCTCGGAGAGACGGATCTCCCGGATCTCCTCGAGGAGCTGCTCGAAGTAGTCCACTCCGAGGATCTCACCCTGTTCCATGCGCGCACGATCGATGACGTAGCCGCGCAGTGTGAAGTCTCTGAGCACCTTGGTCGCCCACTGCCGAAAGTTTGTGGCACGGATGGAGTTCACCCGGTAGCCGACCGAGATGATGGCGTCGAGGTTGTAGTGGTCGATGCCGCGCGTGACCTGCCGCGACCCCTCGGTTCGAACCATTCGGAAATTCCGAACAGTTGCCTCCCTCACAAGCTCTTGGGAGTCGTAGATGTTGGCGAGATGCTCATTGATGGTCGGCGCAGAAACACCGAACAGCTCAGCCATGAGCTTCTGGCTGAGCCAGATGGTGCCGTCCTCATAGCGCACCTCGATCGCCCCGTTCGTCTCACTGGTGAAGAGGAGGAACTGTGAGGCGGAGACCTCCGCGTGTTTGTTCTCAGACATCCGCGACCTCCTCATCTAGGGCTTCACTGACCAGACGCCCAGCCTCATCCACTCGCATCCGCCCACTCATGAGCTCAGGCAGCAGAGCGTCGCGCAGCTCAGCGAGTGTTACTGATTGCTGACGCCGAGTACTGATCAAGTGCAGCAGCGTGAGCACGGTTATCTGTGTATGTTCCGCAAGCGATCGATAGTCAGGGACGCCAATCGTCATGAGATCGGCCGGTCGAACGCGTTGGTGACTACCCGACGTACCTGTCACACGATCGACGATCTCTCCGCGAAACCCTGGCGATCGCACAGCAAGCCATGTGCAAGCCAGTCCATGCATGTCTCCAGCAGTTAAGTAGGCAAACTCCGGCGAACAGACGCTTACGGGTGTGGCATCAGTTTCCACCCACCACATTCGACTGATACGAGGGTTGAGGCGGGAGACGAGAATGCCCGGACGATTCATCAAGGTCTTGTTGCTCTTAATTGAGGATACCGCGGCCTGCTCAGGCACGGCACCCCCATCAAAGGCCGGGAGACTGAACAGATGGACCGTCTGATTGGAACTTGCATCAGGCTTCCAGGTGGACTTCGAGAGTGAGCACATCTCGCTCAGCGCGACCGTAGGGAGATCGGTTGCCTTCTGCTCAGCAATCTCGTCGATGAGTTGCTGAGCACGAGTTACCACAGCCTGGTTGGATTCGATTTTGTCGTCCAGTGCGCCCAGCACACCAGCAATTCGCCGCTGCTCCACAAAGGATGGAATAGCTACCGGGATGTTCGCTATATAGTTTCGGTTCAACATAGGCTGGACACTTCCAGAATCAAATCCGGATAGGTCTGTCGCTAGGAACCAGTAGAAGCAGAACTTCGGAAAATTACCGAGAAAATCTTTTACGAATAGGGTGGTATTTAGTGGCCAAAACGGTACGCTGCTCCATGTTGGGCGACCGATGTTTGTTGCGCGTCCGATCACAAAATTATCGCCATCTACCTTGGCTTCATTGTGCGATCCGTTTACTCCTCCTGACGAGAGTACCGGGACGGAACCGGGCACTCGAGCATGCGTAGGTAAATCAAATCCACGCTGCAGAGATACGAACTGCGAGAGTGGACGTGTAACCCAATCCCGAGGCGTCTTCATGCTTCTGCTCCCAGCATCGCTCGGATCTGGCCCTCGAGTTCGCGGCTGCGGTCGAGTTCGGTGAGGAGTTCGGCGGTGAGTCGGGCGATTTTCTCCTCGGCGGGCTCGGCATTGGGATCCTCTGTCTGCTCGATTCCTACGTATCGGCCGGGGGTGAGGATGAAGTCATTGTCCCGGATCTCGTCAAGAGTTGCTGCTTTGCAGAACCCGGCAACGTCCTCGTAGTTCTCATGTGTGTCGCGGGAACGCCAGGTGTTGTAGGTGTTGGCGATGCGCTCGATGTCCGCATCGGTGAGCTGTCGTTGTGCGCGGGTGATCATCTCACCCATGTCACGAGCATCGATGAAGAGTACCTCACCGTGGCGGTCACGGTGACCGTTGCCTTGCCTGTTCTTCGAGAGGAACCACAGGCACGCAGGAATCCCTGTGTTGAAGAAGAGCTTGTCGGGTAGTGCCACGATACAGTCCACGAGGTCTGCCTCAACGAGTGTCTGACGAATTGTGCCGTCCGTCTTTGCTTTGGACGACAGCGCGCCGTTCGCCATGACGAAGCCCGCCGAGCCTGAGGGTGCGAGATGGTAGAGGAAGTGCTGGATCCATGCGTAGTTTGCGTTGGAGTCGTTCGGGGTGCCATAGGCCCAGCGTGGATCATCCTCCAAGACCGCTGACCAGTACCCCTTCAGATTGAAGGGTGGGTTGGCGATGATGAAGTCCGCTCGCAGGTCAGGATGTTGGTCTTCGGTGAAGGTCTCCGCATCACGTGGGCCAAGATCAGCCTCGATACCGCGTAGTGCTAGGTTCATCTTGGCTAGACGCCAGGTAGAGGCGGCCTTCTCCTGTCCGTAGATGGACAGTGCATCTCGGCTACCCCCGTGTGCTTCTACGAAACGAGCCGACTGCACGAACATGCCGCCGCTGCCGCAGCAAGGGTCGTACACGCGGCCGGAGAAAGGTTGGAGCATTTCGACGAGAAGATTCACCACGCTGCGCGGCGTGTAGAACTCGCCGCCATCCTTACCCTTCTCTGCCCCGGCAAACATGCCAAGGAAGTATTCGTAGACGCGGCCGAGAATATCGTCAGCCCCATGATCGCTGTCCGCACCGAAACCGATGGAGCCGATGAGGTCAATGAGCTCGCCGAGCATCTCGTCCTTGAGGTCCTCGCGGCCGTAGTTGCGCGGCAAGACACCCATCAGCGTGGGGTTTTCACGTTCGATGAGTCGCATCGCCTCGTCAATGGCCTGGCCGATTCCTGGCAGTTTGGCCTTGGCTTGCAACTGCTCCCAGCGGGCGCCATCAGGAATCCAGAAGACGTTCTTACCTGAATATTCATCTCGGTCTTCCAGGAATGATGGGATCTGGTCCTCGTCGATACCCTCGTTGATCAGTTCCTGGGTGAGCTCTTGGCGTCGCTCGGAGAACTTGTCGGAGACGTATTTGAGGAACACGAGTCCGAGTACCACATGCTTGTACTCGGATGCCTCCTGATTGCCTTTGGCGCGCATCGACTCGGCGGTCTCCCAGAGAGTTCGCTCGAGAGTCATTTCATCGCCTTTATCTTTTGCCATAATCTGTTATCCAAACCTGTTTGTTGTGACGATTGTGTAGGTGGAACCAGCATAATGATCTCATTTAGCTGGTACTTCAGTGATCCACAGATTCGCACAAGCAATGTGATTATGACGATCTCATCCTAGCCGAGCTTGCGAGCTTCGGGTCAAGTCCTGTGGAGTGGTGTAATCGTTTTGTGTCCTTCGGGCTGGGTTATGCGGCTCTTCCGAGTTGAGTGGGGGTGAGTGGGTGTTGGTTGGGGGTTGCGGGTAGAGGTCGAGGTCCTTGATGATGAGCGGACTTCTACCCCCGCTGTCGTCAAGG
>ERZ773031.1316-NODE-1316-length-12471-cov-16.189755_pt1 | contig 12471 bp, 8 predicted proteins | sample MGYA00511666_ERZ773031 | MGnify/ENA primary metagenome ERZ773031 (study PRJEB29015, sample SAMEA2738135) | human oral metagenome | biome: human oral; feature: human-associated habitat; material: saliva | place: China | collected 2250 ...
CGTGGACCGCTACAATGCCGCCTGTCAATTCATGATAGGTGGCATTTTCATATCCAAGAGATTTCCAAATTTCTAAGATCTCACTTTGGTGAGGATAACGACGCAAGGATTCTGGAAGCCATGCATAGGATGAGTTATCCTTACTTAGTTTTCCTATAATAGGTAATATATAAGAGAAGTAGAAATTATATAACTGTTTAAAACCAAACATACTCGGCTTCGCCAGTTCCAATACAACTACTTTCCCACCTGGTTTTACAACACGTTGCATTTCAGATAATACTTGTTTAATATCTGGCACATTGCGCATTGCAAAGCCACTCATAGCCGCATCAAAAGTATTATCAGCATAAGGTAAAGCCATCGCATCACCTTGTACTAGATTAACTTGATCTAGTAAGCCCGCATTTTCGATGCGAACACGACCTTGATCGAGCATTTCACAGTTAAAATCTAATGCCTCTACTCTTAGTGTTGGTTCTTGACGTAACGCTTCCTTTGTAAACACACAGGTACCACATGCTACATCAAGCACACGTTGGTGAGGACCAATATTCATTGCTTTTACAGAGAATTTGCGCCAAAAATAATCTTGTCCAAAGCTTAAGACTGTATTCATTAAATCATAGTTTTTTGCAATATTAGAAAAAACACCTTGTACAAATTGCTCTTTATCGGCATACGTTTTAAATTCTTTAGTATTCATTATGGTCCTTTCACTAATTTTCACTAATCAAGAACTATATTCAAGAACTATATATGGCATAGTATACCATATTATAGGAACTCTAAAAAAGAATCCTATTATATATACTATAAATAACAAGTATGTGCTATTTACATATATAGTAAAAGCACTGGCAAATTCAATAGAAAACAACACTCCTTATAAGGTAAATAAATATATTTATCACTTACTATATTTTTAACATAAACACCTATGAATATCTATGATATTATCTATTGCTACTATTACATGTTCGTTGTATAATGACATATGTCCATGTTGAAAGGATATTTTTCATGGAGTATTATATGTTTTTATTAAGTATTGGAGTGTACTATGAATCGATTTGTTAAATCAATCAACAAAGTCAGTCTAATCCAACAGATTATCATAGGTTTGATCATTGGTATAGTGACTGCACTTTACGTGCCAGATGTGGCAAATGAACTTTCTTTATTAGGTGTTCTCTTTGTTGGTGCTCTTAAAGGCATCGCCCCTATCCTTGTATTCTTCTTGGTAATCGCAGCGATCAGTAAACATCGCTCTGGCCAAAAGACAGGTATGGGCTCTGTAATCACCTTATATCTATTAGGTACATTCCTGTCTGCAGCATTAGCTGTAGTTGTAAGTTTCTTCTTCCCTACTACATTACATCTAGCAGCAGGTGCCGCCGATGCAGCGCCACCTCAAGGTATTGTTGAGGTTATGACAACATTACTTAAAAATATAGTAGATAACCCTGTAAAAGCATTGATGACCGCTAACTATATCGGTATTCTAGGTTGGGCACTTATCATAGGTGGTGCTTTACGTCATGCGCCAATGAATACAAAAGAGGTTATGGAATCCATCGCTCAAGCAATTACTACAGTAGTAGGCTGGATCATCCGCTTTGCTCCTCTTGGTATTATGGGCCTCGTAGCGGAATCCATTGCTACTAATGGTATCGAAGCTTTGATTGGTTATTTCCAATTACTCGTATTATTACTTGGTTCTATGATTTTCGTAGCATTAGTAGTAAACCCACTTCTATCTTTTGTATATCTACGTCGCAACCCATATCCATTGGTATTCAAGTGTTTACGTGAATCTGCAATCTACGCGTTCTTTACTCGTAGCTCTGCTGCCAACATTCCTGTAAACCTTGACTTAGCTAAACGTTTGAAACTAAACCCTGATATGTATTCCGTATCCATTCCATTAGGTGCAACAATCAATATGGGTGGTGCTGCGATTACAATCACAATCATGACATTAGCGGCAGCTCGTACATTGGGTATCGTTGTAGATATTCCTACAGCAATCCTATTATCCATCATCGCCACTATTGGTGCCTGTGGTGCTTCTGGTGTAGCAGGTGGTTCTCTACTACTCATTCCATTAGCTTGTTCCCTATTCGGTATTTCCAACGACGTAGCAATGCAAGTTGTAGGCGTTGGCTTTATCATCGGTGTGTTACAAGACTCTACGGAAACTGCGCTTAACTCTAGCACAGACATTCTCTTCACAGCTACTGCAGACTATGCAAAACGTGGCTACCACGAAGATTGGAACTAACACGTCCTTAGGCGGTCCTTCGGGACCGTCTTTTTTTTGTAAACAAGTTTAATAAACGACCTCGTTTGCCCTTTGTAAAAGTATTATCACATTCTCTCTATTATAATACGTAAAAATCATATAGTTTATGATTAGTTGAGCATAAACTTTCACAAATAGTAAATTGTCTATATTGATTTTATTCAATATAATGCTATAATAGAGTTAATGATAATAACTATTAGCCCATATATAGAAAGGAATCAACATGAAACAATACGATATTATTGTAGTTGGTACAGGTGGTGCAACCATCGTAGCTGATGCTGCGCAAAAAAAAGGCCTTAAAGTGGCCATCATAGAAAAAGGTAAATTTGGTGGTACATGCCTAACTCGCGGTTGTATTCCTACAAAAGTTATGGTTACAGCAGCTAATGCGATCCAAGAAGTGGAAGAATTCAAAAAAATCGGTATTAACGTTGGTTCTGCTACTATGGATTGGGATACCGTGTCCAAACGTACCTGGTTTATGATCGACAAATCTGCTGGCATTTACGATTATTACAATGCCTATGACAATATAGATGTATATCGTGGTGCAGCAAGCTTTGTATCCGATAAAGTAATGAATATTCATCTTAACGATGGTTCTGGCATTGTAGAAATTACAGCACCAACGATCATCCTTGGTACTGGCGGTTATAGTAATATACCGAATGTACCAGGTCTTCAAGAGGCAGGTTTCCTTTCTAGTGAAAGCCTCTTTGGCGATAAATTCCCTAAACAACCATACAAATCCCTTGCTGTACTCGGTGCTGGACCAATCGGTGTTGAATTTGCTCACGTATTTGCATCCGCTGGTACAGAGGTAACAATCCTTCAACATAATGTACGTTTAGTACCTAAAGAAGATGCCGATGTATCTGAACACTTGTTAAATAACTACAGAGAACGTGGCATCAACGTAGTTCTAAATCAAGACACTGTTGAAATCCGCCAAGAAGATGGTCTTAAAGTAGTCGTTACTAAAGATCGTACTACTGGGGAAATTTTAGAAACTAAAGTTGAAGAAATCCTTGTCGCTGCAGGTATCCGCCCAGCTGTAGAAGAGCTTCACCTTGAAAATACTGGTATCGAAACATGGCCAAAAGGATGGATCAAAACTAACGAATTCTTAGAAACATCCGTTGATGGTATCTATGCATTAGGTGATGTAAACGGCGAACCTGCATTCCGCCATCGTGCAAACTACGAAGCAGATATCATTGCTCATAATCTCTTCTATGCGACAAGCGAAGAAGATTACCGTTGGGCACGTTATGATACATTGCCTAAGGTTACATTCTCATACCCTGAAATTGGTAGCGTAGGTCTTACTGAGGCAGAAGCTATTAAAGCTGGTTACAATGTAGGTGTAGGTAAAAACTACTACTCCTCCACAGCTAAAGGCTACGCAATGGGTATCAACCCTGGCGATGTAAATGACGGCTTTGTTAAAATCGTAGTAGACAAAGATACTAACCATATTCTAGGTATGCATGTAACAGGCCCTCAAGCGTCTATCCTCTTCCAACCATATGTAAACCTTATGAACAGCGGTGTAACTCCGTTGACAGCAATTAACGAAGAAATCGCTTCTGAACGTACTAAACGCTTACGTGAAAAAGGTATTACTCGCGAAATGGATCCTAAATCCGTTATCACTGTAGGTGAAACTATGAGCCCACACCCTTCCCTTGTGGAGGTTATTATGTGGACACAAGTGTACTACGAAAACCGTTGGTAATAACTATACAATAAAATAAGGGGACTGTACTATAGTACAGTCCCTTTTGTGTATGTATAACTAAAGAAACAAAGCAAAGTTTAAATGATGTAATTATTAGAAAAATGCTAATCAAAGGTAAACCAAAAAGGGCCAAAGGCATATGCCTTTGGCTCTTTTATTTGATTATCAATCAATAGATTAGCGACCCATGTCGATGCCACTACCAAAGATAAGATTTGTTTTACGGCCATCGAAACCTTGATCTGGCTCAGGTGGTAATTTATAGGATTTAGATTGCTCTACATAAGCACCTGTTTCAGCATCTACTGTAACAACTACTTTTTTACCATCTTGATGCATTGTTACATAGTACAAGATTTTGCCGTCATGAGCTTCAATTTTCCAGCCCTTCATAACAGCATCAGCACCGAGTTGTTGTTTAGCAACGCGTTCTGCTTGAGCAGATTCAATTACTCGATCTTTATTGAAGATTTCACCGATAATTTTTTTAGGTTTGCCACCTTCTTCCATATTGGAAGTATTACCAGTGATTACGTCGATTTTCATCTTGTATTGATGATATTTACTATAACCAACAACTTTGTAACCATAGTTCAAATCGTTAGAGTTAAGCTCTACGGAGTGAAGCGCAGCATTCGGGAAGCGATTTTGGAAAATAGTACCAATTTTGCTCATAGTCATAACCATGGACTCGCCTGGTGCACGTTGTACAGAAATATCTGTACTTGTTTCTGGCTTTGTTTTACGTGCATCTGCCACACTTGGTGTAGCAACAGACAATACACCTACTGCCAATACACCAGTTAATGCCATAGAAATTAACTTTTTATTCATTACAAATCCTCCTACTATATGTGATACTTTTAACAATAGTAAAAGTAATTCACATACTAGAATTACTATAAGTCCGTGCCATACTCAACAGCACACAAAACATACATAAAGAATCATATTATTTAGACAATATACTATAAACCTTCATTTGATGCAAGTCGTTCCTCTACATCTCTCATAAGCAGTTTATAGCATGTAGCTACTAAAGGAACACCAATCAACATGCCAGTGACCCCCATCAAGCTACCACCTACGATAACCGCAGCAAACACCCATAATCCTGGCAAACCAACGGAGTTACCCACGATTTTAGGGTAAATGAAGTTGCTTTCAATTTGATGAAGCACTTCTAAAATAATTACATAAATTAATGCATCCATAGGGCTAACAGTGAGCAACATAACCGCACCGATAACACCACCTACATAGATACCAAGTAGCGGAATCAAACCAGTAAGGCCAATTACACAGGCAATGGTTGTAGCGTATTCAATATTGAATAGCCATAACGTAATACCTACCATAACGCCTAAAATCAAGGCGTCAATAAACTGACCTACAAAGAAATTACTAAATGTTTGTACTGCCACACGGGTTACATAACTAACACGATTTAACCATTCATCAGATGCATAGGCTTTTACAATGCGTTTGCCTTGCATCATAAGGCGTTCTTTATCAAGGAGCATATAAATAGCAAAGATCAAGCCAAGACCGATATTTAAGGTCCAAGATAACACTGTGCCCATTGCATTAACAATGTATGTACCGCCTTTTGTACCCCATTCACGAGTATACTTAACGATACTTTCACCACTCAACGTGTCCATAAGTGTCTGGTTAGACGCCATTGGAATCGTCTCTGTAAGATGCTGCATCCAAATTTGGAAATCCGCATATAGTTGAGGCGAAGACGCCACAATGATCGACATAGAATGAACCAATTGAGGTAGCGCCATACGGGCAATGAAATACACGATTACGCTAATTGTCACAAAAGATAATACAAGACTGAGAGGTCTTCGTATCTTATACCTCCATCCAGATTCACTCTTAGGCCATAGCCATCGCTCATAGCGCACTACTAAAATATCTAGTACAAAAGCAATACAGGCACCTACGATAAGTGGAATAAATGCTGTAATAATAGCATCAATAGCACTAGCAATATCACTTATTCTAAGGGCCATCATAATCATAATACCAGCTAGTATGATAGCACCTATGAGCGGTTTGTAATATTTGAATTTTTTCATATATAACCTACTTTACTATACTCACACCGCATACATTATCAAATTTTAATGAACATTGTATGACCTACGATTGTATGCAAGTTTAGTATAACATAAAAGTCCACCTTATCACATGCTCGGTCCCCCGATGAACACGAGAGCATGATAGAAGGTGGACTTATTGTATACCTAATCTAGATATATCTAGAGATTAGCGATGGATATAAACGTCTACACGACGGTTTTCAGCTTTACCTGCTGCAGTGGAGTTAGTTGCCACTGGTTTAGTGTCGCCATTAGCGATACCAATTAAGCGATCAGCAGATACACCATTGTTTACTAAGTATTGAGCTACATATTGTACGCGGCGTTCGGACAAACCAACGTTGTATTGAGGAGTAGCATCAGTATCAGCATTACCTAACAATTTAACTTGGTCTTGAGAGTATTGGTGAGCAGCGTTTACAGCAGCTGTTAAGTTTGGATATTGGTCTGCACGAGCAACATCTTGGTCGGAATCGAAGTAGATGGATTGTACATAATAGTCCAATTTAGGAGTTTTATATACAGGAGCTTCTACTACAGGAGCTGGAGTGTATACAGGAGCTGGAGTGTATACAGGAGCTGGAGCTGGAGTGTATACAGGAGCTACGGATTTTTGACCACCGAAACGGTAGGACAAGCCAACTACTGGACCTTGGAAAGATACATTATGATCTTCATTTGCTTTAGTATTGATGTAGCGGTAACCAGCATTGATATCCCAGTCTTCGTTAACTTTATAGCCTAAACCAGCTTCTAAAACTGTAGTGTTCTTAGTACCTACACCAGCTTTACCGTAAACTTCTACTTTAGAGCCAAGGTTAGTTTTACCAATTACACCTGCTTGCGCAATGTTGTTAGTGCCACCAGCATCATGATTGTGGATACGAGCATAGCCACCATATACTGCTACATTTTTGTTCAAAGAACGAACCAAGTTCAATTCATGCATATCAGTATCAAGATGTTTAGTATTCAAACCATGGTAACCATATTGAATACCAGTTTTGTCAGACCAACCATAAGTCAAACCACCATCGAAGTTCCATTTGTGAGCGTCTTTTGCGCCATCCATTTTTGCTTCAACACTAGCTGCACCAAGATCAACTTGGAATTCACCTTTGTTGAATTGAGTTTGTGGAGTTGCACCTGCTACGGATACACCTACAGCAGCAACTGCCAATAAAGCTAATAATTTTTTGTTCATTATAATTCCCTCCAATAATAGCCTTTCACAATACGCAGGCCTTTGGTAATAATATACTTTTATTTTACACAACTTTTCGATAAATTTCAATATCTTTTATGAACTTATCATGAATTTTTCGAAATTTATCTATATACAAATGTGAACTAAAAGGTATAAGATCCCTCTCTAAGGAAAACGAATAAAAGCCTCCTTAGTATCTACTAAGGAGGCTTTTATTCGTTTCTTATATATATCCCTTACATATATACGTGAAATCAGAAGTTTCTGGTCAGACGACACATTCCCCAATGTGTCATTTTTTCCACATTTCGTATTGTACATCAAAAAAAATGAATAGGCAAGAGTTTTTTCATAAACCTTTCATAAACTATTTTAATATTTTCAATATAGAAAGTGATAACAAACGCAATAATATGGATTTTATCTGCATCCTCACTCTATATATCGAATATCTTAAATTTTAGATTTTATATGAAAATTTATATACTAAATGATAGTCAAGATTGATTATTAACTATATTTACAACGCCTTAGACAGTCTTATGTTGCCATGCACCTCTAATAAATCGCAAATAGGAACAACATAAACGTAAAGACTGATCAAAGCACAAGGATAACCAGGCACCTAATAATCCTAAACCTAACGTAATACACAATAGATAAGTAATAATAGGTCGAATGATAGCTACACTAATTAGGGAATATTGCATAATATAATACGTATCCCCTGCCCCTTTTAACACACCAGAATATACTTGCTGTAAAGCTTGTGGAAAAGCAGCAACAGCCATAATCCCCATTAATGAGCCCGATAAAAGTACTACTTCCCTTTCACGAGTATAAAGCTGTACCAAGAAATCACCAGGACCAATAAATATCAAGGCACTTACAAGGCCCACGATCAGTCCGATGCGGGCACCTATTTTACCATAGACACGAGCAATATCTGGACGTTTATGCCCAAGGTTTTGCCCTGTATGAGATGCTCCTGCGAAACCAAGCCCCATAGCAAAGTAATAGAATATATCCATCAAATTCATACATACGTAATGTGCTGCCAATGGTACTGCACCTAAGGAAGCAACAATCATAGTGTATGTATACATACCAAAACGTTCAAAGAACTGCTCCCCTAAAGAGCTGCCCCCAACGTGAAACATCGTATGGAGTACGGGTCTTTCAAAGGTCCATTTAGACGGATGTCGCAATGTTAGCCCTGTAGTCGTATGCTGTGAAATAGTTCGCAATAGCAGCAAGGCAATAAGAGCACTACTGATCATAGTGGACACACCTGCACCCATAACACCGAGCTCAGGAAAGAAACCAATACCATAAATCAAGAAAAAGTTCATGATAGTATTTAAAATATTCCCGACTACATTCGATTTAAAAATGACTTTTGTATTACCATATCCGATAAGTGCTGCCCCTACAATTTGGTTAAAGGACTGAAAGATAAGGCTAATAACAACGAAACGACCGTACCAGACTGCGGTTTCTATATAACCATCTTCGGCGCCAGTAAAACGTAAAATATGCTCTAAATTAAAGAAACATATCACTAATAAAGGTACATAAATCAAGAAATTCAATAATATAGACTGCTTAAGAACTGCATTCATACCGTCCACATCGCCTTCACCATGACGGCGAGCAATGATAGCGGTAACAGCAATAGATAAAGCGCGACAGAAAATGAGCATCACCATTTCAGGCTGCCCCATAATGCCTACCGACGCAAGAGCAGACGCACCGAGTGCACCCACCATTGCCAAATCGATGGCAGTCATAAATTGTAACATCAAGCCTTGTAATGTAGCTGGCCAAGCAATTTTTAAATAATTACCATATAGTTGCTTTGTCGTCCCTACCGGACCTAACCGCTCTGCAGCGGGCAACATAGTATCTACTGAAAGCCATCGTTGTATGCGTTCTAACATAGTATCTCCTATTCATGTAAGATCATACAAGGTGGAGCAAAGTTCTTAGCCCCTAACATCTTAAGTATTATATCACATAATACATGAATAGTCATTCATTATTCATTTTTTACATAAGAATATATATCAAAAATGCAAAAGAACCTCTTATAATACTCAACTATACCCATCTAGGTATATCAGTATATAAGAGGTTCTTACCTATTACAGAAATATAATTATACTAACTCATTTATGAAAATAAATCTCAATTATTAACCTTTAGATGCTAACAATTGGTTTACTGCGGCACGCAAATCTTCTAAACCTTGTTTAGTTTCAGCTAATTCTTGACGTTGACGCTCATTTTCAGCTTCCAACGTATTAAGACGAGCCGCTTGATCTGCGATAACAGTTTTTTGTTCACTATTTTCTTTTTTGAGACTAGATACTTCATCTTGCATTACATACACAGAGCTAATAGGGCCTGCTTTGTAACGATCTGGAATATTTTTCTTTTCTGGGCTAGAGCCAAATTTGTGAGTTACACCAGCATTTACCATGTTGCGGTTTGCCCCAAGAGATACGCCAACGTTAAACATTGTGTCTTCGTTCGTATAATGTGCAAGACCGAGGGCAGCTGCTGTTTCACCACGATAGTTACCAACACCAGCCATAACTTGAGTTGGTTCTAATGGATCGTATTGGATTGGTTTCAACGCTGCCATAGCTGCGGCATGAGCACCGACACGTTGTACTTCACCAGCTACTTGTCCAATAGCATCGCCAATTTTAGCATTAGATGCTTTCAATTGACCAACATTTACGGCATCCGTATCAGCCGTACCAGGTGCAATACCTTTCAATTGGTTATTACCATTATTGAGACCATCCTTAGTTAAGGATACAGGGCCTGCCTTAGGGTTGTTAGGATTTGCACCGCCTCGAGTAATTGTCATGCCATTGCCATTCGTTACAGTCGTATTACCGTCTGCATCCTTAAATGTAGCAGATTTCATATCTTTAAGCTCAGGATTTACAGCATAACTAATGGATTTACCGTTTTGGCTAACCATCATATTATTACCCGCTTTGAAAGTAAGTGTTTCGTTAGGTTTTACTTTTTCAGCTGTTGCACTTGGTGTGCTATTAACGCCAGAACCTTCTGTTCCTACAGCAGCATCCCACCCTGCATCGGCTACGGCAGATTTAACTTGATCTTCAGTGGCTGCACGGCCAGGAGTAATATTATTTGGATCCCAAGTTTTATTAGCTAAACCACTAATAACGCCATCCTTACCATCGATACCTACAGTACCAATCGTAGCTTTTCCATCTTTACCATCGAGAGCAATCTTATCGCCAGCCTTTACAGACCCATTTTTGCCATCGATGGCTACAGCATTTGTACCTTCACCAGCTTTAATAGTACCATCCGTACCGTTAATCGCTACAGCATTACCATCTTTACCGGCTTTAATAGTACCATTTGTACCATCTACAGTTACAGCCTTAGTTGGATCTGTGCCTAATGTAACCTTATCATTTAACTTGTTATCGTAAATGATATGTCCATCAGCAGCAGTTGTCTTAGTCAATACAATATTGCCTGTAGTGCTACCCGCACTTTCACCACCATTAGCAGTCAATTCAGTAGTAGAAGCCTTAGTTTTAGCCTCTAATTGACGTACATTGACAGCATCAGTATCGTTTGTGCCATCTGCAACATTAACAATTTTGTTATTGCCATTGTCTAAACCATTACCAGTCAAGGAAACCTTATCTTTACCTACAGTAGTAATAGTTACACCATCTTTAGTAAGTGCTGTGTTGTTACCATTACCGTCGTCAATTACAGTGCTATCCGCAGTAGATGTATTTGTTTTTGCACCATCAGTAATTGTAGTACCTGCTGCAGTTGTAGCAGTAGATTTAGCACCATCAGCTACTGTGTTGCCAGCTGCTGTAGACGTATTTGTTTGAGTACCCGCAGTTTGTGTAATGGAATCACCATTGATAACTGTTGTATTGCCACCAGTACCGTTAAAGCTTGCAGAGTTCATATTCACAAGATCTTTATTCAAGGAATATGTAAAGTCTAATTCGTTTTGATTAATTGTGATATTTTCACCAGCAATCATCTTAACTTTTGCATCTTTACCTACTTTTGCATCTTTTTTAGTACCAGTTTGGATACCAGACGTAGCAGCATCTTTATCTGCTGTAATTTGCCATGTTTGGCTTGCTGCAGCATCCGCCACTGCTTTCAATTGATCCTCTGTAGCAGCACGGCCAGAAACGGCATTACCATTCCAAGTTGTATTACCTAGACCAGTTACATGGTTAGTAGCGCCATCTACTGTTACGCCCCCAATATTAGCAGTTTTACCAGTAATCGTACCAGTAGTACCATCCAATGTTACTGCATTTGCGCCAGTACCTAATGTCACTTTATCGTTGAGTTTTACGTCGTAAATAGTGTGACCATCAGCTGCTTTGCTAGAAGTTAACACAACATTACCAGTTGTACCATCTGCAGCCTCACCGTCATTTGCAGTGATTTCAGTTTTCGTAGCTTTTTTAGCTGCATTGATTGCATCAGCTACGTTCTTAGCAGTTGCTACACCATCGGTAGCAGGACCTGTAATTGTGCCGTCTGCGCCAGCAGTAATCGTTTCTGTATTAACATCGTATTTAACAACGCCTGCATCATCGATACTAGCAGTAGTCATATTACCATTTTTGAAGTTCAATCCATCTGCTAAGGATACTTGTTTTGCAGTACCATCATTTGCTTTGTAAGACAAGTTTGTCTTAGCCGCCACTTTAGTACCATCAATTGTAACTTTGTAGTCCTTAGTTGTGCCATCTGCACTTGTTGTAGGCGTTACAGTTAATGGATTATCTGCATCTGTTGTATCTGTGCTTACAGTTACAGCACCTACAGCGGATTTCTTAACTTCTTCTTCAGATACTTTAACAGTTAAGTTTTTGCCATCTGCATCTGTAGTTACGTATTTACCGTCACCCTTGATACCCAATGTATCATCTTTAAGGTTCACTACGCCAGCAGACGTGTTTGTATCGCCAGAGAATTTCAAGTTAACGGCATCAGAGCTTGCTTTAGCAGCCTTATTGATAGCATCAGCTACATTTTTAGCTGTTGCCAAGCCATCATC
>ERZ773031.1318-NODE-1318-length-12460-cov-12.370012_pt1 | contig 12460 bp, 9 predicted proteins | sample MGYA00511666_ERZ773031 | MGnify/ENA primary metagenome ERZ773031 (study PRJEB29015, sample SAMEA2738135) | human oral metagenome | biome: human oral; feature: human-associated habitat; material: saliva | place: China | collected 2250 ...
TGAGACTATTGTATAAAAAATAAAAGGCGGCTACCATAACCTAACCTTTCATTTTGACCTTTATTTCTTACATTTTTGTAAGATGGGGAATCTTAATCCATGACCAACTTCTTCTCTTCAAAGCGAATGGCAACAGTCGTGCCTTGGCCGACCTCTGAATGGAGGGTGATCCTGTGGCCCAATTGCTCTGCGATTTTCTTAGATAGATAGAGTCCCAGCCCTGAGGATTGCTGGGTCAGGTGGCCATTATAGCCGGAGAAGCCCCGCTCAAAGACGCGAAGGACATCGCTATTTTTGATCCCAATCCCGCTATCTTTTATATAGAGAGTCTGGTCTTTAAAATAGATTTCAATCCCACCGGTGCTGGTGTACTTGAGGCTATTGGACAAGAGCTGCTCGATGATGACCAGGAGCCATTTGCGGTCGGTGATGACCTCCTCTTCCAAATCATGCAGATCCACTGTCAAGTTCTTTTGGATAAAAAAGAGGGCATACTTGCGGACTACTTCTTTGACCAAATCTTCTACCGACACGCGCTTTAAGACCAGATCATCATGAAAACTCTCCAGTCGCAGGTACTGCAAAACCAGATTGGCATAGGAGTCAATCTTAAAGAGCTCCTGCTCCATCTGCTGCTTGACAATAGGTGTCTCGACATCTTGCACCAAGAGCTGACTAGCCGCAATGGGCGTCTTGATCTGGTGAACCCAGAGGGTATAGTAATCCATCAGGTCATTGAACTTGGCCTGGGCTGTCTTCCCTTCCTCCAAGCGCGCCTGCTGTTCTTCCGTGTATTTTTCATAAAGGAGGTGTTCTAGTGGTGAGGCAACCTCAACTTCCTCATAAAGTGCGGCTTTACGGTAGTCCTGAAAGGTCATGGCGAAATCCCAGATCAAGACACAGAGGGCAAAAAAGCCTAGCACTAGGGTCGCATAGAGGAAAACCGTCCCTGTCTCTGGAAAGAGATAGGCAAAGACCAAATCGACGATCAAAAAGATGACCAATAGATAGAGTAGGCGCCTGCGGGATACCACATACTGCCAGAAGATCGTTCCAAATTTATTCATGGGTCAACCCGTAACCGATGCCTTTCTTGGTTTCGATGAAGTTTGACAAGCCAGCCTCTTCTAATTTCTTACGAAGGCGGGCCACATTGACAGACAAGGTATTGTCATCAATAAAGAAGTCGCTATTCCAGAGCTCCTTCATCATGTCATCGCGTGCCACGATACTGCCTGCATGCTCAAACAGGACGCGCAGGATCTGAAATTCATTCTTGGTCAGCTTGATGACTTCCCCTTCATACACCAAGTCCGTGGACTTGAGATTGAGGATGGCTCCCCGGTGCTCCAGCAGATTTTGATCTGTCCCAAATTCGTAGGAACGGCGCAAGAGCCCTTGGACCTTGGCAAGGAGGACATTTTGGTCAAAAGGCTTGGTGACAAAGTCGTCTCCACCCATATTGATGGCCATGACAATATCCATGGCTTGATCCCGTGAAGAAAGAAACATGATCGGAACCTTTGAAACCTTGCGAATCTCCTGGCACCAGTGGTAGCCATTGTAGAGAGGCAGGCCAATATCCATGAGGATCAAGTGGGGGTCACTTTCGACAAAGATCCCGAGGACATCCATAAAATCCTCTACTGCGACCACTTCATAGCCCCATTGTTCCAATAATTGTTTGACCTGTTGGCGGATAATTTCATCGTCTTCCACTAAGAGAATTTTATGCATGGCTTTCTTTCCTTCTTTTTTTCTTCTTCCTATTATAACAGATTAAGAAGCAGAGAAAAAGGCTGTTTCAGAGGGAAAGAAAAGCTGGGGCCTACTTTCTTGATGGGAGGCGCTTTTTCTACATCCATTTTTGTGCTATACTGAAAGAAATAAGACACGGGAGGCACAGATGTCGACGATTTTTGATTACCTAAAAGAAGTGACCTACGATTCTATATATGACCGTCCCTTCAATGAACTGGATGTTCTCGCATTGACAGAGCTGACCTATCTACCCTTTGGACATATTGTGCCTCAAGGAGATACAACAGGGATTCCAGTGCGCCTGTCTGATGCGATGGAACTGATCGACCGGACAACCGATTTCATCGTGAGTAACCAGCACCTGCAATTAGTCGATGGCTTGGCTACTTCAAAGCGCTTTAAGAACATCAAACTCCTCAACTATGTCGATGAGTACGATCCCGATGTGCAAAAACAGTTTGCGGCCATGACCTATCGGCTTAGTCTGGATGCGTATTTGGTCGTTTTCAGAGGGACTGATGATACCTTGATCGGCTGGAAGGAAGACTTCCACATGACCTATATGGACCATGTCCCATCTCAGAGGCGTGCAGCCAGCTACCTACAAAACGTCATGAAGGAATTTCCTAAAGGGCGCTTCTTAGTAGCAGGTCACTCCAAAGGGGGCAATCTCGCAACCTATGCCTGCACTTACCTGCCGGATTCCTTATTTGAACGGGTCGATGCCATCTACAGCTACGATGCTCCTGGCCTCAACAGGGCCATTATCGAGACCGAAGGCTACCAGCGGACATCCCCAAACATTCTTCGCTTTGTCCCACAAGGATCCATCGTCGGCATGATGCTAGAAGTTCCTGAGCCTGCTACAATCGTAAAAAGCCGAGCTTTTGGTGGCTTTGTCCAGCATGACGCTTTTACTTGGATGATTGAGAAAGATAAATTTGTGACCCTGGATCAAACCAGTCCCGATAGCCAGCAGACCGACGAGACCTTGAAGCAGTGGGTTCGCGAAACATCGGCGGATGAGCGCAAGAAGTTCTTTGATACCTTCTTCGGCCTCTTCTTAGATGCAGGCATTACTTCAATCAATGATTTGAGGAACATGAAAAATTTCTCCAAGATCAAAGAGATCTTTCAAAATGCTCAAGACCTAGATCCTACAGAAAGGGAAATGCTGGAACGTCTAGCCAAGCAACTCCTTGATACCCGTGTCCAAGCTTGGAAAAAATGGCAGACGGTTCCCCGTATTCTGGTTCAAATGACTGCATTTTTCAAGCGCAAAAAAGCAGTCGAGTCCTCCTCACCTCTGCTCCTTGAGCACAAGGAGTGAGACTCAACAACTGAAAAAAGAGACCACCTCTTCTATTCACTAGAACTCAAAAAGCATCTGAAAATTTTCAGATGCTTTTCTATTTTCTATTGGTCCTGAGAAGATGGAGCATCTGGCGTGCCTTCTTCTATGGAAGCTGGGCTTGCAGGCTCTGTTTCTGTCTCAGTTGTGGCAGTGTTGTTCCCTGCTGAAGCTGCTGCTTCTGTTTCTACCGGAGTTTCTGTAGCTACAGGCGTTTCGACCGTGCTAGCTGCTTTCCCCGCTTCACTTGCAGATGGCACCGCTGCTAACTCTGCCTGAAAGGCTTGGATAGCCTGTAGTAGGGCTGCCTTGTCACTCTTAGGATTAGCCAATTGGTCAAAGAGAGCTTCTAAGCGATCAAATACAGCATCACTAGCTCCCTTGTCCTGCAATTGTTGGTGAAGAGCCATCAACTGGTTATAGAGCTGTTGATAAAGAGCGACATCCCCAATTTGAGGCTCTTCCGTTTGCTTTTGTTTTTGCTTTTCAATGGTATCACTGATTTCGCGTAGAAGTGCTTCGCCACTTGTAATAGCCTTGTCTGGATTAGATTCTTTTCCAAGTTGAGCCAAGCCTGCTTCAAAAGCAGTTCGTTTGCCTTGGTCTTCGACTTGTGGCAAGAGCGACTGGATTTGCTCTAAGAGGGCTGTCAAAATCTTGTTCTGTTGACGGGCTTCTGTTGCCTTATCCAACTCTCCATACAAGCCTTTGAGGAAATCATAAACCGCTACGTTGTAGGATGGGGTTTGACTTCCTTTTTGATCCAAAACTGTTTTTTCAATAGGATAGGTTTGGCCTTTTTCTTGGGAGAAGAGCTGGTCAATAGCTTGCTTGGTTTGGTAGAGTTCCATAAAGTGAGACTTGGAATCCCAAGCTTCTTCAAAGGCTTGAGCTCGGTAGAGCTTCAAGGCTAGATCTGCTGCCTTGGTGCGGAGTTCTGGTGTCAAGCGCGCATCGCTCAAGCTTTGGTAGAAATACTTGAGGTAATCGACCGATGTCACACCCGTCCGATCTTGCATCTCCTGAACAGCTTCTAATAGCTTCCCTTCCTGCTCTAAACGCTTGCTGTCCTTGGCAGCATAGGCTTCCTGCAGTTGAGAGACCAACTCTTCCTTCTTCAATTGGAAGGCTTCTGTGTCTAGCAAGCGCACTTGTTCCAGCAATTCTTGGTAACGACGATCCAAGGCTGTCTCTTCTTTTGGTTTGACCGCTTGGGTCGCATGAATGTACTGCGCATCAACCTGTTTGAGACTGGCTAGATAGCCCTCTGTTGAGTTACTTGGGAAGCTCTTGACATTTTCCAAGAAGTGGCCCAAGATGAGCTCAATCCGTCTTTGTTGCAATGGATCAGAAGCATAGAGACTGCGGCTTTCTGCTAAGAGCTGGTTGACCCTATCCTCTACGACTTTCTTGTCCAAGTCTCCTTTTTTGTAAGGCGATTGGATGGTAGGAAGACGGTGGGCTAAGTAGTCTGCTAGTCCTGCTGAACGCACCTTGATGTAGTGGTTGTGATCGCCATGCGGGATGACAAACTGACCATTTTCAATCTGGAGGCTATAAGGAGAAATCCCTGAACGAAGCGCTGTTGCATAGAGTTCATTGATAAAGTCTAGTTCAGGATTGCCAGTTTCAAGTGGGATGCGGACATGTTCCTTACGAACGGCATAAGGATGGATGTGGGTCGGATCGTATTCTTGGTCTGGATTGTTAAAGACAAAGAAACCATTGGAAATCTTAATGGCCTCGCGAGGGACACCGTAGGTCTTACTGATGTACTGGATCTTTTCCTCATCTGAGGCATCACGAGAATAGGTCGCAACATCATCTGTCAGGGGCTGACCCTTGTCCTCTTCTTTCTTACCAGCTAGAGTTGCCTCTGCTGCTGCAATCTCTTGAGGAGAGAGGTCCTTTTTATAGAAATAATGGGCATGGTTGCCATGAGCGACCATATAGCCTTCCTCGTCCTTGCTGATGACCTTGTCTGCGTGGAAGCCATGGTCGTGCTCCTCTATGTGATCGTGACTATCTCCATGCTCGTGCTCATGGTCAACTGGTTTTGTACTTGGACTTGAAGGCCGATTTGGACTTATTTCAGCAGGTGTAAAAGCACCTTGGGCCCGAAGCAGTTGGAATTGCCGCGCCAACTCACGCTCTAAAGGAGATAGGGAGCTATATGGAATAAAGTGGAAATGATCCCCATGAGGGTAGACAATCCCTTGATCGGTCCACTTGGTAATCTTACTTGGATCAAAGACAGAACCATCAGACTCCACATGACGAGAAGTTAGAGGGGCTTTCTGCAATTCTTCGATCAGATTGCTCAGGCTTGGACTCGGTTTAGAGGTAGCCGGTTTAGACGTTGTTGGGGTTGTCTGTGTATTGGTTGGACTGGCTGACGGCTGGTTGCTCGCTTGCTTCCCAAGGCTTGGAGAGGCTGGATCTGGAGTTCCTTGCCCTTGCTCTGTGCTTGCTCCAGCTAGGTGTGAGTTCCCTGCTTGATGGCCAGCTTGACCACCTAAGACAGATAGAGCTGCTGCTAACTCTCCAGCAGATAAGGCACTCTTTGGAATATAATGGAAATGGCCGCCATGGGGCACAATAAAGCCGTCCCCTGTATCTGAAATGACATCTCCAGGGCTAAAGACATAACCATCGTCCGTACGGTAGCCACCACCTGTATGGTTCTTAGCCGTCAGCATCTCAAGAGTCTTTCCTTCTTTCAGCGCTTGACTCGGTTGACGGAAGTCACGGGTCTTGCCTGCCTTGTGCGAGGAGCTCGCTTGCACCGATCCCGTCTCTCCTTCTTCTTTGGTGCCTCCCTTTTGTTGTTGGGCGATCTCTTCGATCGAGCGCACATTAACCGTATGTTGGGCATCCTTTAAGTAGAGATAGTATTTCCCAGCGCGTTTGATAATATAGCCATCCTTGACCTTGCTCACGATATCCGCTTCTTGCAGCTGATAAGTTGGATCCCGCAAAATCAACTCTTCACTAAAGATGGCATCAAATGGAACCTTGCCGCTGTAGTAATGAAAATGATCCCCATGAGAAGTGACAAAGCCTTCATCTGTAATCTTGATGACAATCTGCTCTGCCTGGGTCTTTTCCTTGGCATTGACCGCTTCGATGCTGTCTTCCTTTTTACTTGAGGCAGTCGCTGACGATTTCTTTTCCGCTTGCAAATACTGAATCTGATTCTTTTTCTCTTCCTTGACTTGTGGTTGCTGACTGAGCGCATAGGCACAGAGTCCTAGCCCCAAGGTCGCTACAATTCCAATCGTTCCCTTTTTCTTCATTCTTGATTTACTCCTCTAATTCCTTGGCTAAAGTCGCCATATTTTCTTCTAAATTTTCTAATAGATCCTTATCATTTTTCGGATCAGCTTCCAGTGGATCCAAGACCTTGACACGCGCCCCTGTTGCCTTGGCGATACTATCTGCCACTTTTGACGACGTGTGCTTTTCCACAAAGATCGTTTTCACCTTGTAGTCTTTGACAAACTGCTGGATCTCGGCCAATTGCCGAGCGGTCGGTTCTTGCTCTGGGGAAATCCCTGCAATCCCTAACTGCTTGAGACCAAAGCGTTTGGCCAGATAAGAAAAGGCCGTATGCTGGGTCACAAAAGTCTTTTGCTTGGCCTTGTCAAAGAGAGGCTGGTAGTGGGCTACCAGTTCCTCACAGCGCTTTTCAAGCTTTTGAGCATTGGCCTGATAGAGCTCCTTGTTCTTTGGATCGATCTCTCCCAAACGTTGGGCGATGATCTTTCCTTCCTCTGCGATTTTTACAGGATCCAACCAAGTATGCGGATCATACAAGTGCTTGTCTTCTTTTCCCTGACCAGCCTCGACATCCTCTAATCCAGCCACCTTATCAAGGGTCATTCCTTGGCTGCCTTCGATCACTCGCAACTTGGAACCTTGAAGATTGGGATCTAAGCGACCGGCCCAAGATTCCAGGGTCTGAGAATGATAGACAAATACATCCGCATCATAAATCTGGGCCACTTCCTTGGTTGAGGGTTCATAATCATGGATCCCTGCACCTGACTGAACCATCCAGATGTCATTTTGATCGCCAGAGATTTCCTTGACCAGGGCATAGATAGGATAAAAACTCGTGACAATTTTAAGACCTTTTTTAGAAGGGGGCTTTGCATTTCCTTGACTTCCACAAGCTGTCAGCAGAAAGAAACCGAGAAACAAGAGTCCCAGAACCTTCATTTTTCTCCTAATCATTCTTCACCTCTTTTTCATTTTTATTAACTAGTTTATTAATCAGTTAATTAACTAGTTAATAATACTGCGAATCATTTGCTTTGTCAAGCCTTTTTTACATTTTTTTCCTTTTAATGTTAGAGACTAACCGTTTCCTAGACCCCACGAGCCTTCCTTGCAGTAAAAAAAAGCTTGAGACAAACCTGTCTCAAACTTTTTATTGACGGTAGAAATATTGATCAGCCGGGTAGTTGCCTGCAGATTGAGTGACCACTAGACGTGGCTTGCTGGTATCAGACTGGTCTCCATCTGGATTTTGGAAACCGATTTTCAGAAGTCCAATCGCAGCACCAGTCTCACCCATCTTCATCTCAACATAAGGGATCTTGCTCTTCTTATCCGAGTCTGCAACAGCCTTGAGACTTCCTTGGCCCTTGACTTTTCCATCTGCTTGGATGACGATTTCAGCCCCTTTGCCATTGCGCCAGGTTCCAGCTAAGCTTGAGAAGTCGCCTCCGTTAATGGCCGCAATATCCAAGTCTTTCTCTTTTTTCGGTTGTGGGTAGGCTTTCCACCACTCTAGATGGTAATCACGGTAGGCCACGTCACCAAAGAGAATCCGACGTTCTTGGGAAGCTACTCCATCAGGACCTGTCACACCCGCTGGGATCAAGTACAAGGTTTGCTCTTGCCCTTGGATCGCAGTCGCATTGGCCCCAGTGAAATAAACTTCATAATAGCCTTTTCGCTTCTTGGGCTCTTTTTCTTTATTGAACAAGTAACTTGCCCGAGTGCCTCCACTCCAGAAAGTCCAGCCAGTCTCCCCATTTACAATACTTGGAAAGGCATTGGTCTTGTTTTGGTAATATTCTTCTGGAGTATATCCATAAAGTTTAAAACCGGAATCTGCGATTTCCTTTTCATAGGTATCATTGGAATAAGCACCTTCAAACGGTGAGAGATTGCCATCAAGGACGACATCATTTGGATCTGTCGATTTGAAAAAATCCTCTCGATTGGCAAAGACCATCTCGTGGTCGGGATTTTTATCAGACATGGTGACCGTGATCAAAGGCTTCTTATCTGTCTTGTATTTGAAGACACGAACAGTGACTGTAAAGTCTGTATTGCCATCGGACTTTTTCATCTTGCCTGTCGAAACTTTATTAGACCCTTCGACCTTCCAATCCGTGCTAAATTCAGCAGATACCTTGCCGTCAGCCGTTTGGTAATCGATCTTCCAGGCCTTGCCTTTTTTCTCGATTTTGGCTTCATCCCGTTCATTGGAGACATAGTCACCACTCAAGTCAATAGCTTTTTCCTTTGGCTTGGTGACCTTCTTGCTGGTCTGCTTAAATTCCTTTTGATGGTCTGGTTGGATGTTGGAACTAGAGTAGAGATAGACTCCACCGATCAGAACAACTGCTCCGACCAGCCCCAAAATCGGCCCCAGGTATTTTTTCTTCCACTTAAGATTCATTTTACTACCTCCATGGAATAAGATCTTTACACTAGTATACCCTAAATCGAAAGTATAGTAAAATTCCCCTCTATGTAGTGGTTTCCCCGGCTTAAACCAACTAGTTTTAGCAGAGAATACCTGTTTTTCAAAAATAACATTTTGTTTATCGTTGTTTTTTTATCGTTTTTCGATACTTTTTTATTGACTAATTTTTTATAAGGAGTATACTATAAGTGAAAAATAAATAAACTTCAAGGAGGCTTGCGATGAAAAACTCAAAAACCTTAAAAAATGTCATTGAAGTCTTAACGGCTTTCATTTACTTCTGTGGCTTTATGACCGTGGCTGCATTGGTCGTCCATCTGCTTTCCCGCATGGGCCTTTTCAAAGATCTCATTCAATCAGGTCGCTTGTCCTTTGATGCGAATGGCATCCAGCTCTTTCCCCAACATCCACAACCTCTCTGGCAGCTGCTCTTCCCACTAGCCTCAAGCGCTATCTATATTTACCTTCTCATCACCATTCGCAGCTTCCTCCAAAATCTCTACCAAGAAAAGATCTTTTCTCACTCCAACATTGATCTTTGCAACCGAGCTTGGAAGATTCTCTTGGTCTTGTCCTTTATGTCTGGCACACTTGAAACCAGTGGAAATGCTTATCTCCTTCCCTTCACTTTCCAATTTACCTTTAACACAGGGCTTCTCCTTGCCGTTCCAATCGTCTGGGTCTCTGGCAAGATTTTAGAGAGAGGTATTGAGATTGCTGAAGAAAATGAGCTAACCATTTAAGGAGGGTGCCATGATTATCGTCAATCTAGATGTCATGCTGGCCAAGCGAAAGATGAAATCCAACGAGCTAGCCGACAAAATCGGCATCACCACAGCCAACCTCTCCATCCTCAAAACCGGCAAGGCCAAAGCCATCCGCTTCACCACCCTTGAAGCCATCTGCAAAGAACTCGACTGCCAGCCAGGAGATATCCTAGAATACCGGCCGGATGAATAGGACATATATTTAAAAATATAATTGGAGACCTTCCTTAGGTGAGGACGGACGGTAGCGAATCCCTTTGGGATTCCATACCTAAGATTTGAGCCCACTGTCTCAAATCTTCCGAGAGTCTGAAACGATAACGTTTCAGACTCTTTTCTCACTGCGGAAGTCTCCATTAACATTCATTACTAATAGGACTCAGCTACCATCCTTGTAAAATTCAATGATGGGAACTATATCAATACAAGAAAAGCACTCCCGAGGAGTGCTTGAGAGCGTAGACCACCTGTTTTTCCTTAAAAATCAAATAATTTCTCTAAAAAAATTCATTCGTTAGAATTATTCAATCATCTACTGAAACTTTCCGTCGTGAGAAAAGTGCTAGAAACAATTGTGTTTCTAGCACTCGGGAGTTTTGGAACCTAGGGTCCAAAACTAAGTCATGGAACTTCTTAGAAGTTCGCTGACGTCCGTACTCACCTAAGGAAAGTTTTTTAGATGATTTTTTCTTTGTCTATCGTTTAACCGATGATGCTTCCATTTGGTACAGATGGATCTACGGTTAGGACCGTTAATTGATCTCCGTGTTCTGCGGAAAGAATCATGCCTTGGCTGACATATTTCTTCATCATCTTCCGTGGTTTGAGGTTAGCCACGATTTGGAGTTTCTTGCCGACCAATTCTTGTTCATTTGGATAGAATTGAGCGATACCAGAGAGGATTTGACGATCTTCACCGTCACCAGCGTCAAGGCGGAAGCGAAGCAGTTTGTCTGATCCTTCGACGCGTTCCACTTCTTTGACCTCTGCTACACGGATTTCAACCTTGTCAAAGTCTTCAAATTTGATCTCATCTTTTTCAGACTTGAGTTCCACTTCTTCTGGAATCCATTCTTTTTCTTGTGGTTTGCCTGCGTTCATTTGAGATTGGATGTAGGCAATTTCTTCTTCCATGTCGAGACGTGGGAAGATTGGAGTTCCTTTGGCAACCACTGTGACATTTTCAGGGAAGCCTGCTAGGGTCAAGTTTTCAAGATCGAAGTCCAAGCCCAAGCCAAGTTGTTCCATGATGGCATTTGAGGTGTTCATCATGAATGGTTGGATCAAGTGAGCCACGACACGAAGACTAGCTGCCAAGTGAGCCATGACTGCTGCCAATTGTTCCTTGTCACCATCTTCTTTAGCGAGGACCCAAGGAGCTGTCTCATCAATGTACTTGTTGGTACGAGAGATGATGTTCCATACGGCTTCCAAAGCGCGTGGGTAATCAACCGCGTTCATTTGCTTGTGGTATTCAGCGATGTTTTCTTCAACTACCTTAGCCAAATCAGCATCAAATGCGGTAACATTTTCGACATAAGCAGGAACTTGACCACCAAAGTATTTGTTGATCATGGCTACCGTCCGGTTAAGGAGGTTTCCAAGGTCATTGGCCAATTCATAGTTGATGCGAGCCACGTAGTCTTCTGGTGTGAAAGTCCCATCTGAACCAACTGGCAAACTGCGCATGAGGTAGTAACGAAGTGGATCCAAGCCGAAGCGTTCCACCAACATTTCTGGGTAGATGACATTCCCTTTAGACTTAGACATCTTGCCGTCTTTCATGACAAACCAACCATGGGCAATCAAGCGTTCTGGCAATTTGATATCCAACATCATGAGAAGGATTGGCCAGTAGATCGAGTGGAAACGAAGGATGTCTTTTCCAACCATGTGGAAGACGGTTCCGTTCCAGAATTTATCAAAGTTTTCATGATCTTCTTGACCGTAACCAAGAGCCGTCACATAGTTGAGAAGGGCATCAATCCATACATAGACCACGTGTTTTGGATTAGATGGGACAGGAACTCCCCAGGTAAAGGTGGTCCGAGATACTGCCAAATCTTCCAAGCCTGGCTCGATAAAGTTTTTCAACATTTCATTGAGACGGCCATCTGGTGTGATGAAATCAGGTTGGGATTTGAAAAATTCCACCAAACGGTCTTGGTATTTACTGAGGCGAAGGAAGTAAGATTCTTCAGAAACCCATTCTACTTCGTGGCCTGATGGGGCTACCCCACCGATGACCTTGCCATTCTCATCACGGTATACCTCAGCCAATTGGCTTTCTGTAAAGAACTCTTCATCAGATACTGAATACCAACCAGAGTACTCACCCAGGTAGATGTCGTCTTGCGCAAGCAAGCGTTCAAAGACTTGGGCCACCACTTTTTCATGGTAGTCGTCTGTCGTACGGATGAATTTATCATATGAGATATCGAGTAATTGCCAGAGTTCTTTCACTCCAACGGCCATCCCATCTACATAAGCTTGCGGCGTAATCCCAGCTTCTTCTGCTTTTTGTTGGATCTTTTGACCATGCTCATCGAGACCAGTCAGGTAGAAAACATCGTAGTTCATCATGCGTTTGTAACGCGCCAAGACGTCACAGGCGATCGTTGTATAAGCTGAACCAATATGCAATTTACCAGATGGGTAATAGATAGGGGTTGTGATGTAGAATGATTTTGTCATTTTCTTTTCCTTTCAGGGCTAATGGAACCCAATTTAGTAACACTCTATTATAACATTTTTAGGAGACCCTGAAAACCCAAAACCAGCTAGGATCTAAGGAAGACAAGCAAAAAGAGAGTGGAACAGAAATCGGTAATTCGTTAGAATTCGATTTCGTCGTCCCAC
>ERZ773031.1323-NODE-1323-length-12426-cov-10.737935_pt1 | contig 12426 bp, 10 predicted proteins | sample MGYA00511666_ERZ773031 | MGnify/ENA primary metagenome ERZ773031 (study PRJEB29015, sample SAMEA2738135) | human oral metagenome | biome: human oral; feature: human-associated habitat; material: saliva | place: China | collected 2250 ...
ATCTTCAGCTACTCCCATCCCTTTAAGGAATGTCTTCCAACTCTCGGGGGAGTCTCCAGCATTGAGATATTCTTCTGAGATAAAGATATCCTCGTTGATGTAGGGCTCTACATCAACGTTTGGTTGAAATATAGATCCAAAGTAGAGACTTCCAGCTCGCTTTAATTCGCCTCCTTTCGTGAGGAGAGGAAAATCATGAAGTAAATCGGGGGAGATGTCCTGAAAAAGTCCCTCCCTCTGCTGGTAGTTGTATAGTAACCGTCCATACTCAATGGCGTTTTCTATTGTCACAGCGCTTGGATCTTCGTACAACTTGCGGATATAAGCTCTCTCATTTAGTTCTTTAATTCCTAGGGATTTGAGCCATCCTAGGTGCATTTCATCCCCTTTGTAGTGGTCATAAATTGCTTGAGACATAACCTGTGAATCCTCCACAAATTTATTGTCTAGCCTGTAAGGGGAGGGGAAGAATACATCAGAGGCTACAGAATATAGTTTGGCCTCATTTAGGATGAACGGTATATTTGCTAGTTCAGATGTTAGCTTGCTATTATTACCCTGTTCACAGATGTCATATAGGAGGTTTATTAACTTAATGTTGTCCTCCAAGGAAAAGGACGAGAAGATACCTGGTCTGTGGAGTAAGGCAAGTAGTTCCTCTTTGTCAAAAATAAAGACACCGTAGTCTTTAAGGATCGCAATACCATTGTCAGCCAGCTTCCCTTTTTCACTGAACGTTGTGTCTTCAGCATCGTTGATGTATTGGATAAGTGTACTGTCTCCAATAATATCAGAGATTCCAATGTGATCAATCCAAGCCTCCGATACCTTTAAGATAGAATTGTCAAGGAGAGATGGTAGGAAGGCTATTTCCTTAATCGCTTGCTTTAGTGCATCCGAGAATACCTTGACTAGGCCAATTCTAAACCAGGCGTATTGGGGTGGAAGCACTCTGAAATAGCTCTTATAGGTATGTGATAATTCTGCAATCCATTTGAGATACAAAGCAGGAGCCTCACGGAGAATTAGCTTATTCCACTCCGAATCTTGATGAAGCTGTTGACGACCAGCGTCAGTCATGAAGTTGGAATTTATAAGAAATGGTACTTCAAGACTGCTATATGAGGTGGGTAGGAAAGTGTAGATGACGCTGTCCTCTATGGCTTTCAATTCATCTTTACTATTATCAATAGAGATGGCAAAGGTGATATCCACGGAGTTGGCCTGCTGCAGCTTTAACGGGACAGAAGTAGGGTTTTGAGCTATGTGAGCTTTTACCTCTTCTGTTATTTTGATTTCATAAGATCTGGTTAGCCACCGGCTTGCAATGGCCTCATCAATAGACAATCGTACCTCTCCATTAGACTCTCTCCGAACGACTTTTCTAACGAGGCCATTGGTGTCGTCATATAAAGTGATAGACACATCTTTGGCATTGAGGAAAAGTAAGAAATTTAACCCTTGCAACAGGGTGTCAATTTTAGATACTAAAGAATCGGAGTCAGAGATCCGAATGTAGGTGATAACATTGTACCCTTTATCTTCTACTTTAAACGGCTCCTCTGTTTCAATAGGAATGATCTGCCAGGGAATATCTTCTATGGAAAGAGAGCCACCACGGATGTCGGATGGCATATAGTTGATACAATCTTCTTTATCAAACTTAAAGCAGTATGAGGCACTCTTTACGAAAACCTGCGTTGCTTTCATAAAGACTGACTTAAAGCCAATGCCCTTGTATCCCACTTTCTTTATATCTGCAACTTTACTCCCGTTGCCAACATCACATAATCCCTCAATATCAGTCTCTGTAAATGCAGCTCCATTGTGCATAAATAGTAGATAGTTCCCCTTTACTTTAATCTTAACATCAAGTTCTTTAGATGGTGTATCAACAAAAGCATCAACAGCATTTTGTAACAGTTCATAGATGAATCTTTCTTCTTCCGTATAGATACCGGAGGAGAGAAGGTTCAAGGATTGTGCTTGTGTCCTCGCTTGTGAGGTATAGGTGTACTGGGTGCGTTTTTTCTGTAGGTCTGAAAGGAAAGACATAGGTTTGTGTATTGTCGTTTATATTGTTGAGGGATAGGGTACATAGATATATGTCCTCTTACAAAGATATAAACTTAGGTGAAATCGTAAGATGATATATATAGTCGCAATATTGATCGGATAACTCTCTGTCTGCTCCGCGCTAATAGTTGCCATTCCTCTATCCAGATTTTCTGTGGATTATATAGCTATTCTTTGGTCTACGTGCCTGGTCTTTAAATCTACGTGCGTAGATCTTATGATCCTCCAGCGTGGTCTTTATGACTACGCACGTAGACGAAGGTTTTTTACTACTGCTCTGCTGCTTTTCCTGAGCTGAAATGCGGGTTTCTTCGAGGTGAGTTGGAGCTTTTCTTCAAGAGAAATGATGTGCAGATTTGTATAGCGAAGTACCTGTAAACGAACGCTCCCCAATAGCGTCCTTATCGAAGGATCCGCTATTGGGGAGTCGTATATGATGGAGCTATACTCGGAGATGGAGATAGTATCTTGCTTCGTAGTACAGCCCTGGATGAAGTTGGCTAAGGGTGATTTCTTTCCAGTTCTTGCAGCCTTTCTACAGCATTACCATTTCCTGCTTCTGCTGCTTTCCGGTACCATTCCACGGCTTTGGTTTCATCCTTTGTTAGCTCCCCTTTACCGTATTCATAGCAGGCACCGAGGTCGCACATTGCTGTTGCATCTCCTGCCTCCGCAGCTTTCCGGTACCATTCCACGGCTTTGGTTTCATCCTTTGTTAGTCCCCCTTGGCCGTATTTATAGCAGAGACCGAGCTGGTACATCGCTTCTGCATATCCCGCCTCTGCAGCTTTTCGATACCATTGCACAGCTTTCGCTTCATCCTTTGTTAGCCCCCATCGGCCGAATTCATAGGCGTATCCGAGGTTGCACATCGCTCTTGCATTTGCATATCCTGCCTCCGCAGCTTTTCGATACCATTCCACGGCTTTAGCTTCATCCCTCGTTAGTCCCCCTTGGCCCCATCTATAGGCGCATCCGAGGTCCCACATCGCTGTTGCATCTCCCGCCTCCGCCGCTTTTTTGTACCATTCCACGGCTTTGGCTTCATCCTTCGTTAGCCCTCCTTGGCCATTGTAATAGCAGGTGCCGAGGTTGTTCATCGCTCTTGCATTTCCCGCCTCCACAGCTTTTTGATACCATTCCACGGCTTTGGCTTCATCCTTTGTTAGTCCCCCTTGGCCGTATTCATAGCAGACGCCGAGGTTGCACATCGCTCTTGCATATCCCGCCTCCGCAGCTTTTTGATACCATTGCACAGCTTTGGCTTCATCCTTTGTTAGTCCTCCTTTGCCGTATTCATAGCAGATGCCGAGGTTGCACATCGCTTCAAGGTCACCCATTTCAGCTGCCCTGCGATACATCAAGATAGGAGCGAGGAGCTGAAAGTCACGTGCTTCGAGATAATGGGGGATGTTTCGAAGAGATTTCAGATAGGTGTGATAGGAGTCGATGAAGTCTAAGCTCAGCACCAAGTGGTTGAGCTCTTTGAATACTGGGCTTGTGTCAGGATTTAGCTGATCTTGCTCTGAGAGAAGTAGGTACTCACTGGATGAATAACGTACATAGAGTGTCTTGTCAAGTGCAATAGCGCGTAGCGATAGCAGGATGAGCGATAGGCTATAGTCATCTATATGCTCGTCGAAGGGCAGGGTGCTTCGTAGGGGATGTCGGTAGTGTGGGCTGCCTTGCTCTAAGGGCTTTCGTCCGGATAGAGCAGGTACGTACATTCCATCGTAGTCAAGCAGGACGAGTGATCCATCGTCGCGTACGCAGATGTTGTCTGGCTTCAGGTCTCCGTGTGCGAAGGGCTGAGAGACCAGCCAGCGAGCCAGTAGTGAGAAGCGATAGGCTAAGAGATCCTTCTTATATAAGAGATCCTTCTCGTAGCCATTATTTATAATCGTCTTGAGGTATTGATCCAAAGGAATGCCATCGACCCAGTCCATGAGGAGCACGGGGTACTCCTCTCCTTCAGTATTTGGTACATCTACGAAGAGCTCGCTCTCAAGGTATCTGAACTTCACGAGGTAGGTCGACTGGGCGTACTGGAGCTCCTCTGCGATCAAGCGATAGCGTTCACTTCGCTCCTCTTGGTCGCGAAGGAAGCACTTGAGGGCGTGGTACTGACCCGTAGGGGCCTGCATCTTGAAGACTACGGCAAAGTTGCCGCTGCTCATGATGGGATGCCCTTGGTCGTCATAGACCAGGCGCAGATCTTTTAGCTCGCTGAGGCTGTCTTCGGCATCGCGCAGCGCCTCGATGTAATCACTTATAGAGGGATAGTTCATAGTGGGTTAGCATTTAGACCAGACGATAGAGTAGTCATCGGGGGCGAGTAGTCCCTGTCGCAGTAAGCTGTCGATGTGCCGAGCGAAGTGTCGTGGGGTCGTGGCACAGGAGAGTAGGGGGCGCAGGACATCTCGCCACAGATGTATAGCGGGGAGCTCTAAGGCTCGACGCAGATAATTGGACTGTCGAAGACCCGCAGCCAATAATTGGGTGATCTCCTCCTGGTGCGTCTGGCGATCCGTCAATAGGTGCATCATCACGATGTATTGAGCCAGAGCATCACTCGTGACGAATACGCAATCACCAGGCTCGACCGTAAAGTAGCCCGAGCGGAAGCCCTCGGGGCGAAGCTCATCCTTGCAGTTGATGAGGTAGGGAGGGAGTGAAAAATCCCTTAGTGCCCCGAAGCTATGGCTGAGCGTGCCCCGACGACGACTGTAATGGAAGGCTACACTATCTCCGTAGGCAACCCAGTAGTAGCTCCGTGGAGAGACCCGCCACAGGGCAGCCAAGGTGGAGAAGGAGCCTTCGTCGTAGAACTTATTCAGATAGAAGCTCCCACTCTGCTGTGCTTGTCGCTCACAGGCGTTATAGAACTCCTCCCAGATACCATTGAGCCAGCCATCCAAGGCTTCTGCGTTAGCAAATCCCGCCTCAGTGGGCAGATGCTCGATGAGATACTGAGCCCATAGGTCAGCATATAGGCCTCCTCCTCCAGCGCCATCAGCGACGGCGAGTAGTCGGCCCGGGATCAGGCGTGAGGCGTCTTCGCATAGTGGATTGGGCTCCCTCTTGGGGAGTGTGATCGCTCGTCCTTTCATTGTCTTCACAGGTTGTTGGAGATATTGGTCGGTGTGCCGATCTCGATAGTCTTGATGAGTGTGGCCATATCGGCATTGACTACGAGTCCTCGCTTACGCTTGGTACTGGAGGCCTCTGTACCCATCAGGAGACTGATACTTTGGTTGTAGCGCTCTGGGAGTAGGCTGCTCAGTGCATAGAGTCGCTGCGCAAGAGGCTCTATGCCTGTCTGCTCCTCGGGGAAGCTCGTCGTCTGGAGGGTCGTGGGGCTGATGTGTATGTTGAAGAATAGGGTATTGCCATCCAGCGTCTCGATGCTCTTTAGCTCACCTGCTATCTGGAGCATCTCTTCGTGAGAGACCGCATTGTACTCACCGTCTGTGATATTGATGACTGTCGGGGGATAGCATACCTTCCCGCTGTGCTCAGCGCACCACTGCTCCAGTAGCCCCTGCGCATAGCGCACGGCCTTATCTAAGCGAGTATAATTGCCTTGATGCTTTGCCTCCAGCCACTGAGTACGCTGTACTTCCTTGATCTCGACCCCACGTCGTGTGCGCTTCTCTTCTCGCGCAGTAATGGTCTTATAGGGGCTCTGTCGTAGCTCCTCGGGAGTGACGAAGTCGCGTCCCGCGAGCTTACCCTGCCAGGCTGATTGAGCTTCGTCGCCATAGCCAATGACGGCAATATCGAAGTAGCGTCTCACTTCGCTACCCTTGATACATCTATTCACCAGCTCTTCGATAGAGCGATTGACTATGCGAGCGACAGCCTCACTTAGGGTGAGACTCTCCCCATAGAGCAGGGTGCTTCGATTCATTGATATGGATTGGTCCACGAGGAAGATGAAGGCGGTAGGGGTATCTCTCGTGACCTGTGCCGTGTAGGGACTGCGGTGGGTGAGCTTCGTCTGCTTGGGGAGCTGTATCCCGAAGTTGCGGATATTGAGGATATATTCCAGTGGGATGAAGCCCTTGACCAGCACCTCGGCTTGGTAGAACTTTTGCTCCTCCTCAGGTAGGTTAAAGTGGTTAGGTGCTCGTACGCTATCGAAGTGTATCTGCTTGAAGTCGGTGATATCACTTCCTACCTGCGCCCCATTCTTCGTGGCATTGCGATCTGCATAGCAAGTCTCGGACCAGTAGATGACCTCTGGTGAGATCTCTAATAGGACGGGATTGTCGATGCGCCCCTCCTTCATCGCGACATATTTCATCGGATGCTCACGGCATAGGCTGAGGCGAACAAAGTGCTGCAAACCATCTCGCATATCCAAGGAGCGCGAGGAGTCGCTGCTACCAGGCTTGGGGATTGTGATGTGGCGTGCTTCGCAGTCTGCCCAGGAGTAGAGTCCTCCTGCTTCGATGATGCTATCGAGATTCGCTCGATCGGTAAAGTGGTAGAGTTTTTCTATACGCTCGCGTTGAATAATCTGTTTGTACTCCTCGCTGTCTTTCTTGTAGCTCGGCATAGTAGTTACGAATGTCTAATAATCAGGGAAAAGGTCTTCGAATAATGGTTCTTCGAGTTTGGGAAGAGGAGGCTGTGCTACAGCTTGCATATCCTCATATGGGTACAGCCCCTCAGCGTAGGCCTTGACGAGAGCAGCATGAGATAGTGGCTTGGTCGCATTCTCGACATCGGCATTGGTGTCGTAGTCAAGAAGGACGATCGTCTTACCTGCTGTATGTGCCTGCCTTAGACGGTGGATGATATCCATGCAATAGTGCTCCAGCATCCAGCGGTAGGTAGGGATGTAGATCTGCTTGCGTGCCTCGATATATCCTAATAGTTCAGGGGAATGTACGCCTGCTCGATGTCCGATGGGTTTGCCGTATTTCCGAGCCGTCCGCTTGATACCACGCATAGTGGCATTTTGGAAGAGGTCAGTGTCAATATCTGCATGCTCAAAGACCTTGAGTCCCTGCCATATGGATTCTACACAGGTCGCTGTGTAACCTGGACTCATCGGGACGGGGATACCTCCATGCGGATAGAAGGGACTGAGATGGAGTAGACGACCGGTCGACTTGCTCGTCACATCGGCAAAGATGGCTGTGGGGTATTTCTTCTGTAGAGTCTGTAGCTTCTTACGCTTACTCTCTATGACTATCATGTATGCTCCTTGGGGTTGATATTACCGTATCTATACTAATGAAGGGAGCTAATATCGTAGTGAATGAACTACGGATTAGCTCCCTAAATCTATTACAAATATCTAAAACCTTCGCCTTCCCTCTTATATGAGGTAGGGTTGTGCTCCCTCTCTCCTATGAGGATTGACCTGGTGACGAGAGGGGCGTGACGCTTAGAGGTCTTGCTTGATGTCCTCCAGCTCGACGAGCTTGTTCATGATCGCATAGATCGTCAGACCACTGGGGCTGTGGATCTGGAGCTTCTTCGAGATGTTGCGTCGGTGGGTGATGACGGTGTGGGTCGAGAGGTAGAGTTGCCCCGCGATCTCCTTGTTCGTCATGCCCTTGACGACGCAGATGATGATCTCACGTTCGCGTGGTGTGAGGGTCTGTGAGTCCGAGGCGAGGGGAGCTGCTGAAGGCTCGCTCTGCAGGAGTTGGTCAATAGTGTCGGAGATCTGCGTGGGGGAGTCGGCGAGGTGAATCGCAGCGTCGAACTCCTTGAGGATGCCCGCATCATAGAGCCCGTAGCACAGCGCGATGAGCTTCGTGTGCTCAGGGAGATGAGGGAGGCAAGCCCGTGGGGTGGGACCCGTCAGGAGGGGATTGATGATGAAGATATCCGCAGAGATGACCGAGGCGATGTCTTGCCACTCACGACGGTTGTCATCGAGGAGGTAGATGATCTGGGCTTTATAGTGGAGGAGCTTGCGCAGCTGAGCCTCCAGCCCCGATCGGACGATGGAGGACGGCTCTGCGACAGCTATCTTGATAGGCGTGACCATGGGATATATCAGCTTGGGTGGGGTAGAGTAGAGCGGGTCCTTGGTCTATAGTGATGCCCGCTGTGGGGAGTGCGAGTAGGCGGTGTGACCTTAGGCCTGCTGGCTCTCCAGATATTCGATGAAGGGGGTGAAGATCGCGTCCTCGATATAGTTGTGACCAGCGAGGTCGACTTCGACGGCGAAGATATCGTTGAGCACGGCGGTCATCTCGTAGCCCGTCGGAGCGGTGTAGTACTTGATCAGGAGGTTCTTGAGCTCGGTGATCTTGAGCTCGATCTGGTCGTGACGCTTGATGAAGATCCCGATGTTGTAGTTGCTGTCGCGCTCGCCCGCCATCAGCTTGCGTGCATAGGGGAAGACGACTCGGTCTTCATAGTTCATGTGCTTACGCACCTCTTCGGCATACTCATCGAAGAAGCGGCGTATGACATACATTAGGTCTTGGGGGCAGTTCGACATCGCCGAGAGGAGGCGCTGGCGGATCAGCGGTAGGCGGAAGTCGAGGAAGTAAGAGTGCGAATTGATCAAGTACTTCAGCAGGCTATCCAGATGCACCGAGGCGATGAGCTCGGGCGTGGGCTCGTATCCATCGATGATTGAGCTGTTGAGGAGGAGAAGCAAGGTCTTGACATCGACACCATGCTCTTGGCATACCTGGCCGATACTTTGGTCACCAAAGCCCAAGGGGATGCCGAAGCGCGAGATGATGAGCAGTGCGCTGGCGCTGCCTAAGATGACGTCACTGATGCGGGTATGAGCCGTGAAGGGTGTGACGTAGGTGTGACCTTGGAGGTGTCTGTATGAGTTCATTGATCAAGTCGTTGAGGGATACTGTGGAGGCTGTGCTTGGAGGCTCGCCCGATGAATGTAGGGCAAAGGTAGAGTATTATCCTACCGAGTACAATCCACTAAATTAGGTAGATGGGGCACAGATAATCATTACAAATGGGTATTGTGGCCTCTCTGGGGTTGGTCTACCTTTGCATTGTGAGAGTGATACGGCTTTAGCAAGCAATTGACTCTTGTAAATAGTAAACCGTTTAAGTGATAAATCGAATGACCTGGCTATCTCGGGAGAGATGGCCAGGTCAGCTTTTATACCTATGCCTCGACTACGCGATACTCACTCGGTAGCGTGGGCATAGCACCGTGATGGCTGCAGACGAAGGCGGCGACACGTGTGGCAAGTGCGACAGCCTCCAGATGGCTTCTCCCAGCCAATAGCGCTGAGACAAAGCCTGCGGTGAAGGAGTCACCAGCACCTACCGTATCGGCTACCTTGATGCAGGCCGATGGATGGAAGACACTTCCCTTCTCATGATAGATCGAGCATCCGTCTGCTCCGCGGGTTAGGATAACTGCGCGCAGGCTGTAGTCGGTGAGCACCTGACGGCAGACGGACTCTATATCGCCCTCGAGCCCTAAGAGGTGTGCGACGATGGGCACCTCCTCGTCGTTGAGCTTCAGGATATCTGCGTGCTCCAGTGACGTATGAATCGTCTCACGGGTATAGTACTGCAGGCGGAGGTTGATGTCGAAGATACGTAGGCTACCCTCGGGCATCGCCTTGAGGAAGCTGAGGATCGCCGTGCGAGATATCTCGTGGCGCTGAGCGAGCGAACCGAAGCAGACGGCATCGGTGCGCTGTGCCAAAGCTCGCAGCTCGCTGGTGAAGGCGATATGATCCCACGCAACGTCCTCGGAGATCTCATACGTGGGGCTTCCCGTAGCAGAGAGGGTGACCTGTACCGTGCCGGTGGGGTGGTCTGTCTCTTGTAGAATGGCCGGTAGCTGACGTGCCTGGAGCTCGGCCTTGATCTCTTCGCCTAAGGCATCACGCCCGATCGCACTGACAGAGATGGCTTCATGCCCGAGCTGCTGGCAGTGGAAGGCAAAGTTGGTCGGTGCGCCACCAAGGGCCTTGCGGTCGGGAAAGACATCGAAGAGCAGCTCACCGATGCCGACGATAGTATACCTCTTCATTGGGCAGAGTCAATAGATGGTGTGTGGATGGATCGGATGAAGGAGGGGCTATCGGCGTCAGAAAGGCTTCTTGGTCTTCGTGACTTTCGTGGCTTTCTTGGCGAAGAGTCGGGCGAAGAAGCCTTGTGCTTGAGAGGCTGCCACACCGATGAGGGCAGGGGCGAAGATCTCCCAGATGGAGAGTACATAGGGGATGTACTTGCTGTACTTGCCGAGCTTCCCACTGGTAGAGTCAGCTCCACCTGTGCCGATGAAGCGCTGATGGCGGGTGGACTTATAGCCGAGCTTATTGAGGATGGTGCCGACGACGGGGATGGTCGTAGCATAGTTGATCGCCTCGCCTCTGACATAGGAGGTGACCAGCCCAGAGCCGTGGTCGCGGATATAAGTCAAGCCACGTGCGACCTCGGGGAAAGTCTCATCCTGCAGTAGGAGCGTCTGATAGCGAGCCTGCTCAAGGACGAGGTACGAGCCACGCTGGTGCATAGCGCGGGAGGGGCTGTTGTAGCGCTGCTGACGGAGGTAAGGGATGAGGTCGAGACGCACATTCAGGCGCTGCGTCTGAGCGAGTGCTCGGCGGGCAACGATGTCACGTACGATCTTTGTGATCAAGGGCCGTAGGAGCACTGTCAGCAATATGAGCCCGACATAGCCAGCTGCTAAATAGAGGAAGCCTATCACAGGGGATTCGCCACTCCATGTGCCGAGCGCAAAGCCCAGAGCGATATTCAGCGCGAGGAAGAGGAAGAAGAAAAGAAAAGCAATCAGCACCCAGAAGACGATCTTCGCGGTGCCACGGGCTATCGATCCTCCCAGTGATAGGGCCGTGATATCAATACGCTCACGGCTGAGGAGACCGAGATGATGGACAAACTTAGGTAGTGAGAATCCACTTTGCTTAGACTTCATATGCGCTATGTATACTTAGAATATATGGAGGGGAGAAGAAAGCGAGGCGAATACACGGAGCTACAGACCTCCCTGTGGGGAGCGCTGCTCTCGTGTATTCGCCTTGGCCTTTTAGGACTGACTTCGCGTGCGAAGACTAATCGTTTTCTACAATCTCATCGAGCAGATCGTTGGTCTCTTCGGTGAGCTTGTTGCGGTAGCGATTGTAGCGGTCCTTCGCTTCGTAGTACCCTTCGACGATGCTGTCGCGAGCGCGCTCTACGCTGCTGGAGAAGTTATCCGAGAAAGCTTCGCGTTTACGACGGTCGGAGAAGTAAGCTGCGGCTGCCCCTGCGGCTGCGCCGATGAGCACACCGAGGAAGAAGTTTCCATTTGAGCACTTAGACATAATCCTTGTTCGATTAGAGATTAATATATGTATGAACAGTGTAAAGGTAAGATTATTTTTTGACTATACACTGTATTTGTGGACGAACTCATTCGGGTAGATAAGTATCTTGCGACCCTCCCTCCAGTGAACCCAGTAGATGGGATTGCCTTCGGAGGCCTTAGAGACCTTCGCCCACTCTTCCTCTTCGATGACCTCTTCGCTGTCGGGGAGTGCATTGTAGTCTATACCCTGTATCTTCATCCATTCACCCTGGACGTCGCGGATGAAGAATCCTCTCCCGAAACTGTCTTGTATGAGGGTGATCTTCTTTGCTGGGTCAGCCTTCGGGCTGGGGTAGAAGTCCAAAGGGAGACGTTCGCCTTCCTCTCCTCTCGGCACGTACGTATAATATTGCTGGAGGAACTTCCCCGTGCTGTCGATCTGGATATGGGCACTACTCTCGAGGGTCTTCCATTCATCTCCGACGCGTACTTCGATAGGCTTGCCCGCCTCTGGTCTCTTGCAGAAGAAGGCATAGCTCAGCCCATTCCAATAGTAGACGAAGATCTTACCATCGAGTAGGGGATCGCGCGAAAGGTCGTTTTCCTCGTTATGGATATCCAGGTAGAGGGTGCCGTCAGGATTCTTGAGGTAGTAGTGTGCGGGGCTACTGTTGGGGCCATCCGTGGAGCAGAAGAGCGTAGCGACGAATGTGTAGCCGTCATCCTCATTCATAGTCTGTTGACTATTGCTTTGCTTTGCTCCGCAGCCAGAGATGCCGAGGAGTGTGAAGAGCCCAAGTAGGGCAGTTATCATCTTATTCATACGGCAAATCTAAGGAAAAAGCTCTACCTCACTATCATAGGGATGACGTTGAGATGAAGGAGCTAAATAAGGAAGGCTTCCCCGCCTCGTGATCAAGGTATGGGGAAGCCTTGCTTTTGTGTTGATGTGTTAGCTATATGCTGCAGCCGTACTTGAAGTAGAACTCCGTCTGGGGTGTGAGGATCTTGTCTCCCTTTCTCCAGCGAATCCAGTAGATGGGATTCTTTTCGCTGAGCTTGGAGATCTTCTCCCA
>ERZ773031.1344-NODE-1344-length-12300-cov-8.002858_pt1 | contig 12300 bp, 9 predicted proteins | sample MGYA00511666_ERZ773031 | MGnify/ENA primary metagenome ERZ773031 (study PRJEB29015, sample SAMEA2738135) | human oral metagenome | biome: human oral; feature: human-associated habitat; material: saliva | place: China | collected 2250 ...
TGACAGCATTCTATATGTTCCGTCTCTACTACGTAATCTTCTGGGGTGAGTCTTATTATGAGCAAGATCCAGAGAATCGTCGTCGTCCACAGGAGGTTCCATTCGTAATGTGGGGACCATTGGTATTCCTCGCTGCTATTTCTGTATGTGCTGGTTGGATACCATTTGGTCACTTCGTAAGTGCCAATGGCTTAAACTATGATATTCATATAGATTGGAGCATTGCAACAACAAGTATCATTGCAGCCGTTATCGGTATAGCCCTTGCTACTTGGATGTACATGGGTAAGAAGCAGCCAGTAGCTGATGCCTTACAGCGTACCTTCCCACGTCTGCACAAGGCAGCCCTTAACCGATTCTATATAGATGATGCATGGCAATTCTTCACACATAAGATAGTATTCCGTTGCTTCTCTATTCCAATCGCATGGTTCGATCGTCATGTTATCGATGGTACATTCAACTTCATGGCTTGGGGTACACAAGAGGCAGGCGAGTCAATCCGTTCTTGGCAGAGTGGCGATGTACGTCAATATGCCGTATGGTTTATTACCGGAACTGTAGCATTAACATTAATCTTACTTTGTTTGATATAATAAAATGAGTTGGATATTAACTGTATTTGTAATAATCCCCGTCCTGATGCTCTGTGGCTTATGGGTAGCCAAGAATGATAATCAGGTACGTGGTGTGATGGTAGCTGGCTCAACGGCACTTTTGATTGGTGCTATCTGGTTGACTGTCTATTTTGTTCAGCAGCGTAATGCTGGTAACCATGATGCAATGCTACTGGCAAACTCCGTGATGTGGTTCAAGCCTATGCATATTGCTTTCTCGGTGGGTGTTGATGGTATCTCTGTTGTGATGATCTTGCTTTCAGCGATTATTGTCTTTACAGGAACCTTTGCTAGCTGGCAACTTGAGCCGATGAAGAAAGAGTATTTCCTTTGGTTTGTACTTTTGGCTTCAGGTGTATTTGGCTTCTTTATCTCAACGGATATGTTCACGATGTTCATGTTCTATGAGGTTGCCCTTATTCCTATGTATCTTCTCATCGGTGTATGGGGAACAGGTCCAAAGGAATATTCAGCAATGAAGCTTACTTTGATGTTGATGGGTGGTTCAGCACTTTTGATATTGGGTATTCTTGGTATCTATTACTTCAGTGGTGCTACCACGATGGACGTAATAGAGTTGGCACGTATGCATGCGATGCCTAAGAATATTCAGAACATCTTCTTCCCATTCGTATTCATTGGCTTTGGTGTTCTTGGAGCTTTATTCCCATTCCACACATGGTCTCCTGATGGTCACGCTTCAGCGCCTACAGCTGTATCAATGCTCCATGCTGGTGTGTTGATGAAGCTTGGTGGCTATGGTTGCTTGCGTATTGCTATGTTCTTGATGCCTGATGCTTTGCAGACATGGGCTCCTATCTTCCTAGTTCTGACAACTATTTCGGTTGTTTATGGTGCGCTCTCTGCATGTGTACAGACTGACTTGAAGTATATCAATGCTTATTCATCAGTATCACACTGTGGTATGGTACTCTTTGCATTGGTTATGACCACACAGACAGCTATCACGGGTGCAATACTTCAGATGCTTTCTCATGGTTTGATGACAGCCTTGTTCTTCGCATGTATCGGTATGATTTATCACCGTGCTGGAACCCGTGACGTACGTTATCTTGGTGGTTTGATGAAGGTTATTCCATTCCTTGCAGTCTCTTATGTAGTAGCAGGTCTTGCTAACCTTGGTCTTCCTGGTTTCTCTGGATTCGTAGCTGAGATGACTATCTTCGTAGGTTCGTTTGAGAATGCAGGCATGTTCCATCGCGTAGCAACAATCATTGCTTGTACTGCGATTGTAATCACAGCAGTTTATATTCTTCGTGTTGTTGGTAAGATACTATTCCAGACCATACCTAACAAGAAGTTCTATGAGTTACACGATGCTACATGGGACGAGCGATTCGCTATTGGCTGCTTGATCTTCTGCGTTGCAGGCTTAGGTCTCTGCCCACTCTTCTTCGAGAATATGATTATTGATGCTGTTCATCCTATATTTGACCACATCATAACATACGTACCAACATTAGGTAATCTTTAATAAACTAGCGTAATGAATTATAGTGATTTCTTTAAGATGATTCCGGAGGCAAGTCTTGTTGCCATCCTGATTGTTTTGTTCGTTGCTGACTTTGCAACGGCAAAGACTGAAGAGCGCAAGTGGTTCAATCCGCTGGCTTCGGTGCTCCTTCTGATAAATACTTTTGTTTGTTTGCTCCCTATGGAAGCACAGACAGCATTTGGTGGTATGTATGTTACCTCTTCTGCTGTAAACGTGATGAAGGCTATCCTTTCTATGGGTACATTCATTGTTGTCCTTCAGAGTCGTGTATGGGCTGCGAAGAGCGGTAAGGAGGGGGAGTTCTATATGCTGATAGTTTCAACACTCCTCGGTATGTTTGCCATGATGAGTGCGGGTAACTTCTTGATGTTCTTCCTCGGGCTTGAGATGGCATCAGTGCCATTGGCATGTGCGGTTGCCTTCGATATGTATCGTAATGACTCTGCGGAAGCTGCAGCTAAGTTTATCTTGACTGCTACCTTCTCAAGTGGCGTAATGCTCTATGGTATTAGCTTCCTTTATGGTGAGTTCGGCACGCTTTATTTTGCTGATATAACAGCTAAGATGCATGCGACACCACTCACTATCATGGGACTCGTATTCTTCTTTAGTGGTCTTGGTTTCAAGATATCTCTCGTTCCATTCCACTTCTGGACTGCAGATACTTATCAAGGTGCTCCAACAACCGTTACTGGTTATTTGAGCGTGATATCAAAGGGCGCAGCCGCCTTTACATTGTTGAGTATCCTGTTCCATGTCTTTGGTGCAATCGTTGAGTATTGGCATGTATTGTTGATGATAGTCGTTGTACTTTCTATCACCATTGCTAACCTCTTCGCCGTGCGTCAGAATGAGTTGAAACGCTTCATGGCGTTCAGTTCTATCTCTCAGGCAGGTTATATCATGTTGACAGCTATCGGCAACGACTGGGCTAGCTCGGTGAGTGCATTGAGCTATTACGTTCTGATTTATGTTGTTGCAAATATGGCAGTCTTCACGATTATCTCTGTTGTAGAGCAGAATAATGGCGGTAAGACCAACATTGACGACTATAATGGCTTCTATCAGACTAACCCGCGTCTGAGCTTCTTGATGACTTTAGCAATGTTCTCGCTTGGTGGAATTCCTCCATTCGCAGGTATGTTCTCAAAGTTCTTCGTATTTATGTCTGGCGTTAATGGCGCTGATATTAATACCACGATGGGAGCCTGGTCATACGCTGTTGTCTTCATCGCATTGATTAATACAGTTATCTCGCTCTACTACTATTTGAAGATTGTGAAGGCAATGTACATTGTTCGTACAGACAACCCATTGCCAACCTTCAAGAGCGATTGCAATACGAAGTTCGCTTTGGCTGTTTGTATGGCAGGCATTCTTCTCTTCGGAGTCTGCAGCTTCGTATATGAGTGGATTGCAGCAGCTGCATAAAGTATATAATTAGAATCTTATTATAAGATGCCCAGGACTTTAATAGTCTTGGGCATTTTTGTTTTGCGCCTCTATTATAAGCCTCCCACCCATCATTGTTTACCAGTAAGTAGGGGAGGCTTGAGAACCTTTGAGATAGGCCTCTGTTTCGCCACAGATAAGGTTTGTCTTATTGTAAGAAGAGTACCCTTTGATTAACTCATATGTATCAGCGAATTAGCACATATGTGTTACCTCCACTAACACATATGTATCACATCGATTAACACATATGTGTCAATTTCATGATTACATAGGTATTAGAAAAAGCGTAACAATCACATGGGATTTAGGCAAGATAAGTATTAAAAAAGACAGAACCCAAATGCTAGAGTTCTGTCTTCTGATATGTATGATCTGTTAGTTTCTGAACTTAGAATGGAAGGTCATCCTCTGGGCTTCCAGCACTCTCCTGTGTTGGAGGGAATGGAGCTTGTTGCGCAGCAGGTTGTGCTGGTTGTGGTGTGACAGGGGCAGCCGTTGCTGGTGCACCAGCCATAACAGCAGCAGCGTCTACACGCTGAATGTTCCATGCACGGATGTTATTGAACCAACGACCATTATATTCGTGGGCATCAATATCAAAACTTACGATAACCTCCTCACCAGTCTTAATAGCGAATTGCTCAATTCTATCGGCTCCGAAGATGTTGAAGACCATCTTCTTTGGGTACTGGTCATGTGTTTCTATGACATATTCTTGTGACTTCCATGGTCCACGAGCAGAAGTACCCTCACGCGGAGCGAGGACTGCGATAATTTTACCTTGTAACTCCATTGTCTGACTTTATTTTGGTTTCTTATTTATTTAAATGTGTTTGCGAAATTAATAAATTAGTTCTAAAAACGGAAACTTTCATACTTAAATTTTGTTTTTCACATCCTTTTTTGTATTTTTGTGCGTTGAAGCGAAGAGCCTATGATATTACTTGTTAATGGTTCTACCTTCGTGATATTAAAGATTGAAATATTAACTAAAATAAGATACCAATGAGGTTTAACCTTTCAAGCACTGCTTTGAGCAGCCGATTGTTGACACTCTCACGAGTAATTAATAGCAAGAATTCACTTCCGATTCTTGATTGTTTCCTCTTCGAGGTACATAACGGACAATTAACGATTACATCTTCTGATAGTGAGAATGTGATGTGTGGAACTTTGATTCTTGATAGTTGTGAAGGGGAAGGAGACTTCGCAGTTAACAATCAGACCATCCTTGATGCTGTGAAAGAACTCCCTGATCAGCCTCTCGCCCTTGATGTGAATTTCAATGAGATGAAGATTTATATCACTTATCAGAATGGCTCTTATAACTTCCCAATTCTCGGTGCTGATGAATATCCAAGAGTGCAGCCAATCTCTGATAATGCGTCTTCTATCACGATAGATGCAGCGAAACTCTCCGATAGTATTAATCGATCAATCTTCGCAACAGCACAAGATGAGCTTCGCCCAGTGATGAATGGTATTTATTTTGATCTAACAAGTGATAGCTTGGCTATCGTTGCAAGTGATGGTCATAAGCTCGTTAGAAATAAGAACTACTCTATTAAGAGCGAGACTCCATCAGCTTTTATCCTGCCAAAGAAACCTGCAACATTGTTGAAGACAGTCCTAGCTAAGGATGGAGGAGATGTTGTGATTCGCTTCGACAATCGCTTCGCTGACATCTCATTTGCTGATGGTAATTTGTCTTGTAGACTCATAGAAGGAAAGTATCCTAATTATAATAGCGTTATCCCACAGGACAATCCTAATAGAATCACAATCGACCGCAAATCACTGATTGGAGCTTTACGTCGTGTGTTACCATTTGCTAGTGATTCATCACAGCTTATCCGTTTCCAGGTTTCTACTGGCTTGTTAGAGTTGAACGCTGAAGACATAGACTTCTCTACAAGCGCAAAGGAGAGTGTTACTTGTGAATACGATGGTAATGCAATGAGTATAGGCTTTAAGGGCTCAAGCATGCTTGAGATATTAAACAACCTTGAGAGTGATGATGTCGTTATTCAGTTGGCTGATCCTTCACGAGCAGGAGTTATTGTTCCATGCGTACAACCAGAGAACGAAGACATACTCATGTTGATTATGCCAATGCTGTTAAACGAATAATAGGATATTCTAATAATATACATCTTATAGGGGGATGGCTATATCTCTAATAGATAGCCATCTCCTTTCTAATTGTAGTAGGGCTTATAAGCAAGCGTATGAAATTGAATTTGACGAAACCTTTAATAGTATTTGATCTGGAAACGACGGGGCTTGATTTGGTAGCTGATCGTATAATTCAGATTTCATATATTAAAGTATATGTTGATGGGAAAGAGGAGAGAGAGAATTTCTTTATTAATCCAGGTAAACCTATTCCCGCAATTGTAACAGAATTGACAGGTATCTCCGATGAGGATGTTGCAGACGCACCAACATTCAAGCAGAAGGCAAAGGAGTTAGCCGATAAGTTCGCAGGTTGCGACTTTGCAGGATTTAACTCTAATCGATTTGATGTGCCAATGCTAGCAGAGGAGTTCTTGCGAGCTGGGATTGATTTCGACTTCTCTAAGTGTAGGTTGATTGATGCACAGAATATCTATCATAAGATGGAACGCCGTAATCTTGCCGCCGCATATAAGTTCTATTGTGGGAGGAAGATGGAAGAAGACTTCGTAGCACATCGTGCAGATCAAGATACAGAAGCTACCTGGCGTGTGTTACAAGGTGAAGTTGCCATGTATGCTCCAGGCAATCAAGAGGAAGAGCGTGTCCTCAATAATGATATGGACGAGTTAGCAGAGTTTTCGCGTATGAATGACTTTGTTGATTTTGCTGGGCGTATCGTATGGGAAGATATGAAGGATAAAGATGGTAAGACTCTTCTTGATGCCACTGGTAAAGCTCGTAAACATGAAGTATTCAACTTTGGTAAGTACAAGGGATGGGATGTTGCAGAAGTATTACATAAAGATCCTGGTTATTATAGTTGGATGTTAGCAAGTGACTTTACTTATAACACAAAACAGGTGTTGACGCGTATTCGTTTACGTGAATTCAATAATAGATAATGGGATGTTAGAAGGGAAGAAAATAGTTTTAGGCATAACAGGTTCTATAGCCGCATATAAGAGTTGTCTGCTTATACGTGAGCTAATAAAGAAAGGAGCCGAGGTTCAGGTTGTCATTACTCCTGCTGGAAAGGAGTTTATAACACCTATAACCCTCTCTGCACTTACGCATAAACCCGTCATTAGTGAGTTCTTCTCTCAGAAGGATGGTACTTGGAATTCTCACGTCGATTTAGGTTTGTGGGCTGATGCAATGATAATAGCTCCATGTACTGCTGCATCATTAAGCAAGATGGCGAATGGTGTTGCTGATAATATGCTTATAACAACTTATCTTTCAATGAAAGCACCAGTATTCATAGCCCCTGCAATGGATTTGGATATGTATAAACATCCTTCAATGCAGAAGAATCTTAAGACATTACGTGGCTATGGTAATCATATTATTGAGCCTGCTAATGGCTTTCTTGCAAGTGGACTAGAAGGGAAGGGTAGGATGGAGGAACCAGAGAATATAGTGCAGTCTTTGGAGTATTTCTTCTCAGAAAGTATTACTTCTAAATATGCAGAAAGAGGGGATTTACAAGGTAAGACAATCCTTATTACGGCTGGTCCAACATATGAAAGACTTGATCCAGTTCGCTTCATAGGCAATTATTCTTCGGGTAAGATGGGATTTGCTTTAGCTGAAGATTGTCTTCTGCGTGGTGCAAAGGTTATCCTTATAGCTGGTCCTGTAAGTTTGACTTGTTCTGCTGCTATAGAGCGAATAGATGTTGAAAGCTGTAATGAGATGTATGATGCTACGGTTAGGGAGTATCCTAAATGTGATGCAGCTATCTTGTGTGCCGCAGTTGCTGACTTTCGTCCAGAGCAAATAGCAAAGCATAAGATTAAACGAGAAGGAGATAGTTTAGCACTCACATTAATACCAACACAAGATATCGCTGCTACTATTGGAAAGATGAAAAGCGAGAAACAACGCCTTGTGGTATTTGCATTAGAAACAAATGAAGAAGAGCGCAATGCACGTAAGAAGTTAGAGAGGAAGAGTGCTGATTTTATTGTGTTGAATTCAACAAGGATTCCTGGTACAACATTTCAATCGGATGATAATCAAATCACAATAATTAGTAAAGATAGAAAGAAGGTTTATGACAAGAAACCAAAGTCAGAAGTGGCTCGTGATATTATTGACGAGCTTGTTAGTTCTCTTTAGTAAGGATATTTCGGCACAGGAACTACAAGCGAAAGTAACCATCAATCATAATCAAATTGAGGGTACTGATGCGTCTGTCTTTGAGAATCTTCAACAGACACTGGAACAGTTTATCAATACGAGGCAATGGACTCATTATCAGTTCCAAAAGAATGAGCGTATTGCATGTAACTTCAATATTACAATAAACAAATATGATGTAAGCAGTAACATGTTTACTTGTACAGCATTGATACAAGCCAATCGTCCTGTTTATAATTCCGCTTATACATCTACACTTTATAATAATCAAGATGGTGATTTCAATTTTACCTTTGCTCAATATGAACAGCTAGACTTTAATGAGGAAAATATAGACAATCAATTAACAGCTTTAATTGCTTATTATGCTTATCTCATTATAGGATTAGATCTTGATTCTTTCTCACCAATGGGTGGAGAAGATGTATTGCTTCGATGTATGAATCTGACGAATAACGCACAGAATCTAAGTTTCACTGGTTGGAAAGCCTTTGATAGTTCTCGTAACCGATTCGCTTTCATCAATGATTATTTAGATGGAGCTATGAAGCCTTTTCGTCAACTACAATATGATTACTATAGGACAGGATTAGACGAAATGGCAAATAATGCTGAACGTGGCAGAACGAATATTACGACTGCATTAGAGAACGATTTGAAGAAAGCACATGAGAACCGTCCGATAAGTCTTCTTCCTCAAATATGGACAGACTATAAGAAGGACGAGTTAGCTAATATATATAAAGGTAAAGGTACACAGAAAGAGAAGGAACAAGTTTATGATATTCTCTTCGGAATTAATGCCAGTCAGAATATAACGTGGGACAAAATAAAGCAATAAGTTTATCTCTTTCAATATCTGAACTTAACAATTATCTAAAGTATTAAATATAACTAGCAAGTATATGCTGAAACATCTATATATAAAGAACTTCACTTTAATAGATCAATTAGATATAGCCTTTCACTCTGGTTTTTCAGTTATAACAGGTGAGACTGGAGCAGGAAAGAGTATTATCCTTGGCGCTATAGGTTTATTGCTGGGCAATAGGGCAGATAGTAAACAGATTAAGCAGGGTGAGAAGAAATGTACAATAGAAGCGCATTTTGACTTATCTCATTATGGTTTTGAATCTTTCTTTGAAGACAATGATATTGATTTCGAACCAGAAGATACAATTATACGTCGCGAACTAACTGCTAGTGGCAAATCACGTGCTTTTATTAATGATACTCCTGTCTCTTTACAAATGATGCGCATACTAGGGGAGCAATTGATAGATATCCATTCTCAGCACCAGAACTTACTTTTGCAAAAGGATGATTTCCAATTGAATGTTGTTGATATTATAGCACAGGATAGTACAGCTCTCTCAGCTTATCATTCTTCTTATCAACATTACAAGGAGTCCTTACAGCGTTTGTCTGACCTAAAAGAGCAGATTGCAAAAGCACAGGAGAATGAAGAGTTTATGCGCTTTCAGTTTAATGAACTAGAGAGTGCTGGACTTGTAGAAGGAAGACAGCAGGAACTAGAGCAGGAGAGTGAGACTCTCTCTCATTCGGAAGATATTAAGACTGCTTATTATGAAGCCAACCACTTATTAAATGATGACGATAATGGAATCATTTATAAGTTAGGAGAAAGTTTAGATAGTCTTAGTAATATAGAGAATGTCTATTCAAAAGCAAAGGATGTGGTACAACGTCTATCGTCTGTTCATATAGAGTTAAAAGATATTGCAAGTGAAGTTGGTAGTGAGGTAGAGAATATAGAGTTTGATCCTTCCCGTCTGGATAGTATCAATCAGCAACTTGATCAGTTAAACACACTTGAACAGAAATATCATGTTTCCACAGAAGAAGAGCTAATAGAGATTCGTGATAACATTGCAGAGCAATTACAGAGTATTGATAATAGCGATGAGGAACTAGAAGCATTGACAAAGAAAGTAGATGAAGAACTCAAGTTATGCACGGAGAAAGCTGCTAAGTTAACAGCATTACGCCTTAAAGCTGGTAAGATTGTTGAGAAAGAGATGAGTAAACGATTGATACCTCTTGGTATTCCGAATGTCCGTTTCAAAGTCGATATAACCTCAAAACCTTTGTCGCTGGATGGTGCAGATAAAGTGCAATTCCTGTTCTCTGCCAACACAAGTACTGCTATGGAACCTGTTGCACAAGTTGCCTCTGGTGGTGAGATAGCCCGTGTTATGTTGTCTTTGAAAGCAATGATTAGTGGAACTGTAAAACTCCCAACGATTATCTTTGATGAGATTGATACAGGTGTGAGTGGTAAGATTGCTCAGAAAATGGCACTTATCATGCAAGAGATGGGTAATAATAATCGTCAGGTTATTTCGATTACGCATTTACCACAGATTGCAGCATTAGGTAGCTCACATTATAAGGTTGAGAAAGAAGAAACAGCAGGAGGAACGCGCAGTCACATGCGAGAATTAAATCAAGAGGAACGTGTCTGTGAGATTGCACAAATGCTCTCAGGTGCAGATATCTCTGATGCTGCTCTTCAGAATGCCCGTGAATTATTAAATCTTAGTCAGAAGTAAATATATAGTCCTTAATTAAACATACACAATGAAAGAAATAATGAATATGAGAACGGGAAGTTTCATACTATCTCTTATCTTATTGTTGGGAGTTTCTCTCAATGTCTTGGCACAATCTTCAGCTGTGAAGAAAGTGGCTGATGCCGCTTTTACATTAACAACCTTCAAAGCCGATGGTAGTATCTTGGCTACCTCAAATGGTGTTTGCATTAGTGCTGATGGTGTTGCAGTGAGTCCTTGGAAACCTTTTATAGGTGCTGATAAAGCTGTAATCATTGATGCCAAAGGACAGAAACATGATGTTGTTTGTTTACTTGGTGCCAATGAAATCTATGATATTGTGAAGTTCTGCGTTAGTGGGAAAATGAATGCTGCAACTCTTACCAATATTGTTTCTACTGGTGAAGAAACTTGGATCGTACCGATGGCAAAGAGTGGAACTCCAGAAAAGTCTAATGTTTCGAGTGTTGAGAAGTTTATGGATAAGTATAATTATACTATCCTTTCATCTTCTGCAACGGATAAGTTGAATGGTGCCCCTGTTGTAAATACAAAGGGGCAGGTCATTGGACTCTTCAATGCTTCCGGCTCAAATAAGAGTGCAGTGGATGTCAACTATGCAAAGGACTTCACATTGACGGGACTATCTCAAAATGATGCCACAATGAATCAGAGTAATCTTCGAATCGGTTTACCAATTAAATTAGAGGATGCTCTTGTTGCGTTGATGTTATCTTCAGAGAAGTCGGCAAATATTCATGAGGAAACTATCAATGATTTCATTTCTAAATTCCCACAGGTTGCTGATGGCTACAATTCACAAGCTAATGTATTGATTGGGAAATCAAATTTTATAGAGGCTGATAAAGTGCTACAAATGGCTATTGCGAAAGCAAATATGAAGGATGAGGCTTATTATAATTATGCCAGAGCAATCTATTATAATGCTGTAAATACAGCAAATAAAGACAAGATGAAGGGGCTTAATTGGACACTTGATAAGGCTTTGGACGAGGTGAAGAAGGCCTATGCAATCAAACCCCTAAATGCTTATCGTCATCTGCAAGCACAAATTATTTTCGCAAAAGGTGATTATGCAAATGCCTATAATGAGTTTGACGCACTGACGAAGACTGATTTTAATAATCCAGAACTCTATCTTGAAATGGCACAGAGCCGTCAACACCTTGGTGCTTCTGATAAAGAACTCCTTGACTTGCTCAATAAGAGTATAGAACTTTGCGATACTCCTTATGTTGCAACTTCTGCACCTTATTTCTATATGCGTGGTCAGCAACTTGAAAAGATGGGAGAGTATCGTAAGGCAATGCAAGATTATTACACTTATGAATACTTCAATCAAGGACGCCTATCAGCCGATTTCTATTATATGCGTGAACAATGTGAGATAAAGGGGCGTTTATGGCAACAAGCCTTACAAGATATTCTTATAGCCTCTCGCCTAGATCCCAAAGAAGCATTGTATCCTACTGAGGCTGGTAGTCTGTTGTTACGACTTAATAAAATGGATGCAGCTATCAGTGCAGCTCAACAAGCTATCCAACTCGACCCTTCACAAGCTGATGCTTATTTGATTCTTGGTATAGCCCAATGTGAGAATAAGCAGAAAGAAGAGGGACTCAAGAATATACAGAAAGCAAAAGAATTAGGTAATTCGCAGGCAGACTCTTTCTTGAAGAAATATCAATAAATATATTTGATAATTTGGCTGTACGGAATTAAATCAGTACCTTTGCACCCATAATGATGGTTCCGTAGCTCAGTTGGATTAGAGCAACAGCCTTCTAAGCTGTGGGTC
>ERZ773031.1354-NODE-1354-length-12249-cov-7.528375_pt1 | contig 12249 bp, 9 predicted proteins | sample MGYA00511666_ERZ773031 | MGnify/ENA primary metagenome ERZ773031 (study PRJEB29015, sample SAMEA2738135) | human oral metagenome | biome: human oral; feature: human-associated habitat; material: saliva | place: China | collected 2250 ...
ACACTTGCGACTCTAGCACTCGTAGGGTGTCAGTCGTGAGAGGTTCAGTCAAATAAAAAATGAGGATAATATCCTCATTTTTCTCAATTATTATTTAATTTTATTTTTTAATTCATCAGAAACTATAAAATCTGCTTCTGTTGTTGCTCTTATGTCTTCTAAAGAAGAATAAGGAGTTATTTCTTTTAGAACTAAACCTTTATCTGTAACTTCAAAAACAGCTTTTTCTGTTATTATTAAATTTACAACTCCAACAGCTGTTAGAGGTAATTTACATTCCTTTAATATTTTTACTGCACCATTAGATGTGTGTTCCATTGCAACTATAACCTGTTTGGCTCCAACAACTAGGTCCATAGCTCCACCCATTCCAGGAACTTTCTTTCCAGGAATCATCCAGTTAGCAAGATTTCCTTTTTCATCTACTTCTAAAGCTCCTAATACAGTTGCGTCAACGTGTCCACCTCTGATTACCCCAAAAGAATAAGCTGAATCAAAGAACATCGCTCCTTTAGCAGCAGTTATAAATCCTCCTCCTGCATTTACTAAATAAGGATCTTCTTTACCTTTTTCTGGCGCAGGCCCTACACCTATACACCCATTTTCGCTTTGAAAAATAACATCCATATCTCCAACATAGTTAGCAACTAATGTAGGAAGACCTATACCCAAGTTTACAACATATCCATCATGAAATTCTTGAGCGACTCTTTTTGCTATAACTTCTCTTACTAAATTTTTATCCATTTCCATATTCACTTACACCTCCATTATTTACTTTCAACTATGTAGTCTACGAATATTTTTGATATATCTAAATGTTCAGGACTTAATGAACCAGCTGGTACAATTTCTAAAGCTTCAACTATAACAAGATCAGCAGCTGTTGCCATTAATGGATTAAAGTTTTTTGTAGTTTTTTCACAGATAACATTTCCTTGTTCATCAACTTTTGAACCAAATAATACTGCTACATCAGCTTTTATAGGTTTTTCTAATAAATAGTCTTTTCCATCAACATTAATAATTGATTTTCCTTCTTGAACTACAGTTCCAAGACCTGTTGGAGTTAATACTCCCCCTAGCCCATAACCCGCTGCTCTAACTCTTTCTGCTAGAGTTCCTTGTGGAACTAATTCAACTTCCATTGTTCCATCATGCATTTTTTTACCAGTTTCTGGGTTTGTTCCTATATGACTTGCTATTACTTTTTTTACTTGATTATTAACAATTAATCTTCCAACTCCTCTATCAACAAATCCAGTATCATTGCAAACTATTGTTAAATCTTTTACTCCTTTTTCTATAAGAGCTGTAACTATATTTTCTGCAGTCCCACAAGCTAAAAATCCTCCAAAATGAACAGTCATTCCATCTTTAATGTGAGATATTGCTTCTTCCATTGAAACTATTTTTTTTCTCATAAACTTTCCTCCTTAATCTTAAATATTTAATTCTAAATTACTTATAACTATATATTAATATTCTAAACCTTATGTAAGTCTTATTTTGTAATTAGAATAATAAGAAACCTGTACAAATAAATAGACCTGAAACTATTGTTACTATCAAACAGTAACCCATTATATCTTTTGCTCCAAGACCTGCTATTCCTAATGCTGGTAAAGCCCAGAATGGTTGTATCATATTAGTCCAAGCATCTCCCCAAGCTATAGCCATAGCTGATTTTGCAGCAGATACCCCTATTGCTTGTCCTGCAGGCATTACAATTGGAGCTTGAACTGCCCATTGTCCTCCACCTGATGGTACGAAGAAGTTTACTAGTCCTGCACTGATAAATGAGAATACTGGGAATGTTTTTTCTGTTGATATATTAACAAAGAAATTAGACATAAGTTTTGCAAGAGACATTCCATCTGCATCTGCTCCTACCATTATTCCCATAATTCCTGCATAGAATGGGAATTGTAATAATATTCCTCCTGCACCTTTTACTGCTTCTGCTAGTGCATTTAAGTATCTTCTTGGAGTTCCGTGTAATAATATTCCTAAGAATAAGAATATAAAGTTTACTAGGTTAAGATTTAATGCAAAACCTTTTGTTTTTATATAATATCCTATATATACAAATCCCATAATTGAAAGTAGGATAGATACTATTTTACTATTTTCAATTTTTTCTGCTGGTGTCATTTTTGAAGAATCTAATTCTACTTCTTCAGGTTCTGCTAATAATCTTTGATCAACTTCAACAACTTCATCTTTACTTGGGAACATTGCTGTATTTAATAAAGGTACTATTATTAATAAACCAACAACTATAAATATATTCATTGGTGAAAACATTGTTTGACTTGTTGGGATAGCTTCTGAAACAGCTCCTGCTGTTTGTTTTGCTAATGCTTCTCCTCCACTTGCAAGTTGTAGTGGAATGGAACCTGACAGTCCTCCATGCCACACTAAGAATCCTGTATATGCTGAAGCTATAAGAAGTCTATAGTCTACACCTTTAACCTTTTTTGCAATTTCTTTTGCAAATAAAGCTCCTATAACTAGTCCAAATCCCCAGTTTAAAGCACAAGCTATTCCTGAAACTATTGATACAGTAAATATTGCTTGTTTTGGTCCCTTTATCCCTGAAGCAAATGTTGATAACATTTTTTTGAATAATTTTGAACTTGCTAAAGTATGTCCTGTTACTAGAACTAATGCCATTTGCATTGAAAAAGCTAATAAAGACCAAAATCCATCAGCCCAAAATACTACTACATCTAAAGGAGTAGCTTTTGTAAAAAATACAGCTCCTAAAAATACTAAAAACGTTAATAAAGCACAGAATATAAATGGATCTGGCAACCATCTTTCCATAACACGTACACACATTGAAGTGAACCTTTTAAAGATCCCTTTTTTTTCTTTTACACTTTCCATAAATTTCCCCTTTTTATAAAAATTCGAGTTTCAAATTCTCTTTATCTATTTTAACTTTTTTATTGCTTTATGTCAACTATAAAGCTTACTTTTTTAGTACAATATTTTATTAAATGAAATATATGTTTTAAAATATAACTTAATTTTTTATTTAAAAAATATATATGCAAAAAAAACCGTGAGATAACTCACGGTTTTCAAATTATTATTTTTTGATTTTAACCTTAGCCTAAACTAGATTAGAAAGAAACTTTCATACCAGCCCAAGCAGTTGGTTGCCATCTCCAGTTTTTAGCGTCAGATTCTTTAGTAACTGCCCAGTTTCTGTATTCAGCACCAGCAGCTGCATATAATTTTACAAATTCAGTTGGTTTGTAAGCAGCTTGGAAAGTTGGTAACATGTAAACTTGGTAAGTTCTTCTGTCTCCATCGTTATCAACGATTTTATATTGATGCCAAGTATATGGATCATATCCACCTTCGAAATCAAATGATAATTCTAAATTATTTGTTTTGTATAATGGAGTATGTTGATAGATATAAGCTTCCATTGCTCCATAGTATCCATGTTTTTTGTCACCTTTATTTGTTACACCATATTTTTTATTATGCCAGTCATATCCATTGTAAACATTTAATTCAGCACTGAATCCTAATGGTAAAGTATATTCTGATTCAAAGTTTAATATAGCTTTATCAGAAGTTCCTGAACTAAAGTTTTGTCCATCTTTACCACTTGAGTGTCCAGCCCAATCATGAATATATCCAGTTCTTAAACCGAATTTTTCAACTTTGAAGAAGTTGTTTGAGTAGATGTAATCAGCAAAATCAAAGAATACTGATGCTTCTACGTGTTTCTTTCCAGCATCTCCATTAGCTTGTTTATATTCTAATCTAGAAGTTGCATTAACTTTAGAAGATCCTAATTTTCCAAAGTTATAGAAGTGTCTTAATCTTAATTGATCATTTTCTGCATTACTCTTGTCACTTCTTAAAGTGTGGAAGTTTCTTGTTCTGATTTCTAAACGTTGTTTTTCAGTAAAGTTTATTTTAGTTTCAGTTTGTAATCTTCCAGCGCTGTTGTTATCTGGATTTACCCAATCATTTTCACCTTTAACTTTGTTTTCAGTTTCTCCATACCATCTGTATTGAACATCTACTGATCCGTTTGGTCTCCAAGCTGGAGTAACTTCTCTGTCTCTGTAAACGATTACAGGTTTTTCAACATACTCAATTACTTTTTCTGGTTCTGGAGTAGGTGCAGGCATAACTTCTTTAGCTGATGCTACTGATCCAACTACTAATAATGAACCTAATACTAATGCTAATTTTTTCATGGTTTTTTCCCCCTTAAATTTAATTTTTTTGTTTTTATTTTAACTTTAATTTGTCTATAATCCCGTATAGACATCTCCCATTAAAGTTAGTATACTACATTTTTTAAAATTTGTAAACTTTTTTTTTATTTTTTTAAACTTAAATGGTTTTTTTATAGTCTAATATCGCCTATTTAATGCTATATATTTTTTTTCAATCTTACAGCTGGTTCTGATGGTAATTTAAATAATGGTATTAATCTATCTAAACCAGTTAAAGTTAAAATTAAGATACTTGCTACTGCTATCATAGCTATAAAGTTATATTTTATAATATCTATTGCTACAAATTCATGTAGAGGATAAACTACTGTAGCTATACCCATATAGAATGCTATATAAACGTGCCAAGGAATAAGTTGAGATCCAAATACACCCATAGCGTCACTAAATGTGGCATTTCTAAGTCTTAATGTATATAAGTCTTCTTCTGATCCTTCAACATTTTCTTCAACCATTTCTCTGATGATTGGTCCTATTGTAACTATTTGAGCCATTTCATCTGCAAGAGTTGCATTTCCAAATACACATAGAAGTCCATTGTAGAACATTAATTGTCTTACACTTCCAGAAATCTTAGATAATAGTTTTGAAACAGGTTCAAAGGCATTCATACTCTTCATGATACCACCAAAGGCAGCAACCCACATCATCATTACTATAACCCAGCTACCAGCTGAAGCAAATCCACCCATCATCATATTTAGGTAATCCATAGTACTTGTAACTGTTCCTGCCATCATTCCAAATACATAAGCAAAGAATAATCCAGCGAATAGACAAATAAATGTTTGTGTTCCCATAAATGCTAAAACTAAAACTATTACTAATGGAACAGCCATATATAAAGGAACTCCATTTTTAACTTGTTCTAGTAATTTAACAGCAGCTTCTCTCTTTTCAGCAAGTGCTGTCCATACATCCGCAGGTATACTATTGATAGCTTCTACAGGATCTCCAGCTGTTGAAGGTAATCCCATTGTGAAACCTGCTACAGCAAACAAGATTATTCCTGATAGTAAAACTAATGCTGACCACACACCTTGGTGTCTAATTCTTCTAATAACTTCAACTCTTTGGATACCAGAACTTACTATTGTAGTATCTGAAATAAGTCCTATATTATCTCCAAAACAAGCTCCTCCTGCTATAGCTGCAGTTGTCAATAATAAGTTTCCACCAACTATGTGGTTCAACCACAAGAAGATAGGTGCACAAGCTGCAAATGTTCCCCAACTTGTTCCAGTTGCTATTGATAGTATAGATGTTACTATAGCTCCAACGACTGCAACTGTTTTAGCTGTTATTCCAACTTTTAATGCAATTAATATAAGAGACGCTCCAACACCTGTTGACATAAATGCTTCTGCCATCGCATAAGCTGCCATTAGGATAAACAATGCAACTTGAATTTCTTTTACATTGTCTATTGCATGATCAATAACTGTTGAGAATTTTTGTTTAGAAAAAATCATTGCAATAATGCAGGCAAAGATAGTTGCAATTGGTGCTGCAAGAAGTGCATCAAACTCATCCATCATTAATTCTGCTAATACAATTACTGGACTTAGTTTCAAGAAACCTTCTCTAAATTTCTTTTTTGTCACAATTCCAAAAAGTATTCCAAGAATAATAAGTACACCAATGACTACTCCAGCTTTTCCTAATAAAGAGAGCTCACTAAAACCTTGTATTCCTTTCCATAATTTCAAAAACATACCCAAACCTCCATAATATAATTTTTTTTATGTTATAAAATGAAAAATTAAAACCTTATTTAACTTCTAAAATCTTCAAATCTTTTTATTTTTGTTTTATGATATGTTAAATATATCATTTTTATTAAAATTTGTCTATAAAAATTACATATATTTCTATATATATAATCAATATTCAACTTATATAATTTTAATGATTATTTTTTAGTATTCATTCCTCTTTGAACCATTTCTTTTAAAACAAATGTTGCAACATCATCTGCATATTTTCCTGGTCCAAATCCAGCATCATAACCTAATTCTTTAGCAAGATCGTTAGTTATTCTAGCTCCTCCTGCTATTAAGATTATTTTGTCTCTTAGTCCTTCTGCTTCTAATAATTCAACTAGGTTAGTTAAGTTTTCTATATGAACATCTTTTTGAGTTACAGTTTGAGAAACTAATAAGGCATCAGCTTTTAATTCTATAGCCTTTTTAATAAATTCTTCATTAGGAACTTGGCTTCCAAGATTGTAAGCTCTTACACCTTTATATCTTTCAAGTCCATAGTGTCCTGCATATCCTTTCATGTTCATGATAGCATCTATTCCAACTGTATGAGCATCTGTTCCTGTACTTGCTCCTACCATTACAACTTCTCTACCAAAATTTTCTTCTATGTATTTTTCACATTCATGCATATCCATAGTATCTATTTCTAAAGCTTGAACTTTTATAGCTGTGTAGTCTACATTGTAAGAAGTTGCTCCATATACTATATAGAATGAGAATTCTTTATCTAGTGCTTCTGAAAAAGCTACTGCTGGGTTAACAAATCCCATTTTTCTTGCAAGTTCCAATGCAGCTTCTATTCCTTTTTCATTACAAGGAACTGGTAAAGTAAAGCTCATTTGAACCTTACCATCATTCATTGTATCTCCATAAGGTCTAAGTTTTGTTAAATCTAATGTTGTATCAAATTCTCTTTTTTCTGTTGAATATAATCCTGAACTCATTATCTATCCCCTCCTAACATTAAAGGAATGAAAGGATTGAAATATGTACTATCCTTTTCAAAAACTCCTGCAAGACCTTTTCCACCATCTATAGGTCTTCTAACTCCACCAAATACACCTTTTTCTATTGTCTTAAAGATACCCATTGTTTCTATTGTTTTTAACAAGTCAGCAGCTTTAGCAAGAACTTCTTGGGCTCTTGTATTCATTATTCCACCTTTTTTGAATTCTATATCATTTCCAAAATCTTTTAAGTTATTGAAAATGTATTTTGCATTTTCTATTGATAATGCTCTGTCAGACATAAAAGGTGTATGAATTGCTTCTGTAAGCATTCCTAATAAGTGTACTTTTTGTCCTGTTGTTATAGTAACAATGTTAAATAATGCATTTTGTATATGTCCTTTAAATATATTTCCTGTCATAAACTTTGTAGGAGGCATATATTTTAAAGGAGCTTTAGGGAAGATTTCTCTAGCCATTTGAGCTTGAGCAAGTTCTAATAAGAATCCATTTTCTGTTCCTGGTTCCATTTCAAAAGCATGTCCAAGTCCCATTTGTTCTTCAGGTAATCCTGCAACTAGAGCAAATTGTTCGTTGATAAATTGAGAAGCTAAAACTGTATGAGCTTCTTCTATGGCATCAGCTGTTGTTAAGTAGTTATCTTCTCCAGTGTTTATTATAACTCCAGCATAACCATTTATAATTCTTGAGAAGAATTGGTCAACCAATGTTCTCTTCATGTTTATATCTCTGAATAGTATCCCATATAGAGCGTCATTAAGCATCATATCTAGTCTTTCTAATGCTCCCATTGCTGCTATTTCTGGCATACAAAGTCCTGAACAATAGTTACATAATCTGATATATCTACCTAATTCAACTCCAACATCATCAAGAGCTTTTCTCATTATTCTGAAGTTTTCTTGAGTAGCCATTGTTCCTCCGAAACCTTCTGTTGTTGCTCCATAAGGTACGAAGTCAAGTAGAGATTGTCCTGTTGTTCTGATAACTGCAACAACATCTGCTCCTTGTCTTGCAGCTGCAACTGCTTGAGTAACGTCTTCATAGATATTTCCTGTTGCAACTATAACATAAAGGTAAGGACCTTTTTTGTCTCCACCAAATTGTTCTAAGTAGTTTTCTCTTGCTTGTCTATTAGCTTTTATTCTTTCAACTGTTGTATGAGTTATATCTTTTAAAGCTAACTTTATATCAAAGTCATCATGCCATTGCATTTTTGTAATATCTAGTTCTTTTTTAGCAATTTTTTCTGCTATTTCTTGAGGTTGAAGCTTAGTTTCTATCATTGCATTTCCTATATATTTTGCAACTCCTAAACTTATATTTCCATTATCTTTTATATAGTCTACAACTACGTTTGGTAATGGAACTCCAAATTCATCAACACCATCTATTCCTAACAATCTACAGATTGTTCTTTCAACTGTAACTGTACTGTGAGCATCTATGAAAACTTGTGCATCAGCTGCTATTTTCTTTGCAGATTCACGAGCTTCTTTAACAAGCCCCCAATCTAGATCCAATTTTCCCATTTTATTCCTCCATTTCATATTCTTTATATATCATTTCAGAAATTTCATCATCTAAGCCTATTAGCTTTGCTATATTCAAAGCATCTTTTGGCACTTCTGTATCCGTACTTTCCTCTAAAGTAAAATCCATATTATCTTGAATAGTTTCCAAAGAATTATTAACCTGTAATTTAGTTTTTAATTTCTCAAAATCTAAATTCTTTAAACCTACAACTTGATAATGTTTCATATTGTTTTCAACAACAGAATCAAAGTGTGTAGTTATTATTGATATACTTGATTTATCATTTAGATACTTCGCTAAAGCTTTTACGAACTTTTGCCCCTCTTTTGGATTTGTTCCTCTTGCGAACTCATCGAAAACTATAAGTCCTGTACCATTTTTCACATAAGAATTTATTTCTTTTAATTTTATTATTTCTGCTCCAAATGTACTAAGCCCTTTTGAAATATCTTGCATATCATCAGAGACAAAGAATATGAAGTCTAAAAGAGGTATACTTGCATATTTAGCAAATACGAAGAAGCCCATTTGAAAAAGTAATACATTTTCTGCTATGGTCTTTAGAGCTACACTTTTTCCTCCCATATTAGCTCCTGTTATCATAGTAGTTCCTACATTTAAGTTTATACTGATAGGAGTGTATTTCTTATTTTTAACTTCTAATACTTCTTTTACTTCTAAGTTTATAGCATCTTTTAAGATTATTTCTTTCTTTTTAGATACTTCTGGTCTTACACCATTATATTCTTTAGCAAATTTTACTTTTGCTATTATAAAATCAAGATTTGATATTTTTTTAACATTAGTTAGAAAATCTTCTGCATAAGATTTTATAGCCTTAGTTAAATTTCTTCTGATCTTAAATTCTTCTTTTTCTTCATCAACTAATATAGATAGTCTTTCGTCTTTTAATCTTTTTACTATTTCATAATCTGTTTCATTGAACAGTCTATTTTCAACTTCTTTTTTCTGTCTACGTATTTCTTTTAAAATTACAGAATAAGCTTCATAAATATAAAAAGTAGCTATTTTCTCATCATTGGGATCTAATATTTTAAATAGCTCATTCATATCTTTTAGTACAAAATTAGAAAAGACTTCTTTGTTCTTTAACAAATAAGAATTCAAATCGACCATAGCCATAAGTTGTGCCTTTATCTCAAATATATCTACTGTGTCTAAAATTATTCCTGCTTCTGCATTCTCAACGAGCTTTTTAATGTCTTTAAATCTATGCAAAACTATTTCTATTTCCATTTCTTCTTTTTTATTTTCTGAAATGAAATCATAAATCTTTTGCATTCTTTGAAATTCTTCTTCTAATTTTTCTTCTTCACCTACTAAAAAATTTTCTAGATTATTCAATTTATTTTTACCATAAGCTGAAAAAACATCAACTCTTGCTAATAAATCTTTAAAATTTAATCTATTTAAACTATTCTCATCAATAAATTTCATATCAATCAATCTCCTAGAACATTAATCACTGGTACAGAAACTTCATTCTGTAGTCTATTTTTAAATTCTTCTTTATTAAAATCAACTCCTAATGGTGAGTGTGGATTTATAGTTACAAAGAGTAAATTTATTTTATTTAAGACTTGAAACTCCATACCACTTAACTTAGCTTTATCTAACAAGGAACTACTTAAGAAAAACTTTGTTCCATCTTCAGCAAGAAGAGTTATTTTCTCATAACTTCCTCTATTATTTATAAACGCTTCTATTATCTTAGGAGTTATTGCTCCCCTTATATAGAAGTACTCTAAGTCCTTTTTCAAATATTCCTTTAAGATGTTTGATAAATCTATTGAGTTATCCACTTCTAAAATTGCTACTTCTCCATTTTTATAAAATAGAACAGCTTTCTTATCTCTAAGCTCTTCTACTCTATCCTTTATATTTTTTTCTGCTTCATCTAATTTTAAAAAATAAACAGTTTTCTTTGTTTCTTCAACCACTTTTAGCATATCCAAAGATAATGCTGCTCCAGTTGATAAAATTGTTGCCTCACTCACATCACTTATAGCTGTGCTCTTTCTTCCTAAAGCTCCGTCTACAATAGAAATTTCACTACCAAATTTCTCCATAAGTTCAACTACAATTTTCACTTGTTTATTATATGAAGGTCCCGCTATGTCAACATAGCCATCTGATAGGGCTCTAACTATAACTATACTCCCCATAGGAGTGGTGAAGTCAGTCACATAAAGGATTTCTTTTGTAATATCACATTTTGCTAAACAGTTCCTTCCTGTTGCAATAATACTGCCTCTTCTAACATATATTCTAGGTTTATCAGTATTAGTTACAACATCTATGTCTTCACCATCTCTCCCTATGGAAGTTAAGCCTAATTTTTTATTTGTTCCAATGTCAGCTATAAGTTTATTTAAAAGCGTAGTTTTCCCTACATTCTTTTCCATACCTATTATAGATATTCTTTTGTACTTTTCTATAAACTTATACGTGTCTAACATTTCTTATTTTTTCCCTTCAGCTTCTGCTCTCTTTCTATTTCTTTCATGTCTTGCTAAGTGGCTAGGTTCTAGAGACATTTTTAATCCTTCATCTAGCATATATACTCCACTGATTTCATACATTTTTTCGAATTTTTCTTCGTCATAGCAAAGTTCGTGTGTATAATTTTCAGGTTCAGTATAAGTAGTTATAACCCCTTCAAAGTTTCTTAAAACTACTCTACCAGGAGATTGAGAAATTACATATTGAGGCATTACTGGAGTTTTTCCTCCTCCACCAGGTGCGTCAACAACGAATGTTGGTACTGCATATCCTGATGTATGTCCTCTTAATCCTTCTATGATTTCTATACCTTTAGAAACTGGTGTTCTGAAGTGTTCAAGTCCCATAGATAAGTCACATTGATAGATGTAGTAAGGTCTTACTCTCATCATTACTAAGTCATGAACTAGTCTCTTCATTACAGGTACACTGTCATTGATTCCTCTTAATAATACTGTTTGGTTTCCTAAAGGAACTCCTGCATTTGCTAACATTTCACAAGCTTTTTTAGCTTCTGGAGTTACTTCTTGAGGGTGGTTAAAGTGAGTATTTAACCAGATTGGGTGATATTTCTTTAACATATCACATAATTCAGGAGTAATTCTTTGAGGTAAAACAACTGGTGTTCTACTTCCTATTCTGATTATTTCAACATGAGGTATTTCTCTTAATTTTTTGATGATGCTTTCTAATTTTTTATCAGAAACTAGAAGAGCGTCTCCTCCAGATAGTAATACGTCTCTTACTTGTGGAGTTTTTGCGATGTATTCTATTGCTTTGTCAATTCTATCCATAGGCATAGCATCATCACTAGAACCAGCAAATCTTCTACGAGTACAGTGTCTACAATACATAGAGCACATGTCTGTGATTAGAAGTAAAACTCTGTCAGGATATCTGTGAGTTAATCCTGGTACTGGAGAGTCTTCGTCTTCATGTAATGGGTCTAACAAGTCAGCATCAGATTGATGTATTTCTTGTATAGTAGGGATAGCTTGTTTTCTAACTGGACATCTGTCACTGTTCATATCTATTAAAGAAAAATAGTATGGAGTGATTGCCATTCTTAAAGTTTCAAGAGTTCTTACAACTCCTTCTTCTTCTTCAGCACTTAATTCAACATATTTCTTTAAGTCATCAATTTTTTCTATTCTATTTTTTACTTGCCATGTCCAATCGCGGCGG